>Ga0209434_1000082_pt1 | contig 50792 bp, 35 predicted proteins | sample ETNvirnome_2_300_FD_184068 | JGI IMG/M metagenome (GOLD analysis project Ga0209434, IMG submission 184068) | Marine viral communities from the Pacific Ocean - ETNP_2_300 (SPAdes) (version 2) | ecosystem: Environmental > Aquatic > Marine > Oceanic | place: Pacific Ocean | collected 2013-06-22 | reverse complement strand
CACTGCCGGATTTCAATGGTCCACTGTTGGTATGGTCGGAACCGCCTATCTCGGTCCCCGTACAGCTCTTCCATCTATGGGTCGATACTGGCCTGGAGGAATGCAGCTAGACGCTATGTGTCCGGATCCTAATGATCCATCGGGCCCGTCACATACACCCGAGAGCACGTTTCAAGACTTATTTACACAGCCAAAGATGGTTTACAACAGCGATATGAATGCCGGGCTGGTATTCATTTACTCCGATCCTACGGTGGTAGAATCTGGGGCGGTAGTGTATCCGACCAAGGAAATATCCGACTCAACATATTTAGGTTCGTCTCTTTTTCACACCGCCACTCCACTTCGCATTTTTTCGGATACACCTGCCACGGGAAGTACCGTTGGTTACCCGAATCTTGCCAACGGCACATGGGGTTCAGGGCCATACGCTTATCCCCAAGGTTTACGGAATGTGTTAGGACGTGGTTCAAACGTAGGTTCCCCAAATTGGTCTAAATTTAAAACGTCAGGATCACACGTATATGAGAGTGCAGTTATTTTCCAGCCTGACGATCAGATTTTGCTCGGCGCTCAGTGGTCACCTGGAGACCCCGTTCATACCAGTTATCGTTCGCTTGCGCGGCTTATCAACTGTTACTCGGCGTCCTGCCATATGTCTGCGGCAGCAATGGCTCCCACTCTTCAGTGGGGCAATTGGAGTGCTGGATATAATACTTACGGAGGTGTATTACCTGTGACAGGGTGGAACTACCAGGCCGGTTCTCAGCCTATACAACAACAGTATCGATTTTTAGGTTGGGATTCTACAAATGATCTTACGGTGCACGCCAGCGCTTCATGTACTATAAGGGCAACTCCATCCAAACTACGTCTTTATGGCGTTCTGCTTAAAGATCAAAAGCAATACCACCATCCACTCTCGCAGCAAACTCGGACAGTCTGTGTTCACGAGGCAATTTCAAACGGCCCTGTTATAGATGAATATGATCTTGCGACAAATCATGATCTGTATTATAGTCCGTTCAGTACATTAATTTCTGGCTCAACGCGTCTGGACGGAATTACTGCTGTTCAGTCTTCGTCCCCCATGACTTCTAGTGCCCGCGGTATTAAGCGAAGATACTCTCCATTGGGCGGCCGCCTCCCATCGAATCTCTATGACGCAGGTTCAATTCGACGTACAATTCGATGCAGTGACATGTCCGAATATTACTATGATTCTTTAGCACCAAATATTCGCGGATTGTGGCAGGCAGATGGGAGGGAACTCAGTAATGTCACCCAAGGCACAGATTTGACTGCCATGGGCTTCAGCGGCGGTCCACACAAACCCGTACTTCCTATTTCTTGTTCTGCGTATTTTTCGATTCGACTCGGGATAGAGCCACCGTATTGGGGTGGACCTGAAATTGGGGAGAATCACATTTTCCGTAATGACAGATGGGAGCGGGCCTTTCCATTCGAGAGTCGCTATAACGGGGTTGACCGCGCGTTTGTGCAACAAGTTAATCCGATTGTTGTCGTTGGCGAAGACATGAATAAAGAAGTTCGGTATACGCTGGGCGACACCGGCACCGGTGTCGCCGGTGTTGCGTGGAAACGCCATGCTGCCTTTGGCGTGAATGAACCACATGATTGGGGCACTCCTTTAATTTGTAGAATACAATATGACATAAACGAAAATAAGGGTGCCAGCACCTGGCCACGCTATATAGGGGCGGACCTGGGCTTGGCCGCGTCGGCAAACCAGGCAGCGCTGCTTGAAATCATTTTTAAGTGGGCCGGCGCCTGGCCGAGTCCAGGGAACAAGCAGTCTATGGAGATGATGTTTGGAATTGGTGATCGCAACGATGGAGGAACTCCCACGCTTAGAGGGATCTGCACATACAACTCGAAGTATACATCGTTTGTAGCACTATTTAAGAAAATTCGCGGATTAAAGTATGGATTGATCGCCGCACAACCACTTCACACGTCGGCCGTCTATCGCCGCGATCGGTTTGGACAGTTTCGCGATATGCTTGAACAGCGCCAATATTCCACGATGTTTATCAATGATCCTGGTGACGTTGCCCGCCGACGTAAGCGCCAAGGCAAGCGCCGAAGACTACACCAAGAACCACAGCGTTCTCCAATTGAGGCCATATTTAGAGTACCGACATGGACGAACCCGACGTCAACTGATTTTATTGTCTCCCCTCCCACAACACAGTGTTCAAACCTGAGTGCCTACGCAACGTCTTCACTTCCTTATTTTGATGGAACGGCAAGAAACCGCGATGCAGTCGAGGCCGATGCGGCTAGGTCTATAGTACTAACGTGGCCGTAGAGGGAGAGGTGATATGTGGCAACTAGCATAAAACCAGAAACGCTTAGAAAAAGCGGATTTTTAACGACAACGACTCCTCAAGGTGATGTGGTTAATGTAATCGCACCCAATGGATTACAGGTGGGGTTGAGGAACCCTGACTACCCTGGTGGTATTTTTGTTGCATTAGGAGGAATATCCGGTTCTCTAACTCGCTTGCCTACCGGAAAAAGTTTCTTACGGGCAGGTACTAATATAAGTATTGTAACCGGTTCTGGAGGCCAAATTACGATTGGGGCAACTGGTTTCCCGTCAACGGCAGCACTTACCAACGCTGGTGGAATTGAAGATCTTAACTACGATGGCCTCCAGGCCCAGTCAATTACCGTTGCATTAAGTGCGTCGTCTGGGTTGGCTATCGTAGGCGGCAAAATAAGTTTCAATCCCAATTTGGTTACGGCAAATAGAGCAGCCACCGCAACCGATCAGCTTTTGGTGACACAGACAGGATTGGGAAATGCGACAGCACTTGCCAATATAACTGTCCAAGGAATTTTAGACCTGGGCACCGCCGCAACATTACAAAATCCAATTACGTTTGGAAGTGGTATTTATGATACTTCGATACAAGGTGCTACGTCATATAATAACTCCCAGGCTGTTACGATGGCCGTTAAGGTGGCTACAAATGGAGGTTTACTGGCTGACACTAGTGGTGTGGGAGTAGCACCCAATAGCGTTGGAACTATAATCACTGCCGCTTCTACAGACGTTTTGTTAGTTGCAGATGCAAACAACAATTATGCGCTAGGTAAAACTACAGCACAATCAATCGCGGATCTTGCAACGACAGGCATTTTATCAAATGCTTTAACTACTGGTGATGGATTACAATTATCAGGTCAAGGATCGGTATTTGACGGATCGTCCGCCCGCACAATCTCAGCCAAGGCAAATGGATCTACGGTAAGTATTGACGCAAATGGAATTAGTGTTTTAAGCATTCCAAATGCCTTAACAAACTCAAAGGGTATTAAGACGTTATCGTTCGACGGATCAGGCGTTAAGGGAATTGAGGTCGATTTGCACAGCGAAGGCGGCCTGGTATTTACCGATAATCCAGGCGCGATTCGTATTGATATTGAGACTCTGAACATCGGCGCCACCCCAGCGCTCAGTGATGAGATTGCAGTATCGTTCGGCCCTGCTGCAACAAGAAAGGTAGATCTATCTGTGGTGAGGGGACTTTTCAATACCGGACCCGTCTCAATTCAGGGTGATTTACAGGTAACCGGTTCGACTGAAGCCACGGGCTATATTTTAGCAAAGTCAGGACTGTCAGGCTCCCTTACCAGATTGTCGACAGGAGCACCGTACATTGTGGCCGGCCTAAATATGACGGTAACGTCAGAATCAAACGGCCAAATTACGCTCGCTTCGACGACGGGTGGCGATAGCGTGGGATTTTTTACCACACCCGCATCCGGATTTTTAAATACTACAGGAAGCACCGCTTTTGCTGGAGGTTTCGGCGCCAGTTATAAGACTTCCGACGTAGGAACCGACGTAGTTTTCTTTGTTTCCGGAACGGTCGATTCAAGAGGTACGTCGACAAGGGGTACATCGTTATTCGGTGGGGATACTGTAGTTTCTGGAGCTTTAGTAGCTCAAACTGGTCTTTCCGGTTCACTCACAAGACTTGCGGATGACACATCTTACATACGCGCGGGTAGTAATATAACTGTCACGTCAGCTTCAAACGGTGCTATTACAATTGCATCCCCAGGGGGAGGGGATGCCGGCGCAGAATATCTGGTATTGGCTGCAACGGCATCTCTTTCTGCGGAGCGTGTATTTACTCTATCTACAGGCTTGAGTGCCAGTGACGCCGGCTCCGGGGGAGCGTATTCCATTGCCACTCACCCTCAGAAATTTGTTTATGAAGTAACTGGATCCCACACAGCAGATGAGCCACTTATTATCCCTGATCTTAATTTTTCGATAAATAGCTACAATTTTCACAAAAACGATATTTTTTTAAATGGACAGCTTATGACGTCTGGTTCTGGTAAGGATTATGTCATTGCACCGGCTTCTGGTAGTAATGCGGTTGCATTTTCGATGAATTTGTTATCCGAAGATGTGGTCATCGTAAGGCAGAGCTGAATAAGTAATTAATGAGTTTACGGCGACTTTAATCCAGCGGTGATATCGTGCAAGATTACATAACAAACGACTTAGGTGTTGCGGCATTTTTACTGGTTAAAGGATGTGTGCTGCTTGATGCGTTTATTTCTTCCTCAGGTATTTATTGTTTTCATTTTTCTGATCCTACTGGAAAGGTACACCAGATTGCTATTGAATTTATTAATTCGGACTGCGCTAGATTTGATGCACAATTGCGAAATTTAAAGAAAATTTTGAGAAAGAAACCTTAAATCTGTATACTTAAGCTTGTAAGTTTCTTGCGTTTGTCTGTTATCTTAATCTGTTATCTTAATCTGTTCCCTCGTTTATTTTTGAATTTGTCTTTGTTCTGTTGGCAAGCACAGGTCAGTTATTGATCTGTGAGGCAAATTTTTAAAATAAAGGAGAAAAAAAATGCCATTTAGTCGAACACAAATTAGGGTCGGCGCTCTTACAGGCTCGGTAGATGATACCCTCGGCAAAACCGCCGTTGGTGCGCTCAACGCCGATAGCTTGCAGGCAGTGCTTGACAATATTGTCTCAGCCCAGTCAAGAATGCTGGGTTTTGCCGCTCCCGCCGGCTCTTATTATTCCGTAGATAAGGACGTACTTTCCGTCGCCGCGGCACCCGTTATTTCCGGATCACTAGAGATCAAAAGTGGGTCTGGTGATATCGCCGTTCAAACAACCATCACCGGATACGTGTCTGGTAGTGGTATCAGAGTTGGCGCGCTGCTCGGAACCAGTCAGGATATTCTGGGTGTAAAGAACGCCGATATGATTGTCGGTTTTGGACCCCATACCACACTGACCAACAAATGGCTCAAACTCGAAGCAACGCGCGCCGGAACAGCCGGTGGTGTGCGTGCTGAAGTCCAGACAGGCGGTGGTAGCTTCTCTGTCTTCAGTTCCGCCGATGCTGCCAATTCAGTTGCGTCAATCAGCTCTGATGGTACCTTGTCAGGTTCGTCGCTTACAATTGGTGGTACTGTCATCAGTGCACCTGTAGATGTTCCAAGTGTGAAAACATCGCAATTGCTCGATTCAAACGGCGATATCAGGGCCAATTTCCTCAATGCTGGAAATTTCCTGATCAAGAATCAGGCTGGTTCGGCAAATGTGCTTGAGATTGGTGATACTGTTATTACAGCCACTGGAGTGGTTACCGCTTCCGGTGGAGTCCAGATTACCGGTACTGGTACTGGTGCCAAGGATTCTTTCACTGTAGCAGCGGGTAATTCGACCTTCGCAGGTAACGTCACGATCACAAACGATCTGACAGTTAATGGTACAACCACTACGATTGACACCGACAACCTGGTCATTCAGGATTCCATCATTGGTATGGGTATCTCTGGATCTGGAATCCCGGGTCCTGCTGCAGATCGAGCTCTAATGTTCTGCATCCAGGCGGCCAATGGAAATGCCACGCTTAATCCTGTGCTTACCTGGAAGAATACAGCTGGTCAGTTTGCCTTTGCTAAAACAAACCTGTCCGTCAGTGGATCTGGTCAGGTTGTTCCGCTTACTTCTGATGCTGATCTCAGACTTGGAAGCTTGTTTGTTAAGGGTACCACCATCGACCTCGATGTTGCAACAAACATGGATCTCCTCGACAACAATGGAGCTGCCTTATCATACAGATTTGGCACAGACACCAAGGCGAAGTGGATTACTACCAATACGTCTGAAGCCCTTCAGCTCGAGGACGATGTCAGACTCAACCTGGGAGACAGCGGTGACGGTTCGATCCGCTTCCTCAGTGCGACGGATGATCTGGTTATCTCAGGCTCAGGTACTACCGATATTCGCATCGGTGTTGATGCCGGTGATTCTGTGGCCCTCGAGGTGGATGGCGCATTTTTCCTCCGGTCAAGTGGTTCAGGTGGTGTCCAACTGGGAGTTAACAAGCTTGTTGGTGGTACCGGCATGGGAATGGAGCTTTCGTCTTCCGCAGGTGGATTCCTTCGCCTGTCATCTCCTGGAGATCAAATCCAGTTCTGGGATGGTTATAAGATCGGGAGTGATTGGACTGATGCTAATCCATTGTTGCTCGCCAGTGCCGATGCAGACTATGTCAATTACAGGGCTACTTTTGGAGAGGTTTCGTTGCTTTCTGCGATCAATACCGCTGCAAATTCAGCGTCTACTCGACAGAAGAAGATCATGTCGATCTCAGGTAGTCAGGCAACTGCTGGTCAGCTCTTGTCTACCGCGACTGGAGCGACAACTACAAATATGTCTTCACTTACAATGGCCAGCAGGGCGTTTGTTGATGTATATGTAAATGGGCAGCTTATGAGGTCTGGTTCGGAACCTGAGCGTGCACTTGGCACAGTTGATTATAACATGGTTGATGCCAGCTTAGCAGCTGTCGATTTCAAGTTCGCGTTTAACATCATCGTAGATGATACCGTGATCGTCGCCGTACCGTAATTAACAATAGCAAACAATAGCAGAGCATATTGTCTGGCGGCCCGAATTTTTTCGGGCCGCCTTTTTTTTATTTTCAGTGAAGATGGTGTAAACTTAGCATGTTTATTGAGGTGTGATTTGTCTACAAAGAAATTGCAAGATGTTAGTGAGAATATTCGTGAGCGGAGTGCTTCGATCGATCGTCATATAGAGTGGCTTAATAGTGCCGACGAGCAGTACAAGTTGACGGTAAGTGGAATTAACGAATTTGTTGAGAGAGTGTTTACCCAGGTAAGTGGTAATACAGATGCGGTTGCCGTGAACCAGCTGTTAGTCGATGCAATTTTAGAAATTCAACGATATCTCGATGCTCGTCCCGAGACGATTCAAAATGACAAGATAGCTCTTGCGGCTCAGAAAGCGGCCTTTGAAGAATGTGTCGCCCTGTGTCAACCGGATGAGGAGCCGAAATCTGCGGGGTCACCTTCCGGCGAGAAAGATGCATTTGCTCGCATTAAGGATAGATTAGACCAGGATGGGAAGATGCCCTCTCGAAAGATGGGTGAACGTCCGGAGAAATTGAAAGACGTCAGAGGGCTTCAAGAGCAAATGATGGGCGAAGACATTCTAGAGGAAGATATTTAATGTCGGAGGGATAATTTGTGGCCGGCATTTTAAATAGTAAAACTCGCGTTTTAGATACTGTGATCACGCCTACGGGTCGAGCCCAAATGGCTGATGGTGAGATGCAAATTATGTATGTATCTTACTCTGATAGGCAAATGTTCTATCAGACCGGCTCTAATGGTGAACTTTTTGATCCGGGCGATCGCCTTTATTTTGAAGCATATTCTATTGATTCTGATCTTATTATTCCTGAGACGGATAGCGGTGGAAATTTGGTCCCTTTTACGACCGACACCTTCAACTTGTATGGTGGGCGTGTAGTGAGTGGCAGTCAGCTTCAACAAGATGTTTCACTTTATGCGGAAGAACTCACGGCCGATTCATTAAAGAGTTTCCAGCGGCAGATGGTGCTCGGCACTCGCAATTTAATGAAAAATGAAATTATAGATGCGTTTACACTCACTCCTACAACGGCATCATTTTACATAAGCGCAGAATTGTCCAATCTTGGCGATACTATCGTGACAGCGAGCCTTGATGACGTTGAATGTTTATGGCAAGATTATCGAGTGGCTAGAGCTCCTAATTATCGATATCTCCCACCCCAAATGTATGCGCTTCCGAACGAAGTTACCGGTAGTGCATTGGGAAAATATACGAAAATCAATCAAGATCCGCCGGCAGACTACGACGCCGTTTTAAAAAATCTAAAAGATCAACAATTGCTAAAGTTTTCGTTTTCAAATACTCGTACTACTAATGATCTGTTGGGACAAATGTTTGAAGTGAGTGGTGACTCACTAACGAAATTAATTGTAATCGATGGTGGAACTTATCCAATAAATGGAGGAGTTGATCCACACGTTTTTTATGCTGGAAAGATGTATCGAGATACCAAGGGATGCTTGACGTTTGCAAATCTTTTTACACTGGTGTTTGAGTAATGTTTGTACGTGACCTAGAATCTGACGCAGAATATTTTTTAATTGAAAACGAAGATACATTTGCAAGTGTTTCGTATGAAGACGGCATTGTGACTTATAATTTCACGGTTTACGGCAGAATGCTACAAGCCGTTATTGACGAATATGACGAAATACAAGTACAAATTGCAAAAAAAATGCGTTTTCGGTACAAGTATTTTAAAGGAACAACACCTGAAGATGTTGAAAACGCAACCGTCGGTTTTGTTCAAAATGTCAAGGCTGCCCTGGATGCCTTAGAAGAAAAAGAAACCATCGTTGAGGAAATATTTCCCATTAATCGCTTTGTTTCTGATGAAAATATTTCGAATATTGGGTCTGGTTTTATAACTGATGAAAATTATACGGACTATTTAGATGTCATCGATATCATGGAGTCCAGCGAGGCAAATTCTAGCGAACAGCTGGTATTGAGCGGAAGTGGTCTTGAGGAGCTTACCGTTGCTGCGGAAAGTACATCTCCCATAAAATTAAGCAATGATTTATTCGAAAATCTGGGAATTTTTCCAGGTCTTATTTCTAAGGTTACGTTTCCGAGGCAGTGCGAAATGGATCGAGATTCTGGAAAGATGCGCTCCTGCAACACAACAATTGATGAATTGATAAAAACAACCGGCCCATTTAAGGAACTTTATTCTCATTTTGTGTCTGTAGTTCCAGATTCAGAGATGGTGACCTCACTCACTACCGGAAAGCCAGAATATCAGGAAATGAATTTTTCTATTTCGTTTCCAATGAGTGAAGACGAGTTGGCTGGCATTGCTGGGGAAAAAAATCTTTTGTTGCGAATTTCCCTATTCAAGCAAGGGATCGAGGTCGTACAACAAAACTTTAGCTTCAATAATTTAGAGTTATTTACCAGATTTTCAGCACGCTTAAAAGATGTCAGCGTAGAGCTGGTGACATACGATCCTATCACTGTTTTACCAGACACGTTGGTCGTTAAAAATCCCAATAATTTTTCGGTCGACGTGACGCTTTTTAAATTTATTCCGTCTGAATCCGGAATTTTAGATAGGGACGTAGTAACCGAAGATACTCTCGAGCCTTTAGAAAGAAAAGAGATAGAGAGTGATACCATATTTTATGATGCATCTGAGACCCGTGCTTATGCCCTTACTGCGAATCGATCTGTGGGAGGTATACCTGGAGTTGCCAATGTTAGAGCTTTGGAGGCTCCTCCGTCAATTAAGAAACCAGGCATTGAAACAATTGTTCCTACTCTAACTGTTCAGGACGGAGAGGGTGGAGTAACAATTACGCTTGAGGGTCTACCTGAGGTGGGTTACAAAGCCATTCTTTATCGAAAGGAATTTGGTTATGTTGACGATATTGTGATTGGTACTTCGGTGGGAAATGCTTCGTGGGGTGACAATACTGTTTATGACGGGAGCATTTTTATTTACACAGCGCGAGTTTTTATGAACGATGCTTTTGGCAAACTTGTCGCAGAGACCCCATCATTATGGCATGCTCCCAGAGCGACGGCAATGAGACTGGGTTTTTCTATCATAAATGAACGTTCGATCCGACGTGGTAGCACGGTGACTCACACGTTCAAAATAACGCAAAATGTTGCTTCTACTCCCGCAAGCCAGATGTTGGAATCAGCGACTTCCTCGGGAGAAGCATCAATTTATGAAACTGAGCTCGAGGCTGAAAAAACTGATACGTCTGTTATCGCCGATTACGTTATTTTTCAATATCATAAAAAGAGAGGAGCATTACGCTATATGGGAGATTATCAGGCGGATAAAACAATTACGTTTACTTTACCGGCACGACGTGCCAAAAGAATTCTTTATTTTGTGATACCCCGTGTAACAGCCGCAGCAGCTCTTTCATATTTAACAACGACCCAGGAGACGGACCAAGCCACTGGACAATCATATTTACTCCGTTATAAGAAGTGGAGAGATCCTATGGCTAACCGGGAAGAAATACTCCCTTCAAATGGCGAAATTATATTAAATGATATAGTTGCTGCTTTGCTTAATTCACAGAGTGGCTTAGTTAAGAAAGTAGACATGACTGCGTCGTCTAAGCTTGGAGTTGTCAGAAATCTAGACGCAGATTTTGATAAAGCCGGAGGCTATAATTTCATTTCGTGGCAATTCAGCGGCGATTTATCGAATATTGCGTATTTTGTCGTCATGGCTAATTATAACGGTGTAAAGGCTCCGGTAGGTATGGCAATCCCGGATGGCAGAACCGCCCGGGAATTAATTTCTTTTGCTGACAAAGATTTAGGTGGAGCCCTTGGAGTAATATCATATTCAATTATTCCTGTTACCGTTAGTGGAGAACTGGCTAAAGAATCAAATGCTAAAAAAATCATGAATTTATCTACCTTTCCTAAAGAGGCACTTCTGGCAACATAATGGCAATAACATCTAAAACAGTCTCAGCACCAAAAACGTCAACTTCGGCATCGAAAGCCCGGGTACCCGCAAGTTATAGCACTGGAAAAGCAGGTTCTGCGCCCAAGGTTCGGGGCAATATCGCAAAAACAATTGCGCGATCTTCTAAACGGATGCATCAGGCGGCCAAAATTACAGACCAGCGTCCGGAAATTTTGGCAATGCTTGATTTTAAACCACTTTATGCAACGGGTGGCGATTTAACTCTGGCCGGAAAAATGTTCAAGGCTCGTGTAAGTGAAAGAAGCCAAACGTTGGAGGCCATTCGGGATATGTTGACTGAGTTGGAAGATACTCTGCCAGACGAATTTACGGCTGCCACGAATCAATACGCCAGCGCTCTTGCTGCCACAGAAGCCGATATCGCGCTGCTTAAGTTGATGATTTTATTGCGGGAATATGCAACACATTCCGCTCGATTTGTAGATTTTAAAGGTGAATACGAACCTCCGGAAGAGCTGGAGGTTGATTTGTTTGGAGTCAATGTAGCCAGTCAAATTAGAAATATTTTGGGAATTAAGAGCTCCAAAAATAGAAACTCGTTTTGGAAAACAGCTGCTCCACCATTTTTACAGATATTATCCGACATTCCGTTGTGTAGCTATGCGATTATTCCCTCACAGATGCAGAAAAACAAGCGGACCGCTGGTGCAACCGAGGGAGTAGCAAAGAGATTTAAGTCTAAAATTCGTGAGAGATTGCCGGTTTTAACGACGGGATTTGTGGTACGAGATATGGTCGCATCTTATGAGTTCACGAAACTATCCATTGGTGATGAAGTAGACGACGATTTTCTTGCTATTTGTGAAAGCGCCCTTGGCTCTAAATTCATAACCTCAAATATAGATCAGCCATTTTCAGGGTTTAAAAACTTGATCGGTGAAGATTCGTGGGTTAAATTAAGGAGATCGACATATACAGAGAGCCTTCTCAACACCGAAACAAAAACAAAAATTTCAGAAATGTTGAGAACAAAGAAAGGAATAATTGGAAAATCAAAAACCAAATTAAATCGCGAGACAATTTTTCTACCGTTAAAGGCAACGACCTCGTATGGAACCTCGGAATATTTAACAATAGAAGGATTAGTTGACGAGGCGTTTTCTGGTCCGGATCCATTAAATTTTGATGAATTTAATGAAACTTTGGGTGACTTCACCCAGTCAATGCATGATTTAGAGACATTTGGAAAGACAATGTTTCGGTTAGGTGAAAAAGCTGATGGTTATGCCGATCCACGAGATTATGCGCTTGTTGCGGACGAAATGCCTTTTAATTTGGGTCCTGCTGCCGCGGTAATTCTCGATGTTTGGAACCGCCGATTTGTGAGCGCTTTTTATTCGGCTGCTTATAGCGAAATTGATGAATATCTTTCTCCTGAACACATGATGTATAACCGAATGATCGCGTGGCTCATCATTCGTGATGATTATGAGACGGCTTATGGCTTCGTATCTGCATTGGTGAGTGATTACGAAAATGGCTTTTTAACTGCGTCCGGTTTGCCGGAGGAAATCGTTCTTGACGAAGAGACAAATGAGACAGAAATGTCGCCAACAGCATATGTTTTGCCAGGAACGTCAACTCCAGCCAGCCTTGATACCGTTGGTACCCGCTTGGGCTCTAAGCTTTCTGCAATGTCAGATTGGTTTAATGAGAAGAGTTCGTATTCCCCCAAGATTGATACCCAAAAATCGTACGATGACGGTTATCCGTATCCCAAGGAAGGTTATAATCTGGCTAATCGTATGTTCGGATCGGCACAGAATGGAGATAGACGTTACGTTAACCCAATGTTTGTAGGTTATTTGTTTTTTACAGAAAATAATCGGACCGTTAAAGGCTGGCGTGGAATAAAGATTGCTTCGGCAGAAATTATTGATACTATTATGGAGATAATGGGTGCATTGATGTCGCCGCTTCATGAAGTTGAAGCAGTTCCTGATGGCGATCCAATTTTCCCATCGTTGACCGAAAGTAAATCGCCTTATGGGTCGGGTTCATGGTCATTTTGTGATCCCGCGTATGAGTCTATGGCTACCGAAATGTGGGTTCCAACAATTGAGGCATGGCATGATCTCTTTGCTCGTAAAACATCTCGAGAAACGCGGTTTAGAAATGCTAATTTTAAAAATCACGCGAAAAATATAATGCGTGCACTTGCCGCGCTAATGTCGAATTTTGATATGGTTAAAATCTTTTCTGCCGGAAGCGGTGATCCGGCCGATATCGCAGAAGGAGGACTTGGAGATCTTGAGTGGACGTCAGGGACAACTAGGTCGTATAGCACCCAAGTGGCGTCCATTGGCCTCGCCGCATCATCCACTCAATCTCATGAGGGTGTGGGACATGTTTCATTTTTTAAGAACGTGCGTGACTCGGTAGATAATTTACTTGCGAGCAGTTGGGATGATTTAGAAAATATTGATTACACTGAAGCAGAAGGAGTCGGAGCGAGCTGGGCCAACAAAAGGTTGAACGTGATGCATAAAGGAATGAAAGAATTTCTTCTTGAATCTCACGAGAATGATGTTGCATTGGAACTTTTGTATGATTTCGTTGGTGATTATGCAACTAGGGTAGACAATTATAGCGCCGCCGTTCAGGGGTTGGTTGAAGGTGAAGATTCTGCTCTTGCAACGTTTGTTGAATCTATTAGAGAAACCGGCGATGCAGGAATTGATTTGTTACAAAATCTCTCTCCAAACCAGCTTGCGTTAAAGCAAATTGCGTTGGCAGAAGAAAGAGGTGATGAAGATAATGCGTTTTTACCAACGTTGGCAATTTTGACAAAATCAGAAATAAAGGCAGTTCGACTTCTTGCTAGAGAAACGAAGGCTGTGGCTCCTGAAGGTGATAATGCAAAGATAATTTTGGTAGGATTACCGGCTGGTATGTTTGAAACATTAGATATCGATAATGATTTTGCGGTACGGGTGAGCTATGTTGACATCGAATACCCTCAAATAGTATTTCGGGGTCGTATGTATCCGTTTTATAAAGATGTATACGTTGATCCTGATGATTTAGAGAAGAGTCTTAGTGGAGTTGATACTTTTGAAGAACTCGTAAAGAAAGTACGCTTCTCAAAACTGGTTGTTGAAGTTGAAGAATCAAACGACACGTCGGCTTCTATCGAGGTCAGTGATGATATCAAAACAAAGCGTGCTAGAACAAAAACAATGATTCCATATTCAAATCACGCCGCATCAGAAATTCTTAAAATATATTGTAGAATTATGCTTGGTCTAAATTTTGCAGAGTCTGCATTTTTAGGGACTGCCGAAGGAATTCAGATTCCGATCAATGATTACGCCGCAGATCTTGCCGGTGCCATGGCTGCTGGTTTGGAGACGATAGGCGAATTTTCTGAGGATTTAGCAGCGTCTGCAACGAGTGTTCTTTCGGAACTTTCTGTTATTGAAGATGATGCATTTGTATCTGGCGAACTTGAGGCAGTTGATGAAGCGTTATTGACGAATCTAAGAGATGCATTTCAAACTCGCTTATTCAGCGCAGGGGTAATGAGAAGCCGGGTAATGTCGGCAAAAATGTTTGATCGAATTTTTGCTTTAGCTGTAGATCCTGACGAATTTTATATTGTAGCCCCCGATGATACCGATGTATCGGGTGTTACGACTCCGCAACTAATTTTGGATTTTTATCTTCAAAAAGGAATAATTGAAGAGACCGGAGAGGATGCTCCATTTCGTTATAAGCTTGCTCCGCGAACAACCGCAGAGGGTCGAATGGCATTTGGAAAGTTTTTCGTGTCAATAGTGTCTACGCCCACAAACCTAGATAGGACTTTTGAATAATGGCAACTTCCGAAGAGCCCGGACAACTGTTAAGTTATCAATCGATTTCTACACCGATTTTTGATGTTCCTGAGCCTGAAGATCTGGACGGGAAGTTTGTGTACAATTATTTTTTGGCCGATGAGCGTGTTTCCACTAACACGTCAAGTAGCTTGGAGGCATTTAATCGTCATAATAAAGCATACGCTCGAGAAGTGCATCTCTCTTTTACACCTTTAGCATCTATTATTCCACCCGAAGCAGAGCTTTCCCAAATTCAAATGAGCGATAGGCAAAAAGAAGTAATGCTTGGCAAGAATATCAGTAAGATAATTAAAGAAACCGAATTTATGAATTCTGCGTTTTTGGCTCTTCAAATGCAAGATTCTACCGTCACCGAACGATTGATGGCAAACGTAGAAGCACAACTTCTACAGAGAAAAATTGACGCTCAAGCACTGTCGCCGACGGAAACACTTTTAAAATATAGTTCAGCCACCTCAGAGAACGTCGACGGTCAAGCTCTTTTAGAAAGCATAGATCTCGATGATGGCAACGAATATATTTCGATTGATCCTACTACTGGTGAGCCATTTGCTGTGAGTAAGGCCGGAGCGGTAAATTCGTTAACGTTTAACGTTGTAATGGCTCAAAAATTTGCTGGCGATATTGTTTCTGCGGCTGTAATGACACCAATGGGGCCTGCAGAAAATATGCTTCGTGGAGTAACCGAAAAAATTATTGAACAGCAAATAAAAGCACGAGAATTTATTAACAGTAGAGTAGTGAGAGTTGCAAATTATCAATTTGCCGTGAGACCAATTGCATTTGAGAAAATCGACACCGATGATGTATTTTTGGGGGGCAATACGATTATGGGTTATAGAATTAGGAAATCACTCGTTCAAAATGGGACAAATAAGTTTATTAATGATTTCTTTGTGGCAAATACCTCTGCTACATCATTTGTTGATCGAGATGTTTTGTATGGTGTGAAATATGAATACGCCATTTCAGTTGTTTATCTTGTTAGGTTTTTTGCGTATAAAAAACGAAGTGTTGTGGAAATGGATTTGCTTGTGGAATCGCGAGAATCTCCGTCGATTACGGTGACTTGTGTCGAGGCAGTTCCTCCATTGGCACCTGACGGATTAGATTTTTATCTCTTACAGGGTGGGCGATTGGTATTAGAGTGGGAGATGCCATATAATCCGTCGGAAGACATCAAGAGATTTCAAATATTCGTTCGATCATCAATTAATGAACCTTTCAGATTGGTGAAACAACTGGATTTTGACAACAGTGTTGTTCAAACATCTCGTAGCGAAAATATTCCAGATTTTGCAAATATCGTTTATGACAGACCAAAGATGTCTTACGTGGACGAAAAATTTTCTATTGAAAATAAATATATTTACGCTATTTGTGCCGTAGATGCGCACGATTTGGGTTCTGGTTATAGTGAACAATTTCAAGTAAGTTTTGACATGTTTGATGGAAAACTCAAAATTGAGTTTGTTGCAAGAAAAGACGCACCCAAGCCATATCCAAACTTTACACTAGTGACACCCTTGACACAGGACAGCATCAAAGATTCGTCACATTCATCGGTATCGTGTTATTTCGATCCGGAATATTTAAAGGTTATAGATTCAACAGGAGAAGATATGCAGCATTTGGCTTCTGCTGTTGAGAAGGCTAGTTACAAGCTGCAATTATTGCACTTAAATTTTCAGCAAAGTGCAGTGGTGGATATAATTGTCACCGATTGATATGCTTCCATTATTTACTGAAAATAAAATGTACCTATATTTATAGGTGAAGAGGTTAAAGTGGGTTTCTTAGATCATTCAACTAATAATATCATTGTCGATGCCGTGTTAACAGATAAAGGCCGACAGCTTTTGGCGAGAAATGATGGCTCATTTCAGATTACAAGGTTTTCATTTGGCGATGATGAAGTTGATTACCAAATTATTAGACAGTTTGGCAGAACTGTCGGAAAAGAAAAAATAGAAAAAAATACTCCTGTTTTTGAGGCTCAAACAAATAGTGACTTGGGTTTAAAAAATAGAATGATCAGCGTTGCAAATCCATATTTGACAGTCCTGCCTACGCTGGCTGCTTCTTTTGTAAATGGCGCTTCTACGCTTGTGAGAGGATCATCCCCGACACAAGCCGACGTTCAGGTTGTTCAATCTAACGAAAATAATACCAGCATTGATGTCGATCTTCGCGATTCCAGCTTTTTGGTTCAATATGATAATAGATTTTTGTCTGTAACAGGTTACGAGAACAACGTTTCGACTCCGTCAACAGGACAAAATTATATTAGCACAGTACGCGTGCGCCAGACAGCCACAAATTCCGATGGGAGCAATGGCTCAATTGCAACGTTTAGGGTAGCAATCAGATCTTTTTCGGATTCGTATTATAGCTATTATTCAACGTCAGCAAATTCAGGTGTGATTAGAACGTTTTTAACTATCACCGGAACTGCAAGCGGCGCACTTGTCACCCAGCAGCTTGATATTAACAAGAATAGTAGTACATGAGGTTTTTATAAATGGCCACTTTTAAGACAATTGGTGCCGATGACATTCAAACATCTACGAGTGTTTTAAGTCAATTGGTTGATGTGATTCAGGAAGACATATCAGGTTCTTCCACCCGTAGAAAATTTCAGGTTTTTGTTACGGGTGGAGTGGGACCAGGCGTTACATCGTCACTGTTTCAAACTGTTTACGATCAAGATTTCACTCTCCAGACGAGCAATGCGGTCTTGGACATGACCGTTGGGCTTTATGAGTCTGGAAGTACCGTGATAAATTGTCAAACCGGTATTGATTCCAATGGTAAATTGCTGTTTCCGTCGCAGTCATTGATGATGCGTGAAAAAATCGAAAACTATAAACAATTTGCGCAGCTGCTCCTTGGTGATGCTAATGGAACATTCTACGCGCCTGGAGTCAATGCTTACGATTCTGCGGCCAGCGCCACCGGTGTTAGCACTGGATCAGCGGGTGATCGTATCGAAGAAGCAATGTTTGTTAACTTTAAACGCTTGTTTGCTCGTGACGAAATTAGAAAAGAGACGTTTGCAGTCAGGATGTTTTCCTCCGCGTCTCTGGACGGAAGCAAGGTCGATGCGATCAAGGGTGTGGTGGATGGAACCATTGCTAATGCATTTACCGGAACAAATGTCGCTCGTCCCACCACATCTGGAAGTGTTATCTATGCCGACGTCGGTGCATCAGCAACACAGTTGAAGTATTTTGGTGGCGATGTTGGATTTATTAAAAATACCGCCGACACATCTAAAGCCGTGGGCTTAATGTGGTACGATTATGGCGTGGGCGTTTTTGATATGGGTAAAGTATTTTGTATCGATCAACACATGTCTGGTGTTATTGCTGCAATGAATGCTACTGCATATTTGGGTACTGACGTCGCTCCCGGTGAGGCAATGCTCGGTGGGGGCTCCGGACCAATACCCACCGATCTTTGCGATAATGTAAGTGGATCGTTTATTCCTGACATGATGGTATCCGCGTCAATTGATAATATTGTTGACCACCTCGCGTCTACTCGGTTTGGAACCGGTTCATTTACGGCAACCACGTTTCAAAATGTAACCAACATTAACTCAACGTTGCTTTTTTGTAGGGCGACGGCTGACGAATTTAATTATTCATCCAATCCCACCTTTAGGGACGCAACTGGAGAGGTTATTGTAATTGAGCCTGGAGATGATACTGGCCAGCGTTCGTTTACGTTTGTGACGACAGTCGGGATGTATAACAGCAACAATGAACTCTTGGCAGTTGCCAAGCTTTCCCGACCGGTTGAGAAAAACGACGAGAAAGATTTAACGGTTCGGGTGAGATTAGACTTCTAGGATTGGTGTGATGTTCCATGTCATTTATACGAATTACGAAAGCAAATATCGACACGTCAGTGTTGGAGCTCCACCCAAGTCGTAGCTTTAGCTCTTCTTCGATAGGCGGAGTAACAGGTAGTGTTAGGGTAATAGCCCAATCGTCTCCGTTTTTTAAAGAAACGTCAAAGAATGGTCCTTTTGTTGAGGCTCCAGTTGATGCTTCCTCTATTGAAGAATTTCGGGACGCGGCATTTGGTGGTATTTACAGTGTTGATGCAATAGCAGCGACGGGTTCTGCGTCTGGCTCTTGGGCAGGCAACGCAACAGATCCTCTGGCTGATGGATTAACTCTTACATTTCTCGATACTGCCGGTAATCTTTTTTCTGCAGTTACTGATACGGCCGTCGCGTATGGTAGCAGCACTGCCACCGTGATTGGAGTTGATCCCGGCACAGGAGTTACCGTCGGGTCTGATCTCGTAACTGCAGTTAAAAATTCTATAACACAGGCAAAACTTTATGGTGTTACGGCAACCTCCCACAACACCGATTCTGGCAATAATGATAAATTGCAGGTAGAAACTCCCACAGCGGATGGCACAGGTTACACACTGCTTTTAACGGCTTCCGATATTGGTTACGCCGGCAATCAGCCGCTCACCGGGACGTTGGTGGATTTAGCAAGTGCCGATCCTCCTCGTCTAACGGTTAAGGGCCTTGCCGGTGGTACCGGCGCAAATTTATCATCTGTCTTTGAGGGATATCTGACAAAGGTCAATGATGCTTCTCAAGCTGCTCGTCAAACCAAGTATGTCGAGGTTCTTCGTTTCATTCCGACTAACACATTTACCAGCGATACAATTAGAAAGAACGTGTTCCGCAAAGTCTTGATGCCACAATATAAAACGGGTTATCCGGATCTTGAGTGGGCATTCATGAACAATCAAAGTTTTCACTTTGTTAGTTCGTCGGCATTTCCATCTGCGAGCGTTCTTATTTATCCTGATCCTCTCGACACGTATTTGGTCATGTCTGGATTGACACTTTCGTGTAACGTTAAATTGAGTCGGACAATAAGTGGATCACATCCATATACCGCAGGTACCACGATATTTAGATCCTCATCGTATGCATTGTCTGTGGTGACTGGCTCACAACGAGATCCTACGGGTAAGGTGACTGGTTTCCGTTTATTGCTCCAGCTTACAGGAGCATGTGATACTCCGGCACAGAACGTATCACTTACTTCTCTTCCTCCTTATACCTTTTTAAGTTCTGACAACGTTTTGAAATATAATCATTGGCACAATATTTGTGCTGCTTGGGGATCGGAACACAATTCGGGAACCGGCTCATTTTATATTGATGGAGTTAAAGATGCAGATGCCGAGTTTTGGGTCAGCACCGCATCCATCAATACATCTCCCGATGATTTTAATTCAGTTTTTATTGGGGCCCATTATAATTCTTCCAGCTTGGCAATGAATGGTTATTTTAATTCTGCCGTTGCCGCAGTTGAGGGAATTTACGATGGAGGCGGACCCACGGTAGAGCCGCTGCCTGAAGCTTTAAAAGCTTCAAGATTCAATGGCGAAATTAACGATATCCGGATTTTTAGTGAAAGAATTTCTGATGATCGAATACTGACGGGTTCTATGTTTGGTTTAACCGAACTCCCTCAAGGTTTGGTTTTTTATGTTCCCGGATTTTTTGTAAAAGAGAGTCCCAAGCGGGAAGTTCTATTAACACCGTTTCAGGCGACAACTGAAGCAACAGAGGAACCGTTCAACGTAAAACTTGCTTATGGTGTGAGGGGTCGAGATATTAATTTGCAAAATTATGTTCGTGAATTCGTCCAAAAGAAACATCCTCGTCTTTATTATCTTACCGCCTCCACGATAGATATTTCCACAGAAACATATACGGCAAATTCTTTCTTGCTTGATATCGGTGCTAACCATAAGATGCACCGTGCGCGTGAAATGTTTATATTACCGGCAGATAATGGTAAATTCATTCCTGGATGGAACCTGTTGTCAAGTGGAACCGTTGCACAACGTCCAGCTTCTGGATCTGCGATGTCGTCATTTGTTAATGATTTGGGAAATTTGAATCTTTCCATCGTGACCCTCAACGACTTGATGCCCACGTCGTCAATTTTTGAAGGCTTGACACAAGCAAACAGCGATGGTACTGACAATACGGCCAATAGTGGTATTTTGCAGGAAATTATGGGTTCTAGTCCGGAGTCAGCCGGTGTAGATCCTGGGTCGGGTTACACAATTTTGCAACGAACCCGTGATAATTCATCAAATGCTGTCGTTATTTTTGATGCCTGTAACTTGTTTTATGGTAAAAGAATGATGCCGGGATCTATAAGAATTCACGATAGTAATTTGTCTGGCACGGCCGATACGCTTAATATGACAATTTTAGACAATGATCGAGGGACCCTTTATCGAGCAGACGCAGATTCGGTACATGCAACGTGGTGTGCAATTGGTTATACGATTTACGAAGAAGGGCTATCGGTTATAATGAATCCCAATATTCCATTTTTTGGAAGAGAGCAATTTTCTTTCATTATGCAGGGTGAGCAGAATATTCATATTCTTGAAGTTGTTACCCCCGCTTTGCAGGGGATGTTAAATTCCAGTTCTAATCCGTCATTTATTGCAGGTACTCGAGACAACTACGCGTCAAGCTTCGAAGGTACGGCATTTGGAATTTCATCAATTCAATTCCATGATAACAATATGAACGTTATAGCCCGAACAACGCTCGCTCAGCCTATACTCAAGACAGAATTTGATAAATATATGTTTAGGGTGAAATTTGATTTCTGAGTATGTGATAGGACTCGACATCTCCACGAGCTGTACAGGAATTGCAATAATTTCGACTAATGGTAAATTAGTGGATATGTTGACACATGTTCCTGAGGGTTCCACACTGGTAGAGAAAGCTACTCATTTTAAAGAAATACTTGTTGATGAAATTGCCAAACAATACGCCGCGGATCCCACAGCAATATTCATTGAACAAAATCTCCAAAAGTTTCGACGCGGCTTTTCAAGCGCGCATGTGATTAACAAGCTTGCTCGTTATAATGGAATGTGTAGCTTGGTGGTTTATGAAGTTTTCGGTATACAGCCTGTTTACGTTAATGTGAATGAAGCTAGAAAAAAGCTTGGCATAAAAGTTAAGCGTGGCGAAAATGTCAAGGAAAAAGTGTTTGAATGGGCAAAAAATTCCACAGATTATGTATGGCCAACAAAAATATTGAAAGGAGGCCCCCGACGAGGGCTTGAAATTCTGCATCCTGGGTGTTATGATATGGCAGACGCTCTAGTTACGGCAACTGCTGGTCTCAGGATAGAGGATGACGCAAGAAGAGAGAGTACTTGACATTCGAGTGAGCTTTTTAGCCGATACATTCGGTCGTGGAGTTCGTTCGGACATATCGTATGCGGTAGCATGCCCAAGTTGTTGCGCAGATGATCACCGCCAACATAAGAAAAAGTTGTCCATAAGATTGGACACTGGCATGCATCATTGTTGGATCTGCGGTTTAAAGGGAAAAACACTACTTTATACAATAAAGAAATTTAAGCCATCGAGGCTAGAAGAATATAGTCGCATTTTTGATGAAGCCGATTATCAATCGCATATAGCTCCGCATGAACTAATAGAAGAAAAATTAAAGCTTCCGGAAGGTTTTGTTCCACTGGCAATGCTACAAGATAGCAAAGACCCAGATGCCAGGGATGCAATTCGATATCTCGAAAATAGAGGTTTGGGGTGGAATGATTTTTTTAGGTGGCAGTTGGGAACGTGCGTAGCTGGCAAATTTTGTAGGCGAATTATAATGCCGTCATTTGACAATACTGGAGAGTTGAATTATTTTACTGGTCGATCGATAGATTCTGATGGGGCTAAAAAATATATGAATTCAAAAGTCAAACGAAAAGATGTTATTTTTAACGAGTTGAACATTCGATGGGATGAACAGTTGGTTTTAGTAGAGGGACCTTTCGATCTTGTCAAGTGTGGCTGGAATTCGTCAGCATTATTGGGTTCGTTTTTAGATGAAAGTTATGCGCTTTTTAGAAAAATCGTAACCAACCATACGGATGTGATATTAGTGTTGGACCGGGAGGCTGCTAATAAAATGGCGAAAATAGCCGAAAGATTGACGGGCTATGGTATAAATGTAAAATGTGTAAATTTGGATAAATTTAATGATGTAGGTGAAATGTCGAAGGAAGATCTGCGACGAACTTTGGATGATGCGTATTTATGGTCGTCAACCTCAAAGCTTGAATCGTTAATAAGACAAATAAAAAGTGGATCAATTTTATAGGAAAGTTATGATTTATGGTTAGAATTGCTCATTTAGCTGATATTCATTTTCGAGGTCTCTCTCGGCATGCAGAATATCGAAAAAGTTTTGAAGAGTTTTTTAAGCAATGTGACAAGTTCAAACCCGATCATATTGTGATTGCTGGGGATATCGTTCATTCAAAAACTCATGGTATTTCTCCGGAACTTGTTGATATATTGACGTGGAGCTTTAGGGGGATGGCGTCACGAGCTCAAACCCATATTATGCTGGGAAATCACGATGGCTTAATTACAAACAAAGATCGTCAGGATGCTATAAGCCCTATAATTACCGCCATTAATCATCCAAATCTGCACCTGTATAAAGATTCAGGTGTTTATGATTTTGCAGATGGAATGTGTTTCTGCGTATTTTCGTGTTTTGACGAGGAGGGATGGAAGGATTTGTCTCCCCATGAGGGGAAGGTGAATATTGCTGTATATCACGGAGCCGTCAGAGGCAGCGCTATAGAAAGTGATTGGCTCATTGAGGGAGAGGTCGACGTTGATATTTTTGACGCATATGATTTTGCGTTATTGGGTGATATTCATAAAAGGCAATATTTGAACGACGCTAAAACCATTGCATACCCTGGCTCAATGATTCAGCAAAATTATGGTGAGTCGATAGAAAAAGGTTATTTGTTGTGGGATATTACAAGTCCGAAAGAATACACTAGTCGTTTCATTGAGGTTCCTAACTTGCAACCTTTTGTGACCCTTGATTGGAATTCTATTGATACCAAGAAGGTAAGTGGTGGACTCATTCCAATGGGATCGCGCGTAAGAATCAAGCACCCTCCAAGTGTTCCCCGCGCTGAAATAAATCAATTTAAGTCATTGTTGATGGAGAAGCTCGGCGCTACTGAAATTGTTACTCGCGTGTTGAAACCAGAGCAGGAAGATTCTGTTATCACCATTAACGAGAATGTTTTAGATCTCCGAGATCCGCAGGTTTTATTCACATTAATTCGAGATTATCACTCCAATATTTCCGATGAAGATATTTGGAAAGAAATTGAGCTGCGCTTACGGAAATATTGCGAAATGATACCAAAAACCGACACAGCCCGAGGTACTCGGTGGTCGATTAACAGAATTAAATTTGACAATATTTTTGGGTACGGCAAAGGAAATGAAGTTAATTTTGATTCTTTAGCGGGCGTGATTGGTTTGTTTGGAGCTAATCGTGTTGGAAAGAGTTCTTTGGCAGGCGCGCTCACGTATGGATTATTTAACACGAGTGACAGAGGCGCTTTAAAGAATTTGCACGTGATTAACACAAGGCGAAATCACTGCCTCGCCGAAGTAGACGTTAGTGTTAATTCGAAGCGCTATAGAGTTCAGCGCCAATCTATAAAGCGTACCGCCAGATCTGGGACGGTAAGTGCTAGCACTCATCTTAATTTATTTGAAATTGATCCGGCTGGCGAAATTATTAAAGATACGTCAGGCGAGCAACGCCGCGATACTGATCGGTTTTTAAGGCACCTCATCGGTGATAGAGAAGATTTTTTTCTGACATCGTTTGCGACCCAAGGAGAGATGAACGCTTTTATTAAAGAGCGCGCTACGCAACGAAAGGCAATTTTGGCAAATTTTCTGGACTTGGCTGTTTTTGACACGTTGTATGAACTAATCAAGCGAGACGCCACTGAAATTAAAACACTTTTGTCGAAGGTGCCAGAACGAAATTGGCGATCTATTATTGCCGATCTCAAGAATCAGCTAAAAGAGTACAAGATAAAAATTAAAAACATCGAATTAGTGATGACGTCAACACAATCAAGATTGGATGGTTTAAAACTAGAATTACGTGAAGCTAATGGTGAACATGTTGTTACGGTAAACGATATTCATCGGAAGGAGAACAAGCTGCAGATTGTTAAAAATCGGATCATTGAAACTTCGGCGCGACTTCAGGCTCATGAAGAGACGTATCAGCATCAGATTCGAAAACTAGAAAAGGCCCGAATTTTGGAACGCTCGTTTCCACTTCCACAGCTTGAAGCCCGCCTAAACGACCAGCGCGACATCGAACGCGCGCTTTTAACTGTTCGGCATAACACGGAAATTGAACAAAAGGAGTTACAACGACAGAAGGGATCAGCTAAAATTTTAGAGACAGTTCCCTGTGGGACAAGTTTCCCGCAATGTAAATTCATCAAGCGCTCGCACAAAGATGCCGCTTTAATCGATGAGCAGATTGGTCGAGTTAAAGAAACAAATTCTTCCTTGCGAATTTTGGAACAAAATTTACAAAATTTGATAGCCGAAAATCTACAAGAAAAAATTGACAAATACAAAGAAATTTTTAAACAAGTTAACGATCTTAAATTGAGTCAATCGGGCATTGAATTGGAGATGAATAAGCTTAAACGGGAATTAAACGACTTATCCGAATCAGAAATTTTATTGGACGATGAAATATCGGTAATGAGAACACAAGTGGTCCAAAAGACTGAGATGCCTGAAATTTCTTCTCTTCATGAAAAAATTTATGAATTGGAGGAAGAACTGAAGGCAGATGATGCATCACGATTGTCACTGAGTGAACTGGTTGGTCGCACCAAAACTGAAATGGGCCACGTTGCTAAAGAACAGGCTAAATATGTTACGCTGCTTAAAGAGTGGAAGGTTTACGATTTATTGATGACTGCAACAAGTAAGCGCGGGGTACCTGTCCATATATTGAGTTCTCGTCTTCCCAAGATTAATGCCGAAATTGCAAAAATCTTGGGAACAAATATTAATTTTGCCATCGAACTTGAAGCACCCATCGATTCAAATGCAATGAATATCTTTATTGATTATGGCGATTCTCGTCGTCCAATTGAATGTGCTTCTGGAATGGAAAAAATGCTCGCTTCTCTCGTAATTCGCGTGGCACTAATTAATATCTCGACACTGCCCAAATCAGATATCCTGATTATTGACGAAGGCTTTGGTACGCTGGACGAAGTCAGCATTGTTGTTTGTAATATGCTATTACAAAGTTTAAAAAAGTATTTTAAGTGTATATTGGTTATATCTCATATCGAAGGCATTAAAGATAGTGTGGATAATTTAATTGAAATACAAAAAGAGGGTGTTGATGCCAAAATTTGTATCGTTTGATAAGCTCCACATACTCACCGACGAGTTGTTTGTGAGGGTTCCTCTTTCGTGTCCGCTATGCAGTTTTTTGTTCCGAGATTCTCAAGATCATTTATCGTTTGACGAATTCGGATGTTGTGTAGAGTGTAGAGATTATTTTGTTTGGCCAAATAAAGCAAGGTGGCTTACTGGTTGGAGACCAGGCCAAGAAACGATTCTCAAGTTTAGGCAGAATAGAATTTCGGTGCCTAGTTATATTGTGCGAGGTTAGAATGCTTACTACAGAACAAGTTAGGGCTTTGGGAGAAATTACCAATTCATCATGGGGAAGCTCATCAGATGGAACATATGGTTGTAAAGTATTATTTGAAGGGAACCGTCTGAAGATCACGTATAGTACTATGGCTTATTTTGCATCCGAACGCGCGATGCGAGACCAGACAGTTCGTTTGGCGGAAGAATCCAATGATAGAATGGCAGAGTTTCTCAAAGTAATAAAAGATAGATTCAAAGAATCAACCGGCACTACACTCAAAGTGGAGCAGCTGTCGGATAGAGATTCTCTGGAAATGACAAATGGTTCCACCATTAATCCACGAAGAGTGTGTGTTTTCCGGCGAAACATTATTTTAGAGTTAGATGCCTGATGGCAATCAACAAGAAGCGCCAAATTCAAGAAATCGTTAAATGTGGAAAAGAACCACTTTATTTCGTCAACCGCTATGTAAAAATCCAACATCCAGAGCGGGGAACCATATCGTTTGATACATACCCATTTCAGGATGAATGTGTTGAAAATTTTCTTGATCACAGATTTAACGTAATTCTAAAGTCTCGACAGTTGGGACTTTCTACTCTTGTGGCCGCGTATTCTGCGTGGATGGCTCTTTTTTATAAAGATAAAAATATTCTTGTTATTGCTACAAAATTAAGCGTAGCAATGAATTTTATCAAAAAAGTAAAAACCGCTATTCGCTATCTTCCAAAGTGGCTTGTTTTGCCAGAAATTGTGAGTAATAACAAACAGAGTATTGAGTTTAGCAACGGGTCGAGCGTGAAGGCAATTCCAACGTCAGATGATGCAGGTCGATCAGAGGCTCTTTCGTTATTAATTGTTGATGAGGCTGCATTTGTGAGAAATTTTGACGAGCTGTGGATGGGTCTCTATCCAACTTTATCTACTGGAGGTCGGGCAATTATTTTATCGACACCAAATGGTGTCGGCGGCCAATATTACGATATCTACATGAAGGCCGTGGCCGGAGAGAATCCATTCCACACGATCAAGCTTCCTTGGGACGTTCACCCCGAAAGAGATGAAGAGTGGTTTGATACCGAGGCAAAAAACTTGAGTGAAAAACAAATCGCTCAGGAACTTATGTGTGATTTCGCGGCCGCAGGTGATACGTTTTTGACTGCAAGAGAGATTGAATACATCCGCCAGACCGTGAGCCAACCCCTGGAGAGATGGGGTCCTGAAAATGCGGTATGGGTATGGAAATACTCGCTTTCAGAACACAAATATATTATTTCTGCCGACGTAGCGCGCGGCGATGGCGCCGATTATTCGGCGTTTCATGTTATTGACGCCACTGAATCGGAGGTTGTAGCTGAGTTTAAGTGCAAGATTCCGCCTGATCAATTTGCGGTAGTTTTGGCCGAGGCAGGTAAGCGTTATAATGACGCTATAATTGCTCCCGAGAGTAACACGTATGGATATGCGGTTCTTATGAAGCTCAAGGAACTCCAATATCCTGCTATTTATTTTGCGCACGAGAAAGATCGCTATGCAGTTATGTATGGCAATGGAAATATAGGAAAAGGTGGTTTTTCCACTTCTGGCGTATCAAGACCAAAAATTTTAACAAAGCTTGAAGAAGTAATTAGAAATCGCCAAATAGTGATCCGTTCTTCGAGATTATACGAAGAACTCAAGACGTTTATTTGGAAAGGTCAAAAACCTCAGGCTATGCGAGGTAAAAACGATGATTTAGTGATTTCGTTGGCTATTGGAGTGTGGTTATACGATACAGCGGCCGGCTATTCGAAACAAAATGTCGATTTAAATGCTGCAATGCTGGAAGCTATGAGTGTCAACACGTCCGGTCCATCAGGTATTTTAGATCCCAGAATGAAAACGCTTAGAGGGGTAAATCCGTTCAAGCCAATAATTTTAGATGGATCTTTGCAACCTGCTGAGAGTTCAAATGGTCAAGAAAATCCTCTCTCCGATTTCCTGTGGCTGTTAAAGTAGTAAACTAGATATTTAGAATTAGGTGTTGAGATGGCTGAACAGGAACCAGGGCTTTTTAGAAGGCTAACGCAGTTGTTTAGGGATGGACCGACCATTAAGCGTCGAGTCCGTGCTTTTAATGGACAAGATCCGACCCATGGGTCTTCGTTGCAACAATTCCGAAAATCCCATTCGGACGTTTATTCGAACACGATGAGTGCGTATGGCTCGTTTGACAGAATGTCCCGTTATTCGGATTTTTCGGAGATGGAAGCAACCCCTGAAATTGCTAGCGCACTGGATATTTACGCTGAAGAAACGGTATCGGCAGATGATAAAGGTAACGTTTTACACGTGTATTCAGAAAATAGGAAAATTAGAGAGCTTCTGCATACCTTGTTTTATGATACGTTGAACGTCGATTTTAATTTGCCGATGTGGGTTAGAAATCTTTGTAAATATGGCGATTTTTTCCTTTTTAATGATGTTTCTCCCGAGTTCGGAGTGATAGCAGCGTACCCAATTCCAATTGCAGAAATTGAAAGAGAGGAAGGGTACGATCCTGAAGATCCAGCGGCGGTTCGTTTTAGGTGGATGACACAAGGAAATCAGATTTTAGAGAACTGGCAGATAACGCATTTTCGTCTTTTGGGTAATGACGCCTTTTTGCCTTACGGATCGAGTGTTTTAGAGTCATCTCGACGAATTTGGCGACAATTAATTCTTATTGAAGACGCTATGCTTGTTTATCGCATAATTAGGGCTCCAGAAAGACGGGTTTTTAAAATTGACGTCGGAAACGTCCCACCAGAGGACGTTGCAACATATTTAGAACAGGCAAAAAATTCATTAAAGCGCGAGCCGGTCATTAACAAATCTGATGGCCGCGTAGATCTGCGATATAATCCGTTAAGTGTCGATGAAGACTATTTTATACCCGTAAGAGGTGGTGATTCAGGTACTGACATCCAGTCTTTGGCCGGAGGACAAAATACTTCCGCAATTGAGGACGTACAGTACATTCAAGCCAAGCTTTTTGCTGCATTGAAGATTCCGAAGGCATATTTGGGTTATGATGAGTCTATTGGTTCCAAAGCGACACTAGCCCAAGAAGATATTCGTTTTTCGAGAGGAATTGCTAGAATTCAAAGGACTGTTATAGCCGAACTTAACAAAATTGCGATGATTCACCTTTATGCCCATGGATTTGCAGGTGAATCATTAATTGATTTCGATCTAAAGCTGTCGAATCCTTCCTCAATAGCCCAACAACAAAAATTAGAGCTGATATCGACAAGGTTTGATATTGCTGGAAAGGTACCTGAAGGTATGTTGGATCGGCGCTGGGTTCAAAAACACGTGTTGGGACTTAGTAATGAAGAAATCGACTTTGTGAACGAAGGCCGCGTTGAAGAAAAGCTTCTTGACGCCGAAGTCGAGGCAGCTGGAACTGGAGAAGAGGCCGGCGGCGAAGAAGGTGGCGGTGGTGAAGAAGGTGGCCTCTTCGCGGCCGATATTGCAACTGGAAAGTTGTTGATTGGTGATCCGGACCTTGACGATGACGATTCCGACGATGATGACGACGATATTGATTTGCAACTCTCCATGGACGACGAAGATGCTCCAATTAAAGTTGATAAGGCCGTTAAGAATGTTTTTGGTACCCGTCTAAAAAGGCGAAAGAACCGTAAGGGTCCCGCCTACACGCAAATGCCTGATTTTAAGAACATTGCTGGGGTGGGGTCTACTACTCGTTCACGAGACACAAGTAACCAACCCTATGATAATGATTACTTTAAGAATCCATTCGCCGAATCGTTAAACGCTGAGCTAGGATTTTCAAATCCTCGTCCCAGAATGAGTCCTGATGTCACAAATGCGTTATCAAGCCTTGATAGCTTAATAAATAATTCTAGTACTGGGCTTCTTGCCGAGGACATTGACGAAGACGTAATACCACCCGAGGAAGATCAAAATGGCACGCCATAACAAAAAAAGGAATGTCGGTCTCATTTATGAGCAGTTAATTGTGTGCATTAGTCGAGCACTGGTTAATAATGAAAGCAAAAAAGTCAACACTGTTAAAAAAATAATTGAAAAGAGATTTGCAAAAAATACTCAACTTTATAAAGAGTTTCGTTTATTTAACGCCTTGATCCGCACATCAGGAGTTTCCGAATCTTTGGCAACTAGAATTTTGAGTGAAGCACAAAAAGCTGCTCAAAATCACAACAGTTCTCAGCTTGATAAAGAAAAGTCGGCGCTTATTAAAGAGATAAATTATCGAATTAATGAATCCGATTTTTATGATCAACGAATTGGAGACTATGTTCATTATGCAACGATTCAAACATTGCTTAACAATTGGCGATCCTCAGTCCCAAATCTCAGACAGATGGCTGAACACGAATCAAAAATTCATGGTTGGTTGTGCCGTGACGAAAAAGAACTTACCTTGGCTGAACACTCTTCACGCGAGGTAAATGATTTAACGGTCGCCGTTATGGAGAAAAAGTTTGAAAAAAAATACGGAACCTCTCTGTCCGATAAACAAAAAGTCATTATGCATTTATATTTGACAGAAAAATTCGATCAGCTAGAAAATGAACTCTCTGGAATTAATCGAGACGTGAAGCACGCGCTGCGTAAATATAAAAAGGTCGGCAAGAATAAGTTTTTGCTTGAAAAAACTATGAAAGTTCAATTGCATGTAGAAGATGTCGCAACAAGTGTTTCTACCGATGGGGTGGTACGTGGAATGGTTTTATGCCAGTTACTAAATGAGCTAAATGGAGAAATCAATGGCTGATGATAAAATGAACCTGTTGTGTAGCTGGACACCGTTTGATTATACGACAGATATGATTCAAGAATCAAAAGATGTAAATGGTGGCAAAATTATTCTGCGTGGTGTTTTGCAAAAAGCCGATACCCTCAATCAGAATGGGCGTGTTTATCCACGAGTTATTCTAGAGAGAGAGGTAAGAAATTATCAAAAATTTATTCGCGAAAATCGGGCTTTGGGGGAATGTGACCACCCGGATTCTTCAGTGGTAGAATTAAAAAATGTTTCTCATATTGTGAGGAGCGCTCACATGGATAATGACGTGGTCTATGGAGATGTGGAGTTACTTGATACACCTGCCGGCAAAATTCTCCAATCACTTGTGGAATCGGGAGTGACGCTGGGAATTTCTTCCCGAGGTGTTGGTTCGACGATAGATCAAGGTGATCACACTGTTGTACAAGATGATTTTCAGCTTATTTGTTGGGATTTTGTCAGCGAACCTTCAACCCCCGGCGCATTTATGATGCGTGAAGGCCGGGAGGTTTCTAGAAAAGAACTTAACCAATATTTTAACGCGTCAGATAGAATAGATAGAATTTACAACGAAATTCTAGATTGGGAGAACGAATAATGGCATGGGATAGTCAACCAAATTATGCACCGGGTAATTTAACTGTTAACGAAGGTTATGCACCTGCATATCAAGCATCTGGGAAACCTTTTGTAACTGGATCTGTGGCGGTGACGGTCTCGGGTGTGGAGATTAAATTTCCCACCGTGACCCGGTGGGTTCAGGTCACTAATACTGGCAACGCCGATTTGCGGGTCGGATTTTCGGCCAATGGCGTTCATACGAGCTCATGCTATTATGATATCCAGCAAAGGGGAGCAGGCGCAGGCTCTGGAACGTCAGTTCGTTGGGAATTGAAGTGTAAGAGTCTGTTTTTTCACTCCACCACCAGCACTACCGTTTCGGTCGTTGCCGGCTTGACCAGCATCAAGGACCTTAACTCACCGCTTTCCGGCTCCGCGGGAGTGATGTAACGTGGCTAAGGTATCTAGAAGCCTTCTTAAGGGTCTTGTTAAAGAGTGTTTGGTGGAAATATTGGCGGAGGGACTCGCTTCATCTGAACCGATTACAGAGTCCACACCACGTAGGACAAAACGATCGCATGTCTCTCGGGCTCCTAGAAAGCATCCAACTGATCTTATGACGTTAACGGAAGATTCTAAGAAGATGAATCATGCGGTCCAGCAAAGTATTTCTGCGGTAGCTGCCGGCGATTCTGTTATGCAGGATATTCTGGCCGATACAGCGTCAAGGACGCTTCCACAGATGGTGGCAGCTGACAATAAAGGTAGTTCACAAATGGTGGAACGTATGGCTCGAGGTGATCAGGCGACTCGGGCTATGGCGACCACAGATCCGATGGATTTATTTGAAGGTTCATCGAACTGGGCAACTTTAGCTTTTCCTGATGCAAAATCAAGTACAAATTCTTGATTTTTTTATTTAAGTTTGATATTTAATTTTGAGCATAGCTCATGGAGATTTATTATGAGACGTAGAGCCAAGAAATTAACACCATCACTGCTTCGAAAGATCGTGATGGAAGAGACTCGAAAGACCCAGCGCCGCCAGCCGACAAAGAGGCGTCGAGTCAGACGGATGAGAGAGCAAGTTGGATCCGGTACCCTGGAGCCAGTTGAGGATGTCAAGGCGGTTGAGGTTGATGCCGACGCGCAAGGTACATCCGTTGCTTTGGAGAAGGATATTGATCATGCCCAGGTGTTAAAGCTTGAAGAGGCAAGGTTAACCCGCAAGCTCCGTAAGGTTAGAGAAGCCCGTAAGCGAGTCCGCGCCCGCATTACGAAGAGGCTTTAATCATGGGAGCAAAGCAAGGAACAGTATACTATGAGCCCGGAGAGGACTTTGGGACTGGAAATGGCGGATTAGGTTCATCTAATGCGGCGACACTATCGGCCCTTTATCCTGATAGCACGGTAATCAATCAATCAATTCCTCAGTTAGAGGATCCTGGTTCTTTGAATTCTGCTATGCGGGCGTGGTACGATGAGAACGTTCTTCATCTTGCACAGGATCAGAATTCATTGTTTGGATCTGTTGATATGACATATGCCACCCTGGCCGAGAGCCTCGGCGATGTCTCCGCAGTTGCCGTAGGCGGCGAAGGCAAGCCTGCAACGCCTTATGTTCCCAACCCGGCTTCGCCAGGTATTGGAAACGGTGCCAATCCTGCAATGCAGCCAGCGTCTGGTTATGACCCGGCTTCTTCCGGTATGGGCAGCACTGAAGGTCCGCAGAATACGTCTGCTACCCAGGGATCGTTTGCACTTACTAATCTCCCGACAGCTGGATATTCTCCCGGTAGCTCGTAAAGCTAATAAAGGGAGATTTTTGTGAGCGGTAACGAACAAACTTTCAACATTGTGAATGGTCGTGCCTATGGCAATGGCTCTTACGCCAAGGGATCTGCTCAAAGATATTCTACGTCTGATTCTCCTTTTGGCAGTCCTGATTTAGAAAGCGTGTACGGTTCTACGAAAACCGAGCAGTACAAAGTCTACACCACACAAGTGCTACAGGCTAACTTAGATAATGGCGACGGTACTTTCGCGACTGCAGCGGGAATGAATTCCCAGATGGGTAATGTTGACCTTAGCTTTGGGGACGCACTTCCAGACGGTGATGAAAAGAAGCCACCTGCTATAAAAGTTGGCCAAATTGATGGTGTTGCAATGATTGGAGGCCGTGGCACCCCAGGCGGTGGCTTTGTTCCATCACCAATTTCGCCAGGAGTAGGCAACGGCGCCGACGCTTCGATGATTCCGGCTGGATTTGCTCCAAACGCACCTTATGATACGTACCTGGTGAGCCAAGGTGGAACTGGAATGGGAAGTCAGGTTAGCCCGGCTGCGACTTCATTGAGTATTGGCACCGCCATGACTTTAGTCCACAATGGAGCTACCCCTGGATTTCGTCCCGGTAGAGTGGGTGACGACAGCGCTGCAGGTGGGAACGATTAATGGCTGATCGGCAAAATACAACATATCCAAATATTACTTTGGGAGATGCCTACGGCAATGGGATCTGGGGATTAGGATCATCTACCGCCGGAAGTGACCCACAATTTCCTTCCACAAATTCTAAGTTGCCCTCGGCAGAAAAGCTGTGGCCCAATTATCATGCTTGGGTACTTCGTGGTGATAATGATGGAGAATATATTGAATTAACTCCTAACGAAGCTCTTCCATTGGCGGTTGAAAATGAAGGGAGTAGTACGACATTTAGTAGAACTTTTTCCGAAAATAATCCAACTGATTTGACTCAGGTCAGGGTCGGTGGTGGCGGATGGCCTGCATGCCCCTATCAACCGTCTGTTGCGGTTACTGATGGAACCACTGGTTTTAATTACGCGTTATCCGCACAAGGACCAGTCCTTGGGCCACAGACTCCCTGGCCTGATGAATCGGGAGCTACAAGTCTTGCTTCCCCCAACGGCACGTCAGACGCACAGCTCACTAATGGTCAAGGTGATTATCCCACGTATCAAAAAGGGAAATGGAGTACGACTTGACATTTCCCGCGTCATCTCCAATTAATCGGTATCAACATTATGATGCTCGAGATGATTTAGGTTACGGCCGGCTCACCACGAAATTTCATGCCCCACGCGCGTTTGATCAATATCCGTCTGCTCCAGTTGAAGATGAAGAGGCCGAAGCTGCTATAGACGACGAAACGTATTCAGCTGTCATTCACCGCTTGTTGGGATATTCACCTTCGGATCCGTACGCTAAATACAAAACTGATCCTTTTTACTTTGTGGGTGGTGCAACTAAACTAGGAGAATCGACAGCAAAAGGAATGGTGCCATTTCCACGTATGTATTCTAGCCGCCAAACTGTTTCTGGTGGAACAGCACCTCGATTACCTGCTGGACCAACTTTGGGATTCCGCACGAGAATTCGTCCCACCGGAACCAAGAGAGGCTTTAGCCAGCCACCCTATCCAACTGCCCCGGAGACTGAGGTTGATGAACCCAGTTATTCACTTGAGCAAATTTTAAATGCAGATCAGGACGCTGAACATGTTAAAATGTTGCGTAATTTGGTCTCTTTGATTCATAAGCAGCAACAAGAAGAGAATATTCATTCTTTTAATGATAATTACAAATGATTCGGCCGTGAGATAAACTATGAGTACTTCGTTATATAGAGAAGCCATTTTGGAGGTTGAAGACCTCAAGAAGATGGCGGAAGAAAATGCTAAAAATAAAATTATTGAGGCTGTTACGCCCCGAATCCGGTCGATGATCGAAGCCCAGCTTTTGGGAGAAGACGATTCGACTGAAGAGTTAGAGATTGGGGATCTTGAGGTTGGTGATGTCGCAGAAGACATTATCGATCTTGCAGCTCCCGCTCCAGTTACCGCTCCTCCCGCTTTAGAGCCTTCCGGAGCTCCAAAAATTGCAATTGATGTGCAAGGTGATTTAAATATTGACATGGATGCAGACGATGTTGGTCTCGAAGATGATCTTCTTCTGGGCCGAGGTTTGGCAGATGTTGTTGAAAATTACATTTTAAATAAGCGTTCTACGAAGGGACGAATTAAGGCCCTAGCGGAGAACACTGCTAAGCTTAAGATCGCATTACAAGGTGTTGATATGCGAAAAGCTAGCACAGCAAGGGTAGATATTGCTGCCTTGTACTATGCAAAGTTAGTAAATGAAGCCGTCAGTTTGGCAGCTGGTGGTATAGTTATGGAGGAGTCTGTTGATTCACGGCTCTTAAGCCAGCTTAAAATAATCATAAAGGAGATAAAGCACATGGCAAGACGAAGAGATGCGGCCGCTTTTCGCAGACTTCTCGAAGAGCTTGAGGCCGATCAGAGCCTCAAGGAAATGATTCGAGAGGAAGACGAAGAGACAGTCGGTGTCGACGATGAAAGCGTCGAATTAGAGGATGAAGAGGTCGAGGTTGACGTTGCGCCTGAAGATGCTGACGTTCCTGCGGCTCAAGATGCGTTGGGCACACTAGCTGCTGCCTTGGGTATGGAAGCTATTCCAGTTGAGGATGTCGAGGTCGATGAAGAGCTTGAATTCGCCGAAGAGGATGATGAAGAGGTCCTTGAACTTGGCGAGGCAGACTCGGTTGACGAGACTGACAAGGAGCTGGACGAGACTTACGAAATTGATGAAAGGATGCTCCGCCGGGAGTTGCGCCGTTTGCGCGAAGATGCCGCTGAGGCAGCTGACGCCGATCCGGATGCTGGTGAGGAAATCGGAGATCCGATGGCCGCCCAGGATTCATGGGGCGGTTCCGACGAAGTTATTGACGTTTCGGAAGATGATCTGGTTAATGCCCTTGAAGAGGAACTTAACCGTCGTCGCTCTCCCCGGAGATCACGTGCCAGAAAAACTGTATCACGTCGTCTTCAGAGAGAGCAAGCTTTACGTCGTTCCACTCGCCGTAATGCCACGTCTTCCCGGAGCTCCCGAGCATCCACTAGAGTGGTCAGGGCAGAGAGAGCAGCAACGCGTCTTCGCTCACAGCTCAACGAAATGAATGTTTTCAATGCAAAGTTGCTTTTCGCAAATAAGCTCATGCAAAATCGTGATCTTTCCGCTAAGCAGCAGCGCGCCATTGTCGAGGCTTTAGATAGTGCCAAGACGATTAATGAGGCTAAGCTCCTTTATAAGAGTTTAAGTTCGTCATTAACAAAATCTGGTGGACGCCTTTCAGAAGGCAGAAACCGTTTACTAGCGTCATCTTCCAGATCAGCTCGGTCGGCTTCCCCGGCACAGAGTGGAGCTGAGGTCGATCGCTGGGCACTCCTCGCCGGGATTTCTGGCAAGGGGAATAAGTAATAATCCCTTCACTTCATTAAAACATTAAAGGAGAAAAAATGTCTACGAAGTTCACACTCGATCAGTTGACGGAGGGTATTCGCCAGCGGCACCTTGGTGCACAGAACCGTCAACTTGTTAGTAAGTGGTCCAGAACAGGACTGCTCAGAGGTCTTAAAGCTCACCACCGTGAGAATATGGCCACATTATTGGAAAATCAGGCCGCTCAGGTTCTGCGCGAGCAGAGCTCACTCGGCACCGGTAATTCCTCAACCCTCGGATCAGGCGACATCCGCGGTTTTCAGAACGTCGCATTCCCGATCGTTCGACGTGTTTTCGGTGGCCTCGTTGCCAACGAACTCGTTTCCGTCCAGCCAATGAGCTTGCCTTCCGGCCTGCTTTTCTATCTTGACTATACTTATGGTACGGCTCAGGGTGGTGGTTCGCTGGGTGGATCACAGTATCCTTCTGGTTCTTCCATCTATGGAAATCCTGTTGGTTCTGGTATTCGTTCGGGTTCACTTACCCTTGGCGGACAGTATAACCTTGCTGGTTCCGGTTATTCACGGGTCTATGTGCAGAAAGCACTGACACTTGATAACGTGATTGCTTCCGGTTCCTACAACGGTAATACCACTCTGACAAACATGGAGTGCAACACTGCTATGAGAGCTACCGGTTCTGATGGTAAGTTGCTCATGTATGATCCTCAGGTCATCACCGCTATTGATGATGAGGGTGCCAAGGCTGGTGCAGGTCAGACCGGTGCTTCATATTATGCACTGTTCCTCGATGCTTCTTGTCTCAGTGGTTCGACAGTCACCGGTGTGCAGCATGCTGACACGTCGTTGATCAAGAACATTGCGCTGGTTGTTGCCGGTGACGAAACGCCCACAACGGGGCACAGAGTCATCTCATCTACAGTGCAGCCTGGTACAGGTCTTCTGAACCTTCGACGCTTGAATGAAATTGGTACATATAGCGCTGGTGTTTTTACTGCCGATCCGCTTGTTAAGATCACCAACTCATCTGCTGTTGTTAAGTTCATTATGTCTGGTACAACTGCAGGAGCTGCAGCCGGTGTTGACATTGCGTCAGGTACCCCAGTGGCGTATTCCACTCTTGGTATTTCGTTCCCGCTTGAGGCTCGTAGAGTTTCTGGTGGAGACGGTGATTCACTTACCATTCCGGCATTTGAGTCCAACTTTGCCACATCGCCTGCTCCCGAGATTCCCGAGATTGATATCAAGGTTGATTCAATTGCGGTCACGGCTCAGACTCGTAAGCTTCGTGCTCGCTGGTCACCTGAGCTGGCTCAGGACCTGAACGCTTACCACAGCCTCGACGCTGAGGTTGAGCTTACCCAGATCCTCTCAGAGCAGATTGCACTTGAAATTGATCGTGAGATTCTGAACGATCTCGTGACGGCAGGTGATACTCGCTTCTACTGGTCACGCCAGCCCGGTAACTTCCTTAACAAGCGCACAGGCGCCGCTGTTTCGGCCAACTTTACTGGTACGGTACGTGAGTGGTACGAGACGTTGATTGAGACCATTATCGATGTCGGTAATGAGATTCATCGCAAGACCCTTCGTGGTTCGGCTAACTTTATCGTGGTTTCCCCAGAGGTAGCAACGATTCTTGAGGCTTCTGTGATGTATCGTCCCTCATACAGCATTGACGCTGAGGGCCAGGTCGGTACACCGTTTACGATCGGTGCCGAGAAGGTTGGTACTTTGAGCAACCGCTTTACGGTTTACAAGGATCCTTATTTCCCAAGGAATCAGGTCCTCGTTGGCTATAAGGGTGGAAGCTATCTGGAGACCGGATATGTTTATGCTCCCTATGTACCTCTGATTGTTACACCAACAATCTTCGCTCCTGAGGATTTCACACCCCGTAAGGGCGTGATGACTCGCTATGGTAAGAAGATGGTTCGTAACGACTTCTACGGTACGGTAACGATTACTAAGATGGATGTCATCTAATAATTCGTTTGCCTAAATTCAACGGCCACCCATTTGGGTGGCCGTTTTTTTTTATTCATAGAGTTATTTGCATCTATTGAGGTATATTTATAGGTGTTGACATGGGGAGTTGTGTTGCTCCCAGAATTTAAAAAACAAGGGAGAAAAAATGGCAACCATGAATAGCCTCAAGACAGGCGCGACACCCGATAAGAAGCAGGTGAATTTAGAAAAGAAAGTCGCTGCGCTCGAACAGAGCATTTCAGCGCTTAGCAAGAAAGTCGCGGCGTTGGAAGCAAGACCAGCCGTAGCTGCAGGAAGCTCTGATGGAGTCTCCCGGCACGAGTGGAGTGTACTGCTTAAGAAGCTTGGTAGTTATATTGGATTTAGGCTCCATTAGACTTTGAAAATAAAATATTTTTTAACGCATTTAAGACGGCTCTCCTGTGTGCATTTTACACGCGCATCGCCAGGAGAGCCGTTTTTGTTTTGAGTAATGAGGGAAATCTCGCTGATAGTTAATTGCAGAGGATATAAGATATGGCCAGCTTCGCGGCGACGTTCAGACCTACACCATTTGGTTTTTTTGATGATGATTTGTCATTCCAAAAAGATGCCGATTCTCTTGTAACATTTGTAAAGCGAAAGTTGGGAGACGATATTCTCAGTGTGGAGCTTACAAAAAAACAAATTTGGTCATGTTTTGAAGAAGCGACCCTCGAATACGGAACACTAGTCAACGAATATCAAACCCGTAGTCAACTGAGCAACCTATTCGGTATCAGCACTGGTTCTAATGTTGAAGGGAAATATGCTCATGAGACCTTAGATTTTATTCTTCGCTTGGCAGAACCCTATGCTCAGGAAGCTGGGATTGGAGGTTCCTATAATACAATGTCTGGCTCGATTTCGCTTGCGGCAGGTCGACAAGATTATGACATGTATAGTGAACTAAAAGACGGCGATGGGAATTTAATTTTTTCGTCAAGTCTTAATGACCCGCCCACCCGTATGAAAATAATGGAAGTTTTTCACTTTTCGCCTCAGGCGGCATATAGATTTTTTGATACTACAAGTGCAATAAACTATCTTAATAACGAATTTTCATTCGAGTCGTTTACCCCCGAGACTGTGTTTTATGTTTTGCCAGTTTTCGAAGACGTTCTTCGTGGTGGACAGATGGATCTTTCCAATCGAGTGCGCCGGTCAAATTATTCATACACGACTCAGGGGACAAAAATTCGCATTTATCCATGTCCTACCAGTGAATCCACTGAAACCAATGCAAAACTTTGGATTAGGGTCGGCTTTTCGAGCGATCCATTCAACCCTGCTTATGGTGACGATACGGTCTATGGGGTGAGTTCTTTTGCAAATATTCCATATGGAATTCTTGAATATGAAACGTTTAATAGCATGGGCCGTACATGGATATACAATTATACTTTTGGGTGCTGCAAAGAATTGCTTGGTTTGGTGAGATCTAAATTCTCGTCAGTGCCAATTCCTGGAGGGGATCTTCAGTTGAATGGAGCAGACTTAGTTACTACAGGCCGAGAAGAACAGCAGCAACTCAAAGAGCAGATGAACAACCTTCTTGAGTCACTTACTTATGACAAGATGCTTGAAGGAGAAGCCGCTAAGGCTGGAAATCTCCAGACGGTTTTAAAGACAGTTCCCATCCCTATGGGAAAATGCATTATTATAGGATAAAAATAAATGGCTCGATTATTCATTACACCACGTGAAGTTGATCTAATTTCGGATTTGACGAAAGAAATTGTCAAAGACGTAATAGGGCAAAAGATCTATTATTATCACGTGCGAGAGGAATATTCGGGGGTGCATGATGTTTATGAAGAGGCCCCTGAAAAGGTTTTTGATCCTCCCATTGAAATTGAAGCTCGGGTTGCCTGGAATTCGCCAGTTCGTATTACGAATAATTTTGGAACCGAAGCAATTCAAAAAATTAACGTTTATATTCAATATCGCGACATGATTGACCGTGACATTGATATCCGAGAAGGTGATTATTTGAGTTTCGGCGCCAATTTTTTTGAAGTCGTCAGTATTGAATGGGATAAGCTCGTGTTTGGACTTGTGGAATATACTACAGGAATGAATCTTTCCTGCACTCAGGCCAGAATAGGTCAAATTGATAAGCTTCCACTTGGCCCGACCGACGAAGGATATTCGGATCCTGACGCAATTCAAAAAACCTTTATTCAGCAACGCGGATTTAAGGAAAATAAACTCGGGCCCACTGGTGATGAACGCGCTCTTATTGAGCAAGGAAAGCTTGATCTTCCACCTAATCCAGCACCGGCTGAGGTGTCACCCCTCGGAGATCCGCGAAAAATTCCTTCTACTTTTTATGACGAGTCATAAGTATGTCGACAGTTCAACAGACAGGCGCTGGTAATAAAGAATTAGGAATCTCCCGAGATTCCGAGGTGACTATACCTTCTTGCACGATTGAAGACGTAGATCGGGCTCTGTTTACACTTTTTAGTGAAGATTTGGATTTATTTTACAAGCAAGAGGGTGCAGTTGTTAGAGTTCCAGTTATTTTTGCTACTGGAGAACGTTTTGCAATTTTATCTCGCAATAAGCCGCTCAGAGACGATAGCAATACACTTATTTTACCTTTAATTTCTATTGCACGCACGGGAATGGCAAAAGATATGACGCGAGGGATGGGAACGAATCAGTCTAGTCCTATTACAATTAAACGTCGCCTAAGCAAAGATGATCCTGTGTACCAGAGAGTAATCAACAAAGAGGCTTTGCAAAATCAGGATGACAGAGTTAGTAATTCGCATAAAATTACTCCTGGCTTAACTGGCTCCCGCGGTGCCGGTACTCTTCCGGGCGAAATTGCAACACGTCGACCTCAAGCAAAAACAAAGTCATTTTATCGCAATGGTCGCTTACTACAACCGAATATTGGAAACAATATTTATGAAATTTACGAACTTCCAAATGTGCAATATTACAATGCAACATACGAAATTACGTTTTGGACTCAATATACGCAACAGATGAACGATCTATTGATGTCGTTTATGTCTTCGTCGCATACGAATGGTCGTTTAACATTTCGTATTGAAACACCGAAAGGGTATTATTTTGTTGCTTTCTTGGAGGGTGGATTCAATCCTGGAAATAATTTTTCAGATTTTACTGACGATGAACGACTTGTTCGTTATAGTTTTAGCATGGTGGTACCTGCCTATATTCTGGCCCCAGATTTTGAAGGGGCTTCAAATCCTATTCGACGCTTTGTATCTGCTCCACAAATTTCTTTTGACATGACGGCCGTAAATGCTCCGATTGCACAAATTCAAGTTGTGCCAGTAGCAAGCGGTGATTTAACCAAGTATATTTTAAATGACTTAAACCCGGTCACAGAGCCGCTTCCAGGGCAAGTTATTGCCGGAAAGGCAACTACGAAGGGCGGCGACTATTATAACAACTCGTCCATTGGTGGTACGACGTCAGGAAGAACTACGGTTGAAGTCGTACGGAGATATAAAGATCCAGTAACTGAGGAAGTGAAAGAAGAGGTTTTGCCGTTTAAAACCAGGAACCAACGTAAGGGTGAAACAGTGTATCGCGCACAACTAACTGACGATTTAGGCACTATTCTTGTGGTGTCCGAGTAGAATCATGACTTTGAAGAGAATAATTACCATTGATAAAGGAAAAAGGAGCTTATAATGGCTGAACAGACATTTCGCTCACCCGGATTTTTTGAGAGAGAAATTGACCTCTCCGCCCGGGAAGCTGAACCAACCGGAACACCCGCAGGCGTTATCGGAACCTCCGAACGAGGTCCTGCATTCGTACCTGTGACAATTGCAACGTGGGCAGATTTTGAGACACGCTTTGGACCATTGGATCCAAACCGCGCTGGACCATACGCTGTCAACGAATACTTGAAAAACAAGGATGCCGTTACATTTATGCGCATTTTGGGAGCTGGTTCTAACGACACCGAAGCCGAAATGACAGCTACCAGAAATTATGGTATCGTTTCAAAGGCTGGCTTTAAATTAACGGGCCTGGATAGTACTATTGGTGCCGGAGCTATACCGGTGTCGGTGGGACAGATGCAGTTTCTCGTCGCCAAACACTTTATTTCCGCATCTACAGAGATGGTGGCATTACCTGAATTCAGCGAAAACAATTCATTCCCTGGAGTGGGTGCAGCCGGAACTGTCCAACTAGTGAGAGGAGTTATTTTTGAAACATCGGGCTCTCGTGTTATGTTGCAGTCCGCGACTGGATCGGGCGGCACAGCAGGTGGCGATCTTACGGCTGCAGACATTAACTTGGGCGGGTCACTGACACAGCTGGATCATCGTCCAACGGAACCGACGTTTAAGAAATTCAAGATTGTTGTTTCTTCTTCCGCGGGTTCGGGATGGGCAAAAGATGATGCCCTCAATGGTTGCCGTGTTTACACAGCGTCATTGAATCCCTCCGATGATGATTATGTGGCAAAAGTCTTAAATACAAATCCGCTAGATTTCGAAGCACAACAGCATCTTTTTTATCTGAATTTTGCCGTTGAACATGAGCTGGCCCCCGTTATTGATGATCCGGATGATAGTGGAACTGTTTCATTAATGTCTGGTTCTATTGCGGTAAACACTAAGGGTGGTCAGAGTGATACATACGGAGATTCCTTTGGACGCTTCGATGCTAGGTACACTACACCTACAACCCCGTTTGTGATTTCTCAGCCTTTTGGTGGGACAGAGTTTAATCTTTTCCGCTTTGAGTCGATTTCCGATGGTGCATATGCATCGGATAAGCTCAAGGTGAGTATCGCAAATGTTCGTGCTTCCAACGACGAAAACAATAAATACGGAACGTTCGAAGTCCAGGTGAGAAAGTTCGACGATCAAGATATTTCTAAGGAAGTTTTGGAAACATTTCCTGAGGTAACGCTTAATCCGACGAGCGAACGATTTATTGCCAAAATAATCGGTGATTTTAAGGCAAAGTACGAGTTTGACTCAGTGGATGTCGACGAACAGCGGATTTTGGTAACTGGAAAATATCCCAACATTAGTCGTTATATTCGGGTTGTTATGAACAACGCGGTATATGAGCGGGAGGTGCCTGAAGCATCGTTGCCATTCGGTTTCCGAGGAATTCCGGTCTTGAAGACCACGGATTCGCTTACGGACGATTGCACTTCTGGGATGGCTGATAAAAATGGTGATGCTGTCGGTACTACCAGCGCTACAAACGCTCGATGCGTTGCCGGCAGCTCCGGTTTCCCGGTCGTCACAGAGCTCACTAGTTCTATTCTACCACCACTGCCTTATAGATTCAAGGTTACTAAGGGGAACGTTTCCACGTCACAAGCATGGCCCGGCGATCCATCGAAAGATGAGCGCGTTGATTCTCGGTTGTATTGGGGAACCAAATTTGAGAGATGCCCGCTAGAGGATTCTGTCGCCAACGCAGCACTTAATCCAAACGCTGGCTACTTGCCGAATCCAACTGTAGCTGCGTATGGAAAATTCCAGGGAATTGCCGGCCTTGATAACTTAGTTACCGGCTCGGGTGCAGACCTGTTCAATGATAACAAGTTTACAATGGCTAGAATTGCACTTTCAACCACGTCAATGACAAATTTGACTGGTTCGGCAAACGAGCATATGCTTGAGGCTGCATATCTAAGAAACAAGTATCCGGAAGCAAAAACTTATACCATTGATGATGGTACACTTTCTGGCAGGTTCACGTTTGCAACACTGGTGGCGAGTTCGTCAGTGAAGTTTAATCGCTTCACGAAGTTCGCGAAATTTACAATGCCATTTTATGGTGGATTTGATGGGTTGAATATTTTGGATCCTGACATTTACTACATGAATGACAAGGGTGCATCTACAGATCCTGGTGGAAAGGCGGTTGATGAATTCACGGGCGGTCTTGGTCTTGTCGGAACCGAAGATGGTTCGATGATGGGCAAAGGTCGACAGAACAACCTGATCTTTAGCTATCGCAAGGCTGCCGATATTATGACCGATCCTATGACGGTTTCGATTAATCTATTGGCAATTCCAGGTATCAGAGATCAGTTTATTACCGATTTAGCCATGTCTAATACTCGGACTTATTCTATGGCCATGTATGTTTTGGATATGCAGCAGTATGATGAAGATGGAAATCGTCTCTTCGCAGACAACCCCAAGCGTCCCGATGTTCGTGAAACCGTCGAGCAATTTGAAGGAAGGCGAATTGACAACAATTATGTGGGTACATATTTCCCAGATGTGTTCATTCAGGATGATTACAACAACCGACCGGTTTTCGTTCCCTCTTCAGTCGCTGTGTATGGTGCTTTAAGCTACAACGATTCAGTGGCATTCCCATGGTTCGCCCCTGCTGGTTTTAACCGGGGTGCTCTAGGGTTTGTATCAAATACTGAAACACGGTTGACGTCAGCTGACCGCGACGACCTATACGACGCAAGAATTAATCCGATTGCTAATTTTCCAGATGGAGGCTTTGTAATCTTCGGTCAAAAGACGTTGCAGATTAATAAGTCGGCCCTCGATCGTGTTAATGTACGTCGCATGCTTCTTGAAGTTAAGCGACTGGTCGTAACTGTCGCAGAGCAGCTTCTGTTCGAACCCAACAACGCCAATACCAGGGCAAGATTTATAGGCCAGGTGGCTCCAGTTCTTGCGTTGGTTCAAGCACAGCAAGGTATTGAGAAATTTTCGGTGGTCATGGATGATACAAACAACACCGACGCCGATATTGAACAAAATCGACTGAATGGAAAGATTGTGCTTGTTCCAACAAGAGCAATCGAATTCATTGCCATTGATTTTATCATTACCAATGCTGGAGTTGAGTTTGTGTAATGAGTAGTCCCGGCGTAAGCGTTTCTTACGAACTGCCTGATTTTACAGCCATACAGACGGCCCCACAAGGCATACCTCCAGGGATAATTGGATCGTCCCTGGAGGGTCCGGCTTTTGTTCCGATTAATTTAGGCTCACTTACCGATTTTGAAAATAAGTTTGGAATTGTTAGCGGGTCTCATTTTGGAACTTTGGCCGTAAGAGAGTGGTATAAAAATCATGGTGCGGTTACGTATTTGCGCTTACTAGGGATAGGTGACGGAGCCCGACGCCTTACGGCGGCAGGGACTAATTCTGCCAACGAAAATCTTTCTGCAGGATCCGTTGTCGATGGAGGCTTTATAGTAGGAAGTCAGCAACCACGCGCGAGCGGATTTTTGGGAAATAATCCATCCGCTTATGCAGGTGCAGGCGGTGCTTTGGGCCGTACGTATTTTTTAGGCGCATTTATGTCGGAATCTGCAGACAGTACCGTCTTTAGCTCTGCGGGAATTCAGGATGGACCTTCGAGCGTACCAATTTTACGAGGGGTTTTATTTGCCGCATCAGGTGTTATTCCTTCACTGTCAGGCTGTTATACTGGGAATGCGTCCACCGCCTCAGTCGGCATCACCACCGGGATTTTTGATCCAGGTCAAGACGGCGGATCTACGGTGGGATCCGTAAATTTGAGAGGGAGCAAGTATACGTTTGTAATGTTGTTGAATGGTCACAGCGCATCGGAAGCATATCCCAATACAATTACGGCATCTTTAAATCCAACAGCGGTGGAGGACTCGAGGCGGCTCTACTTCTCCGGAGTGTTCAACACTAATCCCAAGCATATCCAGGATGCCGGTTATTGTCTTTATACTCATTATGACGTTTGGACCGCTCAGGCTATATTGACTGGTGCTGGAGTTGTAACGGCGGGTACTGAAAAAAGCACTGTGTTTGGAGAGGATTTACAGGATTCAGTCTTTTTGTTGACTTCGTCTATGGGAAGAAATCCGGCCGATACGATCACCCCCGAAATTCCAAATTTTGAAAATTTTAGCGATCGCTACCAGGCTCCATTTTCTCCCACCGTGATATCTCAAAAAATTAATGGAATTCCGCAAGACTTATTTTCGTTTCATGTTTTAGACGATGGAAAACCTCTTGTTGAATCTCGGCTCAAGATAACACTCGCCAACATTAAACCCGGTGATACTGATGACGACTTTGGTGAATTTGATGTGCTTATTAGAAAATTTAACGATACTGATTACGACCCACAGTTGATCGGCGAGGGTGAGTCATATACCGCATTAAATCTAGATCCTTCCTCGGATAGTTACATAGCTCGTCGAATCGGGGACATGCACTTTTATTATGATTTTGACCTGGGTTCAGAAAGTCAAAAGCTTGTTAAAAAAGGATTGTTTGAAAATCGTTCTGCGTATGTTCGGGTTCAAATGAATAAGGAAGTAACCAACAAAAATATTTCAAAACAATTGTTACCAATTGGATTTCGGGGACCGCATCATCTGGTTACCTCAGGATCATCGATTATGAGCCTTCCCCAGCACCCGCTTACCGACGGTTCCGTTATATCCTCTGCCACTAATTGGTCACGGAAGCTTACTGAAATTCCAATACCGTATCGTGAAAATAAATGGACACTGAACTCAGACTTAACCCGCGATTCTAATTCCTTACTTACTTGGGGGTTTATGACACAGCGTGTTATTGCGGTAGATGATTTAAACGCCAGTATCGATATCAATCCAGGTGTTACGTCTTATTGCACTTATTTTCCAAATTTTTCTACAGTGCGTGAACCTATGTTTGCAGGTAATAATGCCAACAAGCCAGATTCGGATGGAACTGTATATGATTCTGATAGATTCAATTATAATCAGTTTTCTCTTGAAAACGTTCAAATTCACACTCGTTCAGACATAGACATTGTAGATACTGAGGAGTGGGCTTTTGCTACTTATCGTCGCAATGGTATTTTACAGCGCCAGCTGAAAAAAAATGCTACATATGATACTGGCCGTTTTTTAAATGTGCGCAAAGATTTTAAAGCGAATGGAATATACAACTGGCTAAGCTTTACAATGCCGATTCAGGGAGGATTTGACGGCACAAACATATTTGACGCTAATAAAAGTGGTTTCACCAACTCTGCAGCGACTTGGGAACTTGACGATCCGCTACAAGGTGGAAAGCGTGGCCCAACCCTGACCGCTTATAAACATGCGTTAAAAATTATATCTGAAAAGACCGAAACCGACATTCAATTGTTGGCTATTCCGGGGATGAGAGTAAGTTATCTAACAAATCAAGCCATCGAAACTGTGGAAGAACACTTTGACGCAATGTACGTTATGGATCCAGAACAATATGACATTGACAACAACGTAGTGACGTCATCGGCCCAGACTGTCAGCATTCCATATACGATTGAGGCTCTCAAAAACCGCGCGTTAGATTCTTCGTTTACAGCCACTTATTTTCCTGATGTAACCATGTTTGATCCCAGTGGTCCCGGTAGCATCTTAACTGTCCCACCGTCGGTTGCCGCGATGTACGCTCTTGGCAATAGCGATCATATCGCCGGAGCATGGGCTGTTCCGGCCGGTTATACTCGCGGGAAGATATCATACCCAGGTCCTGCGATTGAGCTGAGAACCAAGTACGCATCCGGATCGGCTACGGCCGTAGAAGAGCTTTACAGCGCAGGAATTAATCCATTCCTTTCGCAGACAGGTCATGGCTTATTAATTTACGGACAAAAAACGCTTATGACGCCAGAAGTAGATTCTGCTCTAGAGCGTATTAATATTCGCAGATTACTAATCGATGTCCGCCGGCGCGTCCGCCGGATTGCGAATTATTATCTTTTTGAGCAAAATCAGGAAGAAGTATTGAACAGATTTACGATGGCCGTTGCCCCTGTTTTACAGAAGATCCAGGCCGATGGAGGTCTCTCTAGATATAAAATATCTGTTGATACTTCCACAACGACACAGATAGATATTGAGAACAATATAGTTAGAGGAAAAATATTTCTCCAACCAATCAGATCGGAAGAATTCGTTTCTATCGACTTTGACACCGAATAGAGGTGAATAGAGTTTGCGTGATGTATACATATTACTGTATAAAGGAGCTATGACATGGCTGAACTGACATTTAAAAGTCCTGGGGTCAGTACCAAGGAAATTGACTTAAGTGGACCAACCGCAATTGTACCCACTGGTGTACCTGCAGGAATTATCGGCACCGCCGATCAAGGACCTGCATTTGTACCTGTAACCGTGGCAACATTTGGGGATTTCCAGACATACTTTGGCAAGACCGACGGCGAGAAATTCGGACCGCTTGCAATGTATGAGTGGATGAAGAATGCCAAGGCAGGTACCTACCTGCGAGTTTTGGGAATTGGAGATGGAAAGAAACGCCTGACCAGTGCAGGTTCGACCTCCAATAGCCAGAACATTCCTGCGGGTGGCGTTAAGAATGCCGGTTTCATTGCAGGTGCCCAGCAGGTAAAGGCCAATGGTTACCTTGGAAATAATGCATATGCGTATGCTGGAGCCCAAGGTGGAGCCCTCGGCAGGACATTCCTTTTGGGATGCTTTATGTCGGAGTCAAACGGATGTACTCTGTTGAGTACCGCAGGAATTCAAAGCACTACCGCCACCGCCGCTACTACAACAATTGTAGGAACCGCGGCCTTGGGCGCCGAAACCGGTACAGATTTCATATTGACAAATGCTGATGGAGACGCTATAACATTTACTACGAACGCTACCAAGAACTTTGGCGATACGGTTACGGAAGTGGCGTCGCCCTTCACTATTAACACCGGAGGGTCGTTTGCGTCGGATGGAATCAGGAAGGCTACACAGGCGCTCTGGATATCTTGCAAGGCGGCAATAGATGCGGGGATACTCGATTGTACGATTTCTCCCACTACTGTCGATCCTATCGCTTCCGGTCAAGAATATTTTGTGCTAACTCAAACTACTGCTGGTACGACTGGCAATACAGCAATAACTTTAATAACTGGTGTTACGGCCAACGGTGAAACAAGCTTTGCTGGTGGTGGTTTTCCGTCACAACCCATTCTTCGTGGTGTGCTTATGGCACCGAGTGGCGTACTGCTGGCACTTTCCGGAAACTGGACTGTTAATGCTACAACAGCATCCGCGGCCGTTACTAAGGGCACCTTCACCAAGGGTAATGATGGTGGTGGTAGTGTTGGATCAATTACTTGTGGTGGTAGTACTCCTGCGACTGATTATAATTTTGTTATGTTGCTTAATGGTCACAAGAACACGGAACAATATCCCAATACACTGACTGCATCCCTAAATCCTGGAAAATCAAATTACATTTCGAACGTGTTTAACACCGACGCCACTAAAATTGAAGATGCAGGTCACTTATTGTACACCTATTATAATATCGAGACCCAACAGGCGGTGATCACCGGCTCAGCCATCACCACAGCCACCACCAGAAAAGGCGATATGGAAGAGGCTGTTTTTCTCCTGACTTCATCTATGGGTCGTAATCCCAATGATGACTCGAGTACCGCAATTCCGAGCTTCGAAAACTTTAGTGACAGATTCCAACACGCGTTTAGTCCTATGGTTGTCTCACAAAAGATAGGTGGAAAGAACAAGGACTTGTTTACGGTTCATTCATTAGACGATGGTTCATTTACCAATACGAATATTAAGATTTCTATTGAAAATATTAAGAAAGCGAAGCTTGATGGTGAGTATGGAGGCTTTGATCTAATTGTCAGGTCTTTCTGGGATACCGACTCCCAACCGTCAGTAATAGAGACCGGCGAGTCGTTCAGAGGGTTAAATCTCGATCCTGATTCCGATGATTACATCGGCCGACGAATTGGAAATACAAATACGTATTTTGATTTTGATAAGCTTCCCGCGGCTCAAAAGAT
>Ga0209434_1000081_pt1 | contig 51661 bp, 49 predicted proteins | sample ETNvirnome_2_300_FD_184068 | JGI IMG/M metagenome (GOLD analysis project Ga0209434, IMG submission 184068) | Marine viral communities from the Pacific Ocean - ETNP_2_300 (SPAdes) (version 2) | ecosystem: Environmental > Aquatic > Marine > Oceanic | place: Pacific Ocean | collected 2013-06-22 | reverse complement strand
GGGCTTGCTGGATAAGTTGTTCGTCCTCCGCGTTATAAACATCGCCTCGCATTCCGCTGGGCGCTTGGTTGGACTTCGACCATCTAATTCCTGAGTTTTCAGACAGAACATATTGAAGCTCTTCCTTAATAATCTCTTGAAGTCTTTGTTTGGTTAGTTTCATACAAAATCCTCTCTATCTTCCACCGTCGTATTAAAGTGTTCGACATCGGATACTTTTTGTTTAGCCTCGTTGGCATCGGCTTTAGTCTTAAACACCTTAGCCTTTTTAGCAGCCCCAAACTTTGCGTTTTTATTATCAACAGAAATTAAAAACTCGCTTGCTCCGCTACGCCGTAAAATAAATGAGCCTTGGTGGCCTGCAAGACCGCCCTCGTTCATGGCAGCTGGCACTCGTTGGTCACCTACGGGAATGGAAATTGTCGCCGTCTTCATCTTTTGCCATTCGCCGGGGACGCCCGGGGTGCCGGAGCCTCGGAAGCTTCCGGGGAAATCGGGGAGCTGCGAGATTTTATCTTTAAAATATGCTTTAATTTCCTCTCCAAACTCCTCCATCTCGGCGTCAGTATATCCAAGACTCTTTACGAACGCATAGTAATCTTCAGCCCTTTTGCTTGCCTTGAGGGGGTCGCGGGATATGTAAAGCGCCAAATCTACATCACTCGCAAAGTCAAGCTGATGGGGCCCATATGTAGAGCGCTTCCCCCCCTTCAACTGGTGTGGCAACATCTGATCGTGGGGCGGGGCGCTCTCCAAGAGCACCGTCTTGAGTTCTTCCTGAATGATCTCTTTAAGTCTACCGCGAGAAATTTGCATAGCTATAGTAACAAGCCCACCACGACGCCGGTAGCAAAGGCGCCCAACTTAGCAAGAGTCAGGACTACATAAACTTCGCGTGAACCCTGTAGCAGTACCAATTGTTTAGCTAGCACAAGACTGTCAGATAATAATTTCTTCATGGGATAGTTCCTCCACTATAATTAGTATGGAATTCTGGAAGTCGCCCCTCTAGGCTTCAATACCTAAAATACGATTATATTTATCTTCTAACCGCACCACGTCCTCTAGCTCTGGGGTGCTTACCTCAATCAATTCTACATCATTATCTGGAGGAGCACAGAAGCGATGAATAGCCCCCGACTGTACGTGGTAAGCTTCCCCGGCATGCATGCTGAGAGTAACAATCTCTTCATTCTCCGGAGAGGGGCCGATTTCAAGATGGAAGGGTCCCGACAGGACATACACAGTTTCATCTTTAAGTTGATGATATTGGCGAGAAAGCTTTTCGCCGGCTTGAATAAATATATATTTGCCCACGTACGTGTCCGTTTGGGCAAAAATTCTTTCATACCCCCACGGTTTGTTTATAAAAGGAATATCTTCATCAATCTTTAACATATTAACCTTTCAACAACGTCTTTTCGTGGCCGTCATTAAAAATCTTTTCTGCGATTCCCTCGGGGTCACCGACAACCGTCACTGCCCCCACATGGCTCCCCGACCCATAGTTGATTCGAGAAAATTCAAGGCGCGCATCCAGGTCAGATGGTAGGTCGCCGCGGCGATGATTTTCTTTCATCACCAAGTCTGGTTTAATCTGGTAGATGTTCGCAGGATTAATCCAGATTTCGTCTAGTTCAAATCTCGCTGACGCTTTGCGCTCCATCACATTATAGTCTCTTATCTTCTTGATCTCAATAAATTTAATCATTTTAGTGTGCCTCTATATTTTATAAATGTTCTCTCTCCGGACTGTCCACTTCTCTCCCATATAAAATACCTCCGCATGGTTGTAATCATAATAACGATTAATCAACAGCACTACGGTCGGCTTGGGATTAATAATAGTCTGAACCGGCATTGAGAAATCATCCAATCCTATCATCTTCATCAACCGTACGGAGGCCGGTACGTGGACGAGGTCTCCGGCGTCGGTGGGTGGTTTATTCTTGAAGGTCGACATTTTCCTCTAAGGATACCTCCTTCAACTCTTCCACAAGCCCGGCGAGATCCCCGGTAGCGGTAGCGGCTCGTGCCTCTTGTCGATATTGTTCGTATCCTTCGACAATTTGTGTTATCTCTTCGCACCGTCCATCTAGCTCGGCCAGCTGGGTCCGCAGTTTGTCCATCTTCTCGTGATAGGTGGTAATATTTACGGGGAGGTTGGTCATCGCGAGCATCTCGACCAACTCGTTGAATAAATTTATTACATCCTGTAATGATTCTGTCTTCAGACTAAGAAGTTTGGACGACTCTTTTAAAGTGTCTTCGACCTCCACTGTATAACTCAACTTCACTCTCATCTTAACTCCATTTCTATAAAATATTATTCCATACCGCAGTAATAGCAAGCCCAGTAACGGCGCTAACAACAATCCACATTAAGCGTACGTTATTGCCTTTCCAATTTTCTAACGCAGCCAGCCGCGCGTCGAGCTTGGTAAGACGAGCGTAGAGTCCTTTGTCGGGGTTATAGACCGCTTCTTTAATTTTCGCGATGTTAATGCCCAGCTCGTCTTGCTTGTCTAGCAAAATTTGAACCTTAGCGTTCAATGCGGCTAGTGCAGCTGCGACTTCGTTGTCTTGATCACTCACCGTGGGGCCCTCCCGGCATGTTAATTAGTGTGAGTCCTCTATAATAGCGTGGGAGGTTGTAATTAAAGTGCCTGCAGCCGAACAAGCATTTTGCAACGCACAGCGAGTAACCTTCAAAGGATCAATGATTCCAGAAAGATACATGTCCTCCAGTGAGGATGTTTTAAAATTATAACCGTAGTTTTCTTTTTCCTGTGTCACTAGGTTTTCAATTTCATCGGCACATTCACCCGCATTGAGTGCCATCTGTCGCAACGGGGACGAAGCTACATCAATAATTATTTGTACTCCTAGGCGCTGATCGTCGTTGTCCACCTCCACATCTAAATCCGTGACGCTTCGAAGAAGAGCCACGCCCCCTCCGGGTAAAATACCCTCTTCTTGTGCGGCCTTTACGGCTTCCAGAGCATCTTCTAAACGGTGTTTCTTTTCTATCATTTCAACCTCGGTGTGAGCGCCCACACGAATAACTGCCACGCCGCTAGCCAATTTGGTAATTCGTTGCTGTAATTTTTCACATTCAAACACGCTATCAAGAGCGGCCATCTGTGCCTTTAAAGAATCAATTTTTTTATCAATTTGCTCCCAGTCTCCAAGACCCCCCACAATGGTGGTTTGCACCTTTGATATTTCAATCGATTTGGCGCGTCCCAGATCAGTAAGTTTAACTTGGCGCAGGCCACGTTCGGCTGCAGCGCTCATAAGGGTAGCCCCGCAGGAGAGTGCCACATCTTCCAATAAACTTTTACGAACCTCGCCATAGAAGGGGGACTTAAGCGCGGCGATCTTCATGGTACCGCGCGCAGTATTCATAATCAAGGCAGCAAGAGCTTGCCCCTCTATCTCCTCGGCTATAATTATAAGAGGGCGCCCATCACGGGCAATGAGTTCCAATGTGGGCAAAATCTGTTCTACTGCTTCAATTCTCTCGTCGGTAACCAAAATAAAAGGATCGTCATGACGACAAACGGCTCGGCGCTCGTCGGTAATAAAAGCGGAAGCAACATAGCCCGCTTCAATACGAAACCCTTCGATCACATCCAAAGAGGTTTCAACCGATCGAGCCTCTTCAACTGTTACCGCACCGTCAAGCCCTGCTTTATCTATGGCAGTCGCTACCAGCTTCCCCAGGACCGGATCATTGTTGGCGGATACCGAGGCGATGTTCTCTACATCCGAGAGTTGAGCTACGGGCCGAGACATGGCCCTGAGACGCTCTACAACCGCTTCTACGCCCTTATCCATGCCCCGCTTAACCTCCACAGGCGACGCGCCGCTAGCCGCGGCTTCTTGGGCCTTCTGGTACATGGCCCGGGCAAGCACTGTGGCTGTGGTGGTGCCGTCCCCTGCAACCACATTCGTTTGAGAAGAGGACTGTTTAAGTATTTGTGCCGCGGCGTTTTCAAACGCGTCTTCCAAATGGACAAAGGTGGCGACAGTAACACCATCCTTAGTAATAAAAGGATCCTTTCCTTTTTCTTGTAAAACTACATTGCGGCCGCGAGGGCCGAGTGTTGCCGCAACATTGTCGGCCAACTTATTTACCCCTGATAAAAACTTATCGCTCAAGGATTGACGACTGTCGTACTTGCACTTTGGCATTAAACCTCCGGATCACTGTTTATATTATAACACATTTGTTTCTCCTGTCAAACTAATTCGGAGAAATTTTCTTAACTTCTTCTGTCTTAGATTCAATATTCTGTGCGGACTCTATGGCTTTGTCGGCCTTGTCGTCGTCCTCCAGCCCTTCAGCGAAGTAAGACTGTAAGTTAATACTTAATTCTTTCATGTTGGCGAATATTTCAAACACCGAGGCGTTTAGCACCTCACGAATGCCACCAACCACCTTCATCACGTTCTCGATACCAAATTCTATTTCCCCAATCTCTACGGTCTCTTGTCCGTCGGGAAAAAGCTTTCCCGGCTTGGGCTGTGCCAGCTCAACAATATCTTCAACCATCTTTTGTGTGAGATTAAAATGTCCCGTATCAACAAAGCCACGAGAAACAAAAAGGGCACGCTTCTTCAAAGTTTTAGGAAGTTCGTCGTAAGCCGCGCGAGATCTCTCCACCAATTCGTCGTCGGTCAAGCCTCCATAAAAATATAGCTCATTAATAACACTTTGGCGTGCCTGCGCCCTCTCGTCTTTTTGGTGCCTTTTGCGTAGCTCTTCATTGGCCGCTAAGATGGCACCCACCAAGACGGTACCTTGAAGCTGCCTCGATGTTAGGTTAAACATCTTAAGGAGTTGCTTCGCGACCTTCCGAGCCGACATTGGGTCCTTCCCTGCTACGTATGGGCTCTTCAAAACATCGGTCAGCCCCTGTCCGAGCGGCTGTAAAATTCTTTCCATGTCGCTATCTTCGACAAAGGTCACATCTTCTCCCAGCTCTTTAGAAATGGCAGGCGTTTCATCGATGAGGATCTGTTGCAAAATCTCCGCATACTCGGACTCCATCTCCTGCGCGGAGGGAAAATATTCTTTAGCGGGGATTTGCGCATCTAGGTCTGCCGCGGCGATGCGAGGATTTTCAATGAACGGAAGGGGCAATAGGATACATCGCTTAGACTTCCGACTACTTTTGCTAAGAATATTGAACACATTCTCTAAGTCAAAGTTAAACCTCATAAAACGCAGAGTTCCCTCGGTAGCTAGTTGGTCACGTCCCTCCGGGCGCCTCAAAGTTTTAGTAACATTAATATATTGCATCACCCCAAGCCTGTGGAGATCTTTAACAAGGTCCGTATAACTACCGCCCACCTCCAGCTGGCCCTCGGTGTACAGCTTAAGACTAATTGGGTTTCCCTCGGCGTCAGTTAGGTCAGCAATGGTCTCGCTACCGGTGGGCACCTGCTCGCCGCCCAAAAGAACTGCCAAAAAGGATTCAAACGAAAAGCCAGCCGATGATGCATTAAAGTGAGTAATAATGGTCGTGAGGGTTTTGAAAAAAATTAAATAAGAAAGAGATTTGGAAATTTGAGAAGCCGTAGAGTCTCCGAAAAAGCCGCTCTTCAACAATTCTTGAGGATCTGCGTGATAAAATTTATTTAGCTCTTGGATCTTCCTTTGAATATCCTCTCCGGCGGCAATATTTTGAAGAAACTGAATTAGTTGCTGACGCTGGACGGAGGGCTTAAGCTTCTTCCCCCCTTTTTTATCGCTCACCAGGGTCGACCACCCAATTTCAGAGACGGCAATCTCAGGGATCATCGACCAAGTGAGGTCGATTTCTTCCTCCTGCGCAGCCCATGGGAAACCTAGCTGTTGGGCCGTGTCCTCCAACAACAAGCGTGCATCAAGACTCTCCTCGATAAGATTAATAAGCCTATCGAGATCAAATATTTTTTTGCGCGCGAAGTGTTCCTCCACCAGTTGGTCAAAATTGTGTTCCATAGGGCAAACTCCTCTTATAATTAGATTATTATATCAACAATCCCCATTTTAAGTGCCTCTTCTGCTGAAAAGAATTTATCGGTATTGTCTTTAACTATTTCGCGAAGGTCCTCAACCGTGAGGTTGCTCTCGGCTGCTACCGCTTCAAACATTAGTTCTTCCATACGAACGGCCTCTTCATAGGTTCCGCGCATGTCGGCAATACTGCCCTGGTCCTGTGTTAAAACATGGTGAAGCATAATACGACAATGTTTGCCTATTTTACGATGCCCCTTCGTTCCTGCCGCCAACAATAAGACCCCGGCGGACATAACTTTGCCCACCCCCACAGTTGAGATTCGGCACCCCTCGCGCAAAATCCGCATCATATCATAAATGGCAAACATATCACTAACGATTCCGCCACCGGTGCATATAATTAATTCTATGGGGAGGGGTGTCTCGGGGCTGGTTCGCATTTCATTAATATATCCTATAAGTGCTCCTACCAGTTCTTTACTGTTCTCCTCGTCTACGTCTCCATAAAGTCCCGTGGTCCGAGGGTCACTAGGCTCTTCGGCCTCATAAGTAATTTCCTCTTCTGGTGTTAATTCTTCTGTCATGTTATTTAACCTTTCGTTGTTTATAATGGATCCCGAGTTTATAGGGCTTGGTGCGCCCCGCAGCTGTTTGTTCTATAAGCGGATAATCAACGCTGCGGGCCCAGGTGAGCCACGCCTCCTCAGAATCAAAATTGCGTGCCACAATCAAAATAAATTCATCTTGTTTTTTGCCGTAGCCGTTGCCCACTATCAACCAATCTTTTTCGTATTCTTTATATAAGCGATTAAACGCCCTCTTTCCCTTAATTTCATTCATTTGTATTTTATAGCGATAAGTTCCTCGATGAGCTTTCCATGCGGTACCATACATAAGTTGTTTACTCCCGTTCATGCATGTCTCCGAGCTGTTGCATGGCCTCGCGCCAATTAGTAAATTTTATAATAAAAGAAAAAGAAGGAGGGGCGGTCAAAATGATTCTCTGAATTATTGCCTCCCTCCAATCGTTCATTATTTTTCGATCAACCTCGCAAAAGCTGGACACTTTACTGGTTTTCATTCCAGTCTCTACCATATACTTATGCTTCAGTTGGAGCAAAAACTCTACATCCTCGTGAATTTTCGAACACATCAGTAAACAGCGGTACACTGTGGACTGAGCGATGCGGGCGGCATGGGATACCTCAAAGAGCCTTGTAGCCACCCTACAGGCAAACACTCCAAACATAAAAGAGAAGAGAATAATACTGTATAGAATATTATCCTCGGTAATTAATTCCATTCGATTCTCCCCAAAGAAAAAGCCATGGAGGCTTCCATGGCTTTAGTCTATCAAGAACAGGACTCTATGTCAAGCTTTATTTACTTCTTTTTTGAATAAACCTCTTGAACAATGCGCTTGGCTACGCGCGCAGTGATTTGATTCACTAGAGCATCAACGTTGAGGGACTCATCGACATAATCCTTGCCACCACGGGCGCCTTCGTCACCTTTGCGATCACCCCCGCGACTATAGTCACGGGCGTCCGGATCGTCAGCATCCTTACCCTTGTCGCCCTTGCTAGCACCACTATCCTTGGCACCAGTCTCCATCAGCTCTTCCTCTTCTTCGCCCATTTCCATTTCGATTTCTTCGTCACCACCGGGCTCTTCTTCAACCTCAATGTCTTCGACCTCTTCTTCTTCTTCTTCGGGTTCTAGTTCATCCTGGGTGACTTCAACCTCTTCGCCCATGGCGTCTTCTAATGCAGTCTCTAAAGCGGAAAGGAAGTCATCAACAGAGACCATGCGGCCCCCTTCAACATCGGCTTCGATATCTTCTTCGCCCTCAACGTCCTCAAGCTCGTCTTCCTCTTCGTCGGCCCACTCGTCTTCGGCGCCTAGCTCGTCTTCGGTAGCATCCAACTCGCCCTCAAGCTCATCTTCATCAGCCTCAAAAAGAGAACCATCGGCGGCCTCACCTTGTCCGCGGCCTCGGCCGGGATTGTGGGTGCCGTCTTTCGGTCCAAGAGCCCCGGTTTTACCGGTGCGAAGTTCTGCAACGCGCTGGGCGGTTGCCAAAGGTTGCAAGTTTGCAAGCTTCATGAATTTACGAATTTGTGTTTCGTTAAGTAATTCTTTTTTGTTTTTAGCCATCTCGTTTTTTCTCCTGTCCTTGCATTAAAAGGCACGCATAACTACCTTTAATTAGTCTTAAAACAAACTAACGACATTTTTTATTTTGTGTAAAGTGCTGTCTAAAATTTGTTTTGCTCGAACAATACTTATATGATGTCTTTCGGCAATTTGTTTAAGGGTCATGGGGCCGTGTTTTTCTACCGCTATAAGTGTACAGTTATGATCTTCCGGATATTCTATCCACAGACGACACTCCCTCTCTCCGCAATTTTTATGCTTAAAATAACATTCTTGTGCACAACGTTTCATAATTCTGGTATCTCCTCTTCTATTATATCAAATACATCCTCAATTTCATCTTCCGAAATTCCCAATTTTTTCATAAGGTCCCGCCCGTTCTCGCGCAGCTGACCAGACTGCCGAACCTGGGCCCTGGACTGCAGTCTCTCGTTGACTTTATAGGCGTCCAAAAAAGCCAGGAAGGCCTCGTCTTTTTCCAAATAAGAAACCACGCAGCCTCTAAAAAACTGACTCAAGTTTCCGAACCCGTCATAGTGAATTCGAATTTTTAAATCTTCATGCAACTTGGGGTCAATAAAAAAAGTAATTTTGCTGGTGTCTCTCATCGGATATTAATGTGAGTGGCGCTTTCCCCCTGGCCGCTCCCCGTCTGTTCAATAAATCGAGCCCTGCTCTGAAGCTCGCGAAGGGTGCGGGCTCCGCTATAAGAAAAGCCACTTCGAATTCCACGTTCTAGGCCGGCCAGTATATCTCCAACGGGGCCCTTACACGGTACCGTCGTGGCAATTCCTTCCAGCGACGCGGCACGGCCGCGCCATGCAATTTGGGCATCTTTGCTGGCCATCCCACGATATGCTTTTACGGTTCCCCGGCGCGTGTTTATTACGTCTCCAGGAGTTTCATCAGTACCTGCAAGCAGAGACCCAAGCATAACGAAGTCAGCGCCAGCTGCCAAAGCCTTGACAATATCACCAGAGTTCCGTATTCCTCCGTCAGCAATGATGGGCGCGTTCCTGTCTGATTTAGCACAATCAAAAATTGTTTGAAGGCCCGGGACACCATGGCCAGTTTGAATCCTAGTTGAACAAATAGAACCGCCGCCAATATTGCAACGCACACTATCGGCTCCCCAATCGACCAAGTCATTGTATGCCTCCAGCGTTGCGATGTTCCCGGCCATAAGATGTACGGAATCGCCCAGGTTGGCGCGCAGGTTGTGCAGCGCCTCTTTCATTAAAATGTGGTGGCCATGAGCTACATCGATACATAAAATTCTAACGCCGGCCTCAAAAAGAGCCGACGCTCTCTCTAAATAGTCGCCCGAGGCGCCTATAGCCGCAGCTGCGTTGGCGTTGTGCAACACGATGACGGAATCTAAAAGATCTGCCTGCTGTTCGATGGTATTATAGCGGTGGACTACGGCTAGGCCGCCTTCTCGCCACATTGTGACCCCCATATCCACTTCAGAAACGGTGTCCATCGGGCTGGCAATGATGGGGAGCCGAAAGTTTACACGAGCATAGGGGCCCGGGAGCGCACTTCCTATAGACACTTCGTCGCGACTCCGAATGTCCGAATATTGGGGTACCAATAAAACATCATCATATGTCATTCCTTTTTTAAACTTCTGCATTTAATTGCTCCTCCGCAATAATATTAATTCTTTCCCTACATGGAGGGCAAGTAAGATATATTTTTTCTCTCTCTTGATAAACGGTCACATGCCATGTCAGTGTCATTTGTTTATTCTTTTTATCAAAGCCCGTCTTGCACATCGCACAATGGTCCGGTATGTTCAACATCGAAGCCGCCCTTTGTTTGAGGGCCTTTTGGGCCACCTTAAGGCGCTGTTTTTTAGCGCGCCTGTTAACTTTCTTTATTTTTTTCACGTTTTATTCCAAAATTTACCCGATACCAAGCGCGCTCATGTCCATAGTATAAAAACAACTTTGTCAAGGTAGAGAAGCCGCCAATAGAAAGAGCAACAGCGGGATCGCCCGTTATAGCCCATCCCACGACTACGGTGTCTACGGTACCTATAATTCGCCACGTTATTGCCTTACAAATGTGACGTAAGTGGGTTAGCCGCGGTTTACTGGTCCGTGCTTCCAAGCTTCCCATCTCCCCTCTCGCTCATCGAAATGGGGTACCACCCATAAATATCGGGGTCCTGTGCCGCCACCCATCGCACTGGCATGACCGGCACCACGACGCCTTGGGCGATGCGATCTCCTTTAAGAATAGTGCGAGGGCTCTTGCCTATGTTGTGAAGGTTAACGAAAACCTCCCCGTCATAGCCAGAATCTACAACGCACGCGCCAACCAGTAATTGCTTTTTAGCTGCCCAGCTCGATCTATTTTTAATTTCCAGCATGTAGCCGTGAGGAATGGCAAACCGGCATCCCGTTTGTAACAGTACACTCTCTCCGGGTTTCACGGTCAAAACTTCATCTTCGACTGCCTCTGGATTATATACTAAATCGAGGCCTGCATCGCTAGGATTTGCTCGGCGGGGTGGGTGCGTATTTGGACGCACCATATAATATTGTAAAATCATTTTTACTTCCTTTCTTCTTTTCTGCGAAAAGTCTCAAAAATGAGCCGGAATTTTTTTCGGCCCATTTCACTTTCCTTGTCCGCGATACTTTTTGCGGTAATGGCGGTTCCCCCCATGGGGCCCCGGGGTACCTCTCTTGGTAAATTTACTATTCCCAATTGATGTTTTCTTTTTGCTCTTGGCGCGCTTTCTTTCTTTATTCTTTTTCGCCATCTTGTTCTCCTATCCTAGCAGCTTCATGGTCTTGCGAATGGACCTTGTTGAAAAGCCCCACTGATCATCATAATCAAGGCGCGCCATGTAGGGACGATTGATATGAATCCTGTCCTTCTCTGGTCTTACTCCCCAGCATTTGAACTTGGTGACATTAGAATTGCTGTCGATCACCGACACAATCCAGTATGTCTTGCCGTGCTTAGTTTGCTTAGGAATGATTTCTCTGGGAATGAACCACACTAGTCCCAGGTCGGGGTCGTATTCAGATATCGGCGGAACATATAGTTCGTCGAGTCGTGATCTCACCACGCCGTCTATTACTAAATGTATAGGAAAGATGCCCGTAAGCGAGACGATGTTTTCTATTTCTTCTTCTTCACTAAAATCCCCTTCCTCGCGATAAAGTTCTATCTGCTCATTAAGCTTTTTCCGACTAGCGGGCCGCTCTACAGCCACAGCTGACCAAAAATGTCGGCGCCCACTGAATCTCTCGTCCATCAAGGCGTTCGCCGCGCCCGAACGGATTAAAACATCCAAGGCTTTCTTATTTAATTTGGAGTAAACAATTTCCTCGTTAAATATTAACTCTTCTACCGAATCGAAGGGGCGGTGCAGAAGAATCTGCTCAATCGCCTTATCCCCCAGGCCCTTAATGGAACTGAGAGGTTGTATCAAAGTCATCGGATCCTCCGAGTCAATCTCCCATACCGCGCCAGAACTATTCAAGTCAGCTTTCTGAATTGTGAAGCCGTAGCTTTTAGCAATATTTATAGCCCGCTCCTTCCGAGACTCGGGCTCTTTATCTAAAAAGGCGGCCATCCACTCGGAAGGATAATAATTTAACAGCCACGCACATTGAAATGAAATAGCTGAGTATGACACTGCATGAGACTTATTAAACCCATACCCTGAAAAATACTCAAAGGTTTTCCACAAATCTTCCGCCTTGTGCTGGTTTATGCCCTTCTTGGTGCAACCAGAAATAAACTTTTTATGTAGGCGCTTCTTCGTTTGGGCGCCCTTGCCAGTACCCTTCTTCGTCAGCACCTTTCGCAAAAGATTTCCTTCGTCAAGGGTCAGCCCGTCCCCCAGCCGGTGTGCCAACAGGGCTATCTGTTCTTGAAAAATTAGAAACCCATAGCTCTCCTCAGTTACATCGCGCACTATATCATTAAGATAATAGACGTCGTCCGGATTGCGCTTCGCATTCACGTACTGGTCATGCACGTTGGCAGCCAGGGGTCCCGGTCTAAAAATCGAAGTGATGGCACAGATATCAATCAAGCTCTCGGGGTTGGCACGCTGACAAAATTGTTGAGCCGGTTCCTCAGTGAACTGGAAGATACCAGCCCAGTTTCCCTTATGAAAAATATTTTGATACACAGTCTCGTCATTAAAATCTATCACATCGGGATGTAAGTTCTCCTTATAAAAAGCTTTTACCTCTTCGAAGGTTGGCTCCGCATTACCATGGTGGCGCTGAAGAATGTGACGGATCGCTCCATCAATCATGCGCAAAGTAGAGAGGCCCAACAAATCAAACTTAATAAATCCGAGCGGCTCCAGGTGGCGTACGTTTTGTCCTTCGGCCCATGGGGCTTGTCGAACTCCGCCTGAGTTAATCAGTGGCATATGCTGGTCAAGGTTGTCAGCTATTAAGACGCCGCCAGCATGACGCGAACACGAACGCACCTGTCCCACCAGGGCCTCCACGTGTGTTTTTAAATCGGGATACTTAACCAGAAATCCTCGGAGAGACGGACTAAGTTCCATCACCTCTTCCCATGTCGGAGCGTACACACCAGCTTTGATACCGTGTCGACGCTTCGCCTCCGGTGTCGCCTCTTTAATCATCATACTCGTAACTTTATTTACCTCCGGGAAAGGAATGCCATAAAATTTTGAAATATCCTTGATCAACGAACGTAGTTGTAGTGTGTTCCAATTAGAGATCGGAACCACTGTGTTCTCTCCCCACTCCTGCGCAAGCGCTTCCTTAAGTTCCATGGGCTCGGCTACATCATAGTCGATATCTGGATAATCGGTGGCGTCACGTCGCAAAAATCTTTCGAAAAGAAGCCCGTGCTTGATGGGATCAATCTGAGTGATCCCCAAAACGTATGCCACAAGCGAGCCCGCTGCGGAGCCGCGACCCGGGCCAGTGAGCTGGCGCGAGTTTGCCTTGTCCACAATTGCCTTCATGGTTAAAAAGTATTTACTAAAGCCGCGGTCATCGATAACTTTAATCTCCATCTTCAATCGTTCAACATAATCAGAAAATTTATGAAGCGAGCGCGAACGCAGCCCATCAATAGCAAGCTGTGTGAGGGCCGCAGTCGCTGTGGTCCCGGGGGGGACAACAAAATCAGGCAACTTAACGCTCACATCCGGTTCAAAATCTTCAATAATTTCATGAGCGATGTAATGAGTCTTCACTATTGTATCAAAAATCAAATCGTCATCGTAAACGTTGCCCGTCTCTTCGGAATATTTCTTGTAGCTGGCCCACATCTCGTCCCCGTTTTTAGGATAGATTTCATATCCGATATCCTCCACATCGATGGGGAGTTCCGCATCCATATATTCTGGAAGCCCACCCTTTCCAAGCCAGCCTAGGCGCGTGTATAACTCCCGGTCCTTCCAGGCATCGGGGGTAGGGTAGTGGCTATCCGCAGTAGAAATTAAAGGAATTCCAAACTCCTGGTGCATTTGGACAATGTATTGATTAAGTTCGTGCTGCTCTGGAATTTTATTCCACTGCAGTTCGCCGTACCATCGGTCCCCAAAAATTTCAATCATGCGACGAGTAGTACCACGCATGGCATCAAGGACCGCCTCCGATCCCGCGTCTCGATTCTCCCAATAGTTGCCAGCGTAGACGCCGCCTAAACATGCGGACGCGGCAAGTACCCCCTCTGAATATTTTGCTAGAAGATCGAAGTCTACACGAGGGTAGCGATAAAAGTTTTCATCTCGGTAGCTCTCCGAGATTAACTTAAAAATATTATTTAAACCAGTCTGGTTTTGAGCCAACAAAATAAGATGACGTCGTCGCTTTAAAATATCCTGGCCTTTTTTGCTTTCGCCCTCGTCCTCGACGGTGGCGTGCGCAGACCCCTCCTTGGCCAGCTTCTTAGCCCGCTTGGCATCTTCTCTAGCTCTGTCATATTCAGCGCGCCAGTCTTCGATGCTTGGTAAAAAGTAAGCTTCCACCCCAAAGATGGCCTTAAATTCTTTTCCTTCCGACAACATCTTTTTCCAATGGAGAAGCTGGTAGCTATAGCCATTCATATTTCCATGATCAGTAAGAGCCAGTGCGCTACTCCCATTTTGATAAGCAAAATTCATATGTTCTGGGGGGTAGCCAATCGCATCAAAAATAGAACCCGCTACGCTGTGTGCGTGCAGCCCCACAAAGGGGATTTCTGATATCTTTCTCTTGTCTGTCATGCTGTGTCTCCTAGTTTATTTAAAGTGCCGCGCGGAAAAACCAACTGTGATGGTCGTTGTATGTTTCCACGATGAGCTGATGTTAATAGTGTACAATATCCGTCCCACGTTGTCAAGTCATAAAACCATTCTAGAGGAAAGTTTTTTCCCTCATGAATCGGGCCTCCCCCAAATACATCTCCCAAATTATAACGCCGGGAGAGGAGCCTTTCGTCCACAGGGAGTTTGCGGGTCGGCATTGCTTCTCCCGGCTCCGGAGGATAGTAGGTACGAGAATTAGATTTAATTATATCACGCGCTCGTCGCCACTCAGACGCGTCAAATGTAAACGGGAGAGGGCGATCGTCCCCAACGGTCTCCCCGTCGTAAGAAAAATAAAGCGGTGTCTTATCTCTCAATAAAGAGCGCGCGGGCTTTAAGCTCTGGAGATCGTATATCCCGTGGGGAAAACTAACATAATACTGGTCCGGAATAAGCCACCGAGAGAGACGACGACACATCCAGTAAGCCACATTGGCGCCATGCAAAATAGACCACGCGTAACAATCTATCTTATCCCGGTGGGTGGGATGAACCGGAACGTAATAAATAGGAATTTCTTTGTAGGCGGTGGAAGAAAAATTAATGAAGGCGCCGCGCTCTAAGCTGTCTACGTCGCGAACGTAATCTCCCAGTCGATGCTTGAGGAGGGGCGCCACATCATCATTACTTACTATCCATATAGTTTCACATCCCATGTGGGCACACTCGGCCACAGCCGCCTCCAGCGCAGTATAGGCCGGGGCGATAGGAATCAAGCTGCTAGGCCACTCTAACTGGAGGGTGTCGGGGGCGCCCGCCACAGGAACGATACCAGCCAGATGAAACGAATTAGGGTTTTGCTTAGAATTTTCCATTATATAGATATATTACAACACTTAATATAGGACGGTAAGAGATCATGCCCAATAAATTCTTTTCGATGTTTGAACACTTCGCGCCTATCGTGTTCGAGGACAAGATTTAAATTATGTTGCTTGCCGTTTATATGGCGCGCGGGGCCCTTGAACCCCATGTTCTTTATTGCCGCGGCGGTGCCTAGGCGTACTACGGTGGCACAATAATCGAACTCCATTAAGTTTTTCCCCTCCACATAGGATTTGGTATAACAATCTTTTATTAAACCAGTGTTCCCATCGCGGCGGACGGAAGGGTAAAAGACCACCTTATTAATAAACTTGTCCGACCCGAGTATACTACAAGATGGTTGCTTTGCTCCCCGTTTAATATTAAACCAGTCGTAGACAACGTACTCCATAATATTTTCTTTTACAGGCAACCCCTCTACTCTTTCTAAATCAAAAAGATAGAGCTGCTCAAATTTAATTTGTATCTTTCTATAAAATTCTGTAGCCACGTTAGCTATTCGCTCGTCTATGCGGATAGACCGGACGGCAGAAGGAATCGGGCTGAGGCCCCGCAGTCCGAGGCGAAAAGAAAGCACATTCCATTCATCGTGTTGGGAGGGCTGTTCGATTGAGTGTGGCTTAAGCTCATGATTGAGCAAGAGCATAGCCGAATTTTCTAACGCGAAGCGCAACGCCTGTAAAGAGTGGCCTACAACCAGTTTAGATGTTTTTAGTACGGGGGGCTGCAGCATTTAAAATTTTCCGGGCCATACTTTTAACTGCCATCCTCTGCATGCGGGAAAGACCTTCATAGGTTTGCAAGCCCTCACCAAAGGTAAAGGGCCGCTTGCCGACGCGCGTCATAAACTCTGCTTCCCCTCCAAACTTCCGAGTTCCCACTTCAACCTTCTCGCCGTACCCCGGGAACTCCGTATCGTTGGTGCCCAATAGATACGCCTCGTCTCCCCCCTTGGGTATCACCAACACAGAGTCTTGGCAGAACTCCTCTCCCAGCATGGCCATGTCCTCAACAAAATCACGCGAATCTTTCAAATTGACAACAAAAAAACTTTCCTCCGCCACCTCATGAGCCTTGGGCGTATCAAAATTTTCTATATACGAACCGTCCACCTTTGTTACGCCGTAGCCAAAGGATAGCAAAACAGCTTTTAGTTCTTTGTTGCGCTTCTTATTAATTACCTTGGGAGAGCCGTCTGACATCTCTTTATCTTTATTTTTAGTAGCATCGGTGCACCCCACCATATCACTAGGGTCGTTTCGAAAAGCGGTGACGATCGCAGTTTCATGCTCATCCATGTGGTGCATCACACGAGAGAGAGAGGATTCTGACAACACGGGCTTGGCCGGGGTACTCAGAAGAGCTGAGGATCTCGTCTTTTCAATTATCTTTCGCAGCTCTGCAATATTTAACTTAGTCATATCTTAAATAGTCTCACGACAGATTCGCAAAGCGTCCAATGACATGATTCTCTGCGATCAGGTGATAAGATACGCCGTCGTATTCAAATTGTCGAATCATGTGTGCCTCTACCACAACCAAATCCTCTTCTACCCAGCGCACATCGCACTCGGGCCCGGGGTGATGCCCCACAACGCGCACCACCTCATAGGGGGTGTCCGTGGGACGATATTCTGAGGGCAGCAAAATTGCCGACGTCTCGTCGCCTGTTTCAATAAAACTAATTACAATGTTATTTCTTAAAGGTATAAATTCCATTACTCTTTCCTATCCGCACCTAGCGTAGCCACATGCTTTACAGGTCACGCAGCCCTCCACATATATAAGCCCATCAGAGGTGCACTCTGGGCAGTGATGGTCGGTAGCCTCTGTGCCATCTATTATGTATCCCTTAAGGATACGAGCCACGCACTTGGCAAAGCTAAACATATCTGAATCTTTTTCTTTCTGCATCTGCTCTACAATATACTGTACGCTCGCTCCGTGTCGGAAACCAAGCGAGATGAGGCGCGTAAACGCCGAATGGTTGGGGTTGTCAAACACCCGCACAAGGTCCCGCACCACTATGCTATCACCATTGCGTCCTATTTTTAAGTCGTAAACAGAGTTCATGGTCTTGCGTGGATTTTTAACTAAAATCCCCTCGGTGTAGCGTTTCGGAATCTCGACTAAATTTGCCAGTCCTCCCATCACTTCATAAGGTTTCCCTTCTAGTAGGCCCACCAAAATAACCCACCTTTCCCCCTGTATGGTGGTGTGGTGTATTGTACAAGGTAGCTCCGGCGGGCGGCGCGGGGCCGTGTGTTGGGGGAAAAGCGTTTCCACGGAGGAAGGGACCAAGACCCCAGAGCGGGCGCCATCAACATAGACGGTAATGCCCTTAAGACCCTGCTTCCACCCCTGTAAATATAAAGTGGACACGAGTGCCGGGTCCGTCCCCTTGGGTAAATTAATTGTTGAGCTGATAGAGTGATCAATACTTTTTTGAATAGCAGCTTGCACAGAAATGCGCTGCTCCCAATCAATTTTGTTCGACTCCACAAAAAAAGAAGGAAGGGGGCCATCGGGTACCTTCCCCCACACCTCTCTCCACTCCCGTACGTTGTGGTGGAAAACTGTATACTCCGTCCATCGATCCCCCAGGTCGTCCACAAAATCTGCCGGGGAGGCCGCTTCGTCATGTGATAGTTTTCTCCGTCGGACGTAGGAGTTACGAAAAACAGGCTCCACTCCTGAGGAAGTTTGAGATAAAATCGACACCGATCCGGTAGGCGCGTTGGTTAGAATAGATATATTACGGCGCCCGTGAATAGCAATTAATTTTTGTAGATCCTCAGGTAGACTCTTAATGAACGCGTTGTTTTCTTCCCGGGCCCACTCAAAGGCTGGGAAGCTTCCCCGCTCTTGAGCCAGATAAACACTTTCTTCATAGGCAGAGTTGCGCAAAGTTTCATATATCTCCTCTATAATGAGAAGAGCTTCGGGGGAATCATATCGTAAATTTAATCGTGCAATGGCGTCCGCAAGGCCGTGTGTGCCCAGGCCCGTACGGCGACCTCTTTCACAGGCATGCAGGAGTTTTCCCCATAGCTCTTTTTCATCTGGAGTATCTGCAACATTCACCATACGGTGTAGCTTTTCAATTTCCAATTGAACCAAATCATCAGACAGGCGCATGCCAACAGAAACAATTTGCTTAAGCTTGTTAAAATCAAACTGAGCCTTTTCACTGAAAGGTTTTTTTACTAAATGTTTTAAATTTAAAGAAACCAAACGACAACTATCATAAGCAGAAAGAGGGATTTCTCCACACGGATTGGTGGTCAGGGTTTTAAACTCTTCATACTCATGAGCCGGCAAAAAATTAATAATGTTATCCCACATCAAGAGGCCCGGCTCCGCTGTGCGCGTCGCAGACTCCACTATCTTATTCCAGAGGGCGACTGCATCCACTTCACACGTGTAGTCGGGGGTTGTGGCATCGACCGGGAACTGTAAAACAAACGATTCATTGTTTTCTACCGCGGTCATAAAGTTATCACTTATTTTAATGGATACATTGGCGCCGGTAACTTTAGTAAGGTCCTGTTTCATGGTAATAAACTTCTCAATGTCGGGATGGCGCACGTCCATAGAAATCATCAGCGCTCCACGTCGACCATTCTGGCCAATCATACGACAGACGTAAGAATAGAAATCCGCAAAACTCCAAGCCCCAGTAGTAGTGCGAGCAGAATTATTAACAAGGCCCCCTTCAGGACGCAGGCAGCTAATGTCCAAGCCGACACCGCACCGTCGCTTAAATAGATTAGCAAGGTCCTTCCCGGCGTCCACAATGGACGAAATATTATCTTGGGGGTTGTCAACTACAACACAGTTAGAGAGAGATACATTAACATAATCATTTCCTATGCCCATCATAGGAGAACCCTGCGGGACAACGTGCTTAAAGTCTTTTAAGAAAGAGTAAATTTCATCTTCGGTGAGATAAGAATTTTTGCCAGCTTCAAACTTTTCTTCTATACGCGCAAATTCTTTGGCCATACGACGATGCATATCATCGGGGGTTCGTTCGAGAAAGCTGCCTCGGTTGTCTCGTAAACAATATTTAGTCATGAAGACGTTGGCCGCCAGTTCATCACCATCAAAATAGGCCCTGCTGGCCTCGTAAACTTCCTTCTCTGTGTACATTGTTAATATTCTCCGTTCTTGTTCTTCTTAAATTTTTGATATTTTTCCGCCAACTTCTGCTTCTGGCTCTTGGGACTGACCCCTTCTTCATCTTCTCCATAGGTGGGTTCCAGCACCTTTATACAAACATTGGAAGTGTCCATGAAAAGTGGGTATACCATACCGTCGGGCCCGTTTCTATTTTTTGCAATAAACATTCGAGCCGTGTTTGCTATCTTATCCTCAGACGTTCTAGACAAAGAGACAATGAAGTCCGAAACAAAACACTTATTAAAGGCTTCGGATATGGATTCCATGGTCACGACTTCTGCGTTCAGCCCGGAGCGATTAGTTTGAGAGGCGGTCCACACAGGACAACCATACTCTTGTGCAAGCCCTCGCAGCTCCTCATAAATAGACTCCAGCTCGTTTCTTTTTTCTCTTTGAGCTGTAATCGGCTTCAAGAGATCAGCATAATCAACAATTATCAGATCAATATTAACGTCCTTCATCCTAAGCTTTTCTAAATGATTTTTTAAGGTCTGGGTGCTGGCAGACTTGGTGGGGTATTCTTTAATAATTAGGCGCCCCTCAATGTCCTGTACCTCTTCATAAATTTTTTCTTTAAAAGACGAAAGATTACCCAGAGGTATCTGTGTAATACAGCTATCATAGCGGCAACCAATCACAGTGTCCTGTAGCTCTAAGGTATAGTGAATTACCGTTTTGCCCTCACACACCGCGGCCGAACCCAAATGCACCAGGGCCATTGACTTTCCCGCGCCGGTGGGGGCTATTACAACACCCAATTCTTTTTGCCCCAGACCCCCCTGGACGAGACCATCTATCAGGGGCCAGCCCGTAGACACGGGCGCTCGGAAGCGGGGTTTAAATCTTTCTTCGAAGTCTTTTTTCCAGTCGTAACCTTCATTGTTATCTGCGCCTAGCTTTAACGAATCATTAATTACTTTAGAAATTTCATCAAAGGAGGACGACTGAAGCAGTTCAATCGACTTGATCATTGCACCTTTGAGGTTTTGTTTACGGCAAAAATCTAATGACGTCTCTTTAATATACTCGACGTTCTGTAGTTGAGCGCTCATAACACGAGCATAAAACTCGCGCACCTGTTGTTGGGTAAGTGGATTAGTATCATCGATTCCCGACCGTAAAATGGTCGCCATGATTTGGCGGCTCGGATGCACCCCGTATTTTTTGCGATAACTGAAAACTTGGCCTATAAACAAACGGAGATACCGGAGTTCTAAAAAGTCTACACTTAATATATCTTCGATCTGGTCAGCAAAAGGACGATCATCTAGTATAACCATACATAATTGTTCTTGAAATGCTTTCCCATATCGAGAAAAATCCGTAGGCTGCTTGTTGGTTTCCATCTTTATATTCACTCTGTGTGCATCGGCTTGTCAACCGAAATACGATTCATAATGGCGTAGAGATCCGTCCAATTAAAAACTCCAAAACCATCTTCGCTCATCATCTTAATAAACTCAGTACGATTATAATCGTAAACGAACTGATCAAACCCATAGTCAATTTTCTTCTGAGTTTGCATAGAAATGCTAGGAGTATACAATTGCATGAGGCGATAATTTAATCTAATTATCTTTTCGTTTTGTGTTACGTCCTCATAAAATTTAGGGCGCCTTTTGTCATCTGGGTTAAAGCCTCGACAATACTCAACAATCTCTGTCAAAGAAAAATTTTTATTTTTTTCAAGAAACGGAAGTCTCTTTTTAATGGTGGGAAGGCCGGCACCTCGGATGCCCTTCAGGTTGTCAGATTTATCGCCCGCGATAGCCCGGGCTGCAGCAAAATTTTTAGGATGGATGCCGTATTCTTCTACCACGTTGTTGCGATTATGAACCTTCTTTTGAATGGGGCGGAACAGTACGGTTTCGGCATCACATAGCTGGAGAAAATCTTTGTCGCTTGAGACAATAATTTTTTGCCATCCACTAAACTGCTGAGACTGAGCTATGTATGCCACCACATCATCTGCTTCAACTTCAGGAAACATATATTGGACGACCGGCAACTGATTAAGATACTCTAGTAGCCTCGCCTGTTGCCATATTTTATTCTCCAACTCTTCGTTCTCCGTCAAATTAGTTTCACGATTAAGACGAATGGGCTTACGACCTTGTTTATATTCCTTAACAATCTGGCGTCGCTTAAGGGAACCCCCGGGTCCGTCCCAACAAATAGCTATCATGTCAGGGTTGAGGTCCCGAGCTAGCTTCTGTAGTATCTTTAAGAAACCTTTGACGCCTCCTATCGGCTGGCCGTTTGTCGACAAGCTCGGGTCTACTATATAAGCCCTAAAATACATATTTAAGGCATCTACTATCATTACTCTTTTCATAATCTCATACTCTCGATTCTCCCGTTTCGATCTGTGTAAACCACGCGGCGAATCCCGACGTGGCGCATGGCACTTTCACACATGGGGCACGGCTTACTCATACGAGGGGCCCCTTCTTTATTAACTCGGGCTGTGTAAACAGTGGCGCCCTGTGTAACGGTGCGGTCCATGCCCAGAATGACTCCCAGCTCTGCATGAAGGGTGGCGTTACCCGTATTGGCCTCTCGAAATCTTTTCCCGAAATGACAATGACGATGCTTATTATAGGCCATGTTCCTTACTGAGCTACCCCTAACAAGGACGGCGCCATGTCTAAACTTTCCATAGTCTGATTGTTCTGCAACCTTCTTTGCGAGAGAAATATAACGCCTATTTTTACTCACCCCAACTCCAATAACAAAAGCTCCTATAAGTATAACCCATAGGAGCCCCGTTGTCAATAGAAAAGTAGACTACTCTTCGCCCTCAAGCGTATAAAATTCTTGTGCCTCGCCAATGCGCTTGTCGAACTTCATAATAATCTCATCATCCATAATTTCTAGCACACGATTTCGGAACTTTTCATCTTGCAGCTTGTCTACCCAATGAGAGCCCATAAACTTTTCTTCAGTGCCGTCTGCGTATACTAAGGAATACCATGCGCCCGCTCTCTTAATTCTTTCAGAACCCTTAATGGCTTCAAACCATGATTCTTCATCTTGAATCCCAACCTCTTCGCCCCATAAAATTTTGAAGGCACAGTTGCGACCCTGCGTTCCAAAGCGAGACTTCTCAAGCTTAACCTTTACCTCTGATCCAATTCGAAATCCGTTGTCGTCCAGGACAAAGCTGGCCTTGGCCTTGCGCCCCGTCAGCCACACACGCAGAGAGTAGGCATAAATCATTGCCTTCCCTCCCGGGGTGACATAGGGAGTCACCATTGCCTCAGCCGGAAACCTCGTGATATTAGTCTTCAACTGGTTGAGAACCAGAAAGGTCGATTGACTGTTGGCGATCGGTACTGTGAGCTTAGACATTCCCTTGGCGAGGATGCGAGCCTTCACTGCCATCGATGATTGAGGGTTGAAATCTCCCTCTACGTCGGATATAGACGGAGTAAGGGCGAGCGAATCCCAAATAAACAGCGTTCTTTCCGCTCCACTATTGAGGATTTGTTCAATAGTTTCAAGCACTTGCTCAACTGACTGAACCTGTACGTAAATAAGTGTCTCTAAGTTACACCCCGCGCGCTCCAAGAAGGTAGGATCGATCGCGGACTCGGCATCCATGTAGATTACGTTCATGCCCAGTCTCTGGGCGTTGCCAGCAATCTGTGCGGCCATAAAAGATTTGCCTGTTGATTCTAAACCAGCGATCTCTGATATCTTACCAACCGGAATGCCTGTAAGTTTGCCGCGGCAAATAATACTATCGAGCCAGCGCGATCCTGTGGGGATCCATTCCTTTACTTCGGTGGGGTTTTCATCATTAAGATTATAAGCCACCTCCATGCCGGAGGTTTTGTTAATAAGGGTTCGAAGGTCTCCTATGGAGAGCTTGCCTGCCGCTGACTTATTCCGAGCCATCGAGGTCCTCTATTCTCTTCTTCAAGCGTTCAATCTGGGTATCAAGGCGCGCCAGACGATAAACAAGATAGGCGGCGCCCATAAAAAATGCGAATGCGGGTAGCAATTCCATACTCTTCTCCTTACTTGGCCACGCAAATGGCCGTCAAACTGTTGGCGTATTCATTCTTATACGAACTAAGATGGTCAGCTGTATCAGTTTCATAAAATTTATGTTCTGCTAGAGAGCCTGCTAGCCAGCCTCTCAGGAGCGCTGTTTGAGTTTCATCACTAGCCTGTGTATAAAATTCTCTAATAAAGGGGTGTGCATCGTTGATCCAAATTACTATTTCCCCATTGTTGTCGAAGTCATACCAATACGGGTGGGCACCCGGCGAAGTAGCACTAACGTGGCTCGTGCGTATTTTCTTATAGGGCTTGTTGGTGCCGGTGCCAGGGTTTTTCTTAGCTGCTCGCTTGCCCTTGTCGGGGCCGCGGCCACCAGCAGGATTAGGAGTGGGCTTTCTCTTAGGAACTCCCACGCTCCCAGCGTTTTTAGGATCTACAATCTTTTTGATTTCACGATCTTCAACGGTGGCAGCTTTCTGACTGTTCTTCTTGGCCGGAGTCTGCCAGCGCAATCGGGCGCGCTTTTTAAGCTTCTTGGTGAGTGGCCTCAAGGCCTCTTTCAACTCGGCGCTTAGATTAATTTTATTTTTTTGTGCAGTGGCCCCAAAATGATCATCGAGTTCACTAGTAAAGATTATCTCAAAGCGCGCGTTACACAGCTGAGGGTCACGACCCCACAATCCCGAAAGAGTGGAGGCGCCCACAATCTGTCGACGGCCCCTAATTAAATAAGCTCCAGTATCTTGTAGCATGGCCTTGCTTTCATCGCCCCCCCGGTTGCGGCGGCCGCGCTCTCGGTCAATCCGAGAACACTCGCGTGGCCTCAAAAGAGAATAATTAAAATCGATCGAAGAGCCCTTGAACTGAATTGTTTCTGTCCCCGTCTCAACAAGACACTCCGGGTGGTCTCGATAAAGAGGGTCGTACCCTGTAACAACATCAGTGGTCTTAACGCCTTTGCCCTTCTTCACCACCTGAACGGTAATCTTTAGGCCCGCATCGATAAGGGGCCGAAAGCTTTCACTCAAGAATTTTAAAAGACGATTCTTCATAAGAGCAGCAGTCTCTACTTCTAAACGCTCAGTGCGAATGTTAGTTAGATAGATGACGGTACCCGATTCTTGAGAGGCTCCCCCTGGTAAAAACTTATAAAATATGTTTTCACACTCTTCATTAATAGGAATAAACTCTGCAATGTTGTGAAAGCTGAGGTTTTTACGGCCCTTGATATTTACCTGTGCACCCAGGAGTGCCCCGATCACAGCCTTGGTAAGGATGCGCTTGGTTTGGGCCAGAAAAAACGAGGCAGCGGTACCGCCCATTCCGTATTTGCCCAAGTCTTCAATAGCATGAGGAGTCGTACCTGCGAAACGGCATGCCTGTTGAAGTGTGGCCGCATCCATTCCCTTCCCGTTGTCTGCGAACACCAAGCTATCAATCTGAGCGCTGTCCGCGGCCTCTATGATAGTTAGAATGATCTCCGTGGCATCAGCATCGGCAGAGTTGTCAAAAACGTCTCCTGTTGCATATTCTGATGTATAGCCCAGAGAGGGAAAAATCATATCAAACAATTTTTCTACATCGGGGGTGGTGTCCATAGACTTAAATTTCATTGCCATTGTAATAGCTCCAATTAGTTATATCTTTATCATACCGGTTATGGTTGTGTATGTCAACCTAAATTTTTATTTTTTTGAGACACCTGATGACCCTGTGCCTCCCTGTGGGTGGAGAGCGCTAGGCTATAGTGAGCCTAGCTCGGCAAATGCAGCGTCTACTGCATTCAACTCTTCATTATCTGTTTCCGCCGTGGAAGTGGTGGTGTACTTTTCGGTCTGGGAAGATACCCCTTCCGGGTCCGTTACACCGCCATTAACAAAGCCGTCCAATAGCGCACTCACATCAGCCGTCGTCTTGCGATCGAACAGATCATCAAAATCGGGAATCGATTCCAACAGCTCGGAGCACTTTTCGGGAGTCATGTCTTCACACAGCTCGGAGCTACGCCGTCGAGGCGTCAGCTTTGTCTGTGGGAAGCTTGCCCCGGGAGGCTTTCCATATACCATAGTCAAATCCGTACCCGTTTCCGGGTCCGTGATATCTCCATACTCTGGGTTGAGTACAAGAGTCAGCAAATTTTCATAGGCCATTTTGCCATAGCCCCAGATGCGCACACCCTTCTCTTCATCGCCACGTACCAAGACGGGGGAGAAGAATCGAGCCCGAACAAACAAACTCTTAGCAAGCTTCTTGCTTTCGTTGTCATCGCTCTCCACGCCTTCTCGCCACAGCTGCGATGCGAAATCGCAAACTGGACAGTCCTCCGCAAAATTGCGCTTAGGACATAAAAATCCGGGGTTCGTCCCCACATTATAATGAAACCACTTCTCCTTAAAGGGGTCTCCATCGGAGGTCGGAACAATACGAATGCTCTGCTCCCCGTCGATGGGACGCCAAAAGGTGTCCTTGTCGCCGCCTTCGCCGCGAACGTTAGCGAGCTTTGCTCGCATCTTTTCTACATTAATACCCATGTTATTTTCCTTTCATTGGGTTAGAGTACGATCAGCCAATATCCTGATCGCCTAAAAGTTCTATATAAGATTGTACCACAGAAGAGTGCTTAACGCAATAACAATATTTTTGTTCATAGCCTGTTTCATACACTCCATAAGACACGTTTATGTTATCATCGATGTTGCTTTTTACAAAATCGGTAATATTCTTAAACAACTTGCCATCCGTCTCCAGCTCTTCTTTACTGATACCATAATAGTATACCACATCTCGTGGTATTTGCAAGTCAAAAAACCACTTTTCTTCATTTTTTTCTACATCTAAAACGCCCATCGTAGAAATGCGAGAAATGGGGGCCGGCTCTGTAAACGTCCCGAGCACCGGGGCGGAATGTCCAAAAACATTTAACATGTGAAACGTGTTGACGATGGCCTGATTTATAGTATCATAATAACCACGAATGGGGAGGTCTCCGATGCCTTCCTGAATTTTAGAATTAGACATCAAATAGATACGTTCTAACATCCCTGACCGCGCATATTCTTGTAATACATTATAAACAATTCTTTCTTGAATAGTCTGAGTCTCACCCAGCAGGGCTATATCAGGCTGTATATAAAGAACGGTCACGGGATTATGAGATAGCTGTTCCAACAGCCGTAAACATGCGCCCGCTATCATTCCTGCGCCGGATAGAATAAAAACAGTCGGCCCCTCTATTTTTTTAAACTTAGCTTTAAAGGAGGGACACTTCTCTTCGTACTCCTCGTGTGTCTTGCGTCGAGGGACGTGAAAACAATTAGTTCCCTTAAGGCCCGTATCAATTTTATAAATTGAATACTGTGGGAACTTAGAGAAACAATCCGCTACGGCACAGCCCACGGATCCCAGACCTACAACGTTCATTATTCTTCCACCCACTCCAAAATGATACGGTCATCAAAGCGTCCCTTTTCTGACGCCTTCTTCCCCATGGGCCCATAGGGATAGAACCCCATGTGTTCCTGAATATACATCAAGACTTCATAAACGTCAGCCAACTCCTCGTTGGAGGGGTTCTCTTGGAACTCTTTAGCCTCTTCTACTAGTTTCTTAGCTAGGTAAGTTTTAAATCCCTTGTCGGTGGCAGAGTGCCACTTGCACTTTTTTCCCGAGGCTTCAATCAGATCCGGGATGCGATCCCTTACAAGCTTACGATAGTGTTTCTTTCCCATTATAAATTCATCTTTCTCATGGCGCCAAAGTTTTTTCCCACGGCCACGTTAACTTTATAGTTTCCAAATTTTGTATTTCCGAACTCTTTCATGAGCGTGGGAATGATGGCTCTTTCCTCGTTCTTCAGGTCAATTACGATAGAGTCATGAAGTGTAAAAGCAATCCGACTTTCCAAAGAACTTAATATGCGTGCTATCTCAAATGCTCGCGACAACACCAGATCGCTCGTAGTGCTTTGTACAATATAGTTTAGGGCGTGATGTCGGTCCACGTTACGAATCTCTCTATTAAAGTCTGTTACTATTGTATCACCGTCCCAATATTTGTCAAGCACTAATTCACGATTATAATATTGTTCTGCTTGTTTGTGCGACCGACCCGAATACATCCAACTAAAAAACTTCTTTTTAGCCTCTTCGCGGTCCGTCTTAGGGTTGTAAATGTGTTGAATGTTCCACTCATGAATATCCTCTTCGGGTTGCTGATGACCACCGAGCGCCAGCAACGTCCTAATTTCTGCGGCGTTGTAATCTAGCTCTAAGAACCAATCGTGGCGTGGCTCCAAGCAAGCGCGAAATTGTTTATTCAGCGTCATAATAGGAAAACTATTAGGCATCGTTGTTAGGCGCCCAGTAACAGTCCCCCACGGATTATAATCACAAACGGGCTGGAGTTCCCTCATGCGATGGGCAAAGTTGCGGCCCGCTACCGACCCCAGCTTGTGTCGTATAGCTCTCATATTAATGTTGAGAGGGGTCTTCTTAATGTCTCCCACGAGGCGCAAGAGGTCTATCATAAAATCATAGTTAGCGGGGCGTACATAATTTTGTAATACTTCGCGCGTGATCTCGTTTTTTAAATCACAATACTCAAACAGGAAATACTCGGGGACAAGGTCATACACACAGACTTCCTGCAGATTAAGCTTCGCTGTCTTGAACGACTTTATATAGGCCTTCCACCGCTCTTTCACCGCGTTCCACAAATTAGTATAGCGAGCCGGGCACACCTCAGTAAGGCTCTTGCCGCCGGCGTATACGCGTCCGTATTCAATAGATAAGTTCTTAAGGGAGTCTGAGTAGTCCCACGTTTGATTAAAGCCCGCGGGGACTCGATCGTAATAAAACGAGCCGTCCGCATAATATCCTATACACTTTTGTTTAACGTCGATCGGTTGAAAAAGCAATGGTTCCCTCTATCTATCTTCTTATCTTACACGGAATAAAGCCCCTTGTCAAGGCTTAAATGTCATTTCTCTGGCCATCATGACTGTGAAATCTGGTGAGTAAAGATAGCGCCGATACACTTGATTAACATATATAAAGGCCGCCACCAACGGGTTGGCATGTCCTGTTAAAGTGGCCATGGCATGGACTTCAAGGGCGCGTCGCCTAATGTTGGACAAGGAGTGTTTGGTGCCGCCCGCCTCAGTGTCCCGCAGTTCAATATATAAATCCAGCCAATCCTCCAAAGACATCAAGAAATTTAAATCGGTAAGAGTAAAATGCGTAGGGCGCCAAACATTCTCCGTAATGGTTTTATAAGGACACCGTTCGGAGGCAGGCACTTCGATATCATAAAAAGGATACAGTTCTATAAGCCGAGCATAAGTGGCCACATATAAAGTTTTAAGCATATCGACATCATACAGGCATGTGGGGAAATAGTATTCACTAAAAAAGTTATCTTTGTTTACACGAGTAGCTGCCTCGGCTGCGCCGAGGGCTTGGTTATATACATAAGAAAAAAGTGTATCAATGTTTTTCGTAAACAGGTCTGCCGTCAATACCCATGGCATATTTTTGTTTACAAGAAGGCCAAATTTTTTGGCCGAACAACGATAAAACTCAAAATTTGGATTAGAGATAAATTTTTGATATTTCAACTGATCGTTGCTGGTGTCAAACCCTCCAATCGAAATAGATAACCCCGAACAGCGACTGCTTATCATGGGAGAAAGCACATACGAAGTTAAAGTAACTGGCATCGTCTTGGCTACCTGTTTTATATATTTGTTCATCTCCACCACAAAGGTAGGAAAATCCCTAACATGCCCCTGCTTGGCGTTCCCATAAAGTTCGACAAAATTGTCTCGTAGCGCCTTAATGCTATATTGTTCATAGGATCTAAATGGGCTAACCCACCCCGAAGCAGGATAGATTCGTGATAAAATACCATCGGTTGTCGAATTTAAAATACCGCGGATTTTAGCCTCTTTCATATATTTGGAGAACGCCTCAAATGCTGCTGCTACAAAATCCGCGGCCTGCACATCCGGAGAACTCATTACGGACACTATTTTATTATTCTTTAAAACAATAGCGTTTTGAACAGGGTCGGCTTTCCCATATAAAGGCTTATCATACCACGTATCAATGGGTCGCGGAAATCCCGCCGGATAAATAACCTGTTTATAAAGAGCCCTCTGATAGAACTTTGCGCGCGCGGCTAAATTATTAGCGCCAATAGGATTCGTGCGGTCCTCGGGGGAATATGAAAATAGAAGCGCCATCTCTAAGACTCATCCCCCCAGCCAAAGTACGTACTCGGCGCTCCCGACGCAGGCGCCACGAGGCCGTGTTGCACCAGCATGTCCTGTTCGGTGTATCCGAGAGCGATCATGTCAGATATCTCCTGGGGTGAGACGCCGGCCGAGATTAACATGCTGTCCACTTCCTCACTCATGATGAATACGCCCGTGACTAGCTCGTGGGACTGCTGCTCTGGTTCAGTATACTGAACCGACCACGTGTTGGTGATCGCGTCGAAAACGGGGTGGTAGCCCTCCTGGAAGGGGCCTATGGGGCGCTCCGGGGTCCTGTCATAATCGACGTCGGGGAATTTATCTTCTTCATCCGGCGGAGCGGTAGCGGCGGGGGCGTTAGATACAGCGCCTCCACTATCGTATTCATCGGTGGTAGTAGAACCGCCCCCGCCGTAATAGTCATCACCGCCCCCGCCCCCGCCGATCTCGGGGACCCCATCGGGGGGAATAATAGTAACGCCGGCGGTACCGGGATCATCTGAAGGCACATCCTGATGGAGCGCTTCTACCTCTGTAGTGAACCCCTCGGCTGATACCGTACTCGTCACCGACGTAACCAAGAAATATCCCCCCAGACCCAAAAGGCGTGCAAGGTTGGGAATGGTGCCTTCAGCACTAGCGGTACCGGTACCAATGGCGCTCGGATTAATATAGATGAACATGCCATTCTTAAGTAAAACATTTCCCACCAACGTAAGCTTTGCACTATATAGTTCGCGAAGCTGTTCTGCGCCCAGTGTACCGTATCTTTGAATCTTTGCTTCGCGGAGATAGGGCTGATCCATTCGGGAATAACTAATATTTTTTACTAGGCCGGCCGACGCTCCCAAATAAAAATGATAAATTCCTTCCGATAAATCACCAGGGCCTAGTTCTTCTGAATCTTCGAATCGTCCATTCCGAAAGCCTTGGGGGCGCGAATCAGTAGAGTAGATGATCATCGTCGGCGTGTCGGTTACATGATAAGGAGGGCGTGGTTTAAAGTTGGGGAGATTGCCGCGGGTAGCTATATAGTCTCCGTCAATAAGCTGCTCGACGCTCAATCTCTTACCTACAAGGGTTTTCGTACCCTTAACAAAAACGGATGTTGTCGCAAATCGAATCGGAGTATTGGGAATACCGCTAAAACAGGAGGGAGACATTGCATAGCTAACCAGGGAGGACAACACATCCTTAATAAAATGTAACAAGTAATAGCGATCGCGCCCGGGCTTAATAACATTCTGCAGAAACCACTCACTAAATGCATCTAAAGAAATAGGAACACTAGCTAAATCAAAGTGCTCGAACACTCCCGTCCGCGGGAGGTTCCCCAAAGGATAGGCGTGAGCAATTGAATCTAGGATCTGTGGGCTACGAAGCTGGCCGCATCGAGAAATCTGAGGCAGATTCTCAATCTGATAGGCCACGAGGGGGTCCAGAAGCTCTACAGTTCCCAGAGCTAGGGCCAATTCTTTCGTTTCCACCAGTTTGGCTATATGAGGAAGCCCCAACACACTTTGAACCAAGTCACCAAAATAAAAATAAAAGATATCAACAGTATCGGCCGGCGTCGCATCCGCAATGCGATTAATTTTTTGGCCCAGGTTCTGCCAATTTTCCCCATCGTTGGCCCATGGGTCCTGCTCGCCGCCGGCGAGCGCTCCAGCTCTAATTTCTGCAGCCGCATCAACCAAAGGAATATCACTGTCGTTCACGCTGCCGGCAAATTCGAATCTCGGATTACTCTGCCTGGATCGGGCGCGCTTCGCCCGCTGTTCCTCATCTAAGTCACCCCAAGCTGGTTTCAAAAGTTCAGTCATCGGAACGCGAATGGAATACATTGTCCCCTCCTCAAACATAACTCGTAAAACATTTTGATATTTTTGCGCCTTATCCATACGCTCTAACTGAACCAACTCGTCGCTCAAGCCCTCCACTTTCTCGTTCAATTTCTCGTCGGGCTGCCCTGCGGCCTCGGCGGCGTCACGCTGCGCGACGACATCCTCGAATTCTTGCTTACTCTGCTCATATGAAATGGCCTTTTCACTAGCAAAAATATCTGCTCGTTGAGATTTCATAATACCATCCAAACGTGCGTGATAATCTACTGTGAGGGTAACCGACCCATCTTGATTAAAATCTAGATTATGGCGGCCGAGCTGCAAAAAAAGTACTTTCTTTTGCTGATTTAACGCCTCAGCCAAAGCTTGTGCGTCTTGCATACCCGGAAGGTTTTCAAGCCCAGTTGGTACCGCCCACCCCACCTCGGCCTTAATGCAATAATTGTGGCCGCGATATATGCGGGAAGTGGTCACGCATGAAGATTCTTGTTCGTCTTCGTTTCCAATTAATTTATCTTTAATCCCCTTAACGGTCTCGGGCGCAATAATCAAATCTAAAAAGCCTGCTTCGGGGGCGCCCGCATAATAAGCAGGAGGCTTGTTGTCATCTATTTCTACCAAATTATTTTTAAACAAATCATTAAGACTTTGAAAATGCACCACCAAGGTCGCTGTAATGTTGTTGTCTACTTCTTCGGGCTGAACCCCCTGCAGGGTCCACGTAAAGCTTTTAATTCCAGCACCAACTTGGCGGCCAACGGTGCCTTTAAAAATCTTCTGGATGTCGTCATAAGTTGTATAACTTTCGAAAGGAAGCGGCTGCTCTGCCATCACCTTCGGAGGATCGCCGTCATCATAAACCACTCGCGATAATTTCAGATGGGGGGTTAAAAGAGCATGCTCTTCGGGCGTCAAATTTAAGAATCTTCGAGTTGGCTCATTTTGAGCGCTCCCCCCATGATTGAGGCGGGTGGCCAAGTTGCCCGGTTTTCCATCAATAATCCCAATACGACCCCACTTCCGCCCGGCCGTAGAATAAGTGAGCGCCCGAATATTTTCCATGAGATAACACTGCTGATCAAAAGCAGTAGCTGCCTCACGTGCTTCAAACTGGACCGCCTCGGCGCCAACACGGCCCAGTTCCGCCTCCGATTTGACGCCCGACTGTGCAAATTCATCAGAGGCTAACTCGCGTGCAGCGTCGATAAATTCTGCGACGCCGGCCTCCCCCAGGAGGCCAAACAATTCGTTGATGCGCTTCCAGACAATATTAATTACCCACTCAAGATAGCCCGTATCACCTGCGGCCTCATTCTTATCCCTGAAATGCATAGCAACGGCATGCATGGCACTCTGCATTGCTTCAGATGCGATTAGGTCTCCTGTAAGAGTCCACGAATTCTGATCAGCTTCTTCGCCCGGTCGAGTGTTGTGAATATTCGCACCCCAAGATTTATCGGTCGTGCCCAGTTTGCCCAGAGTTTTGTCGCGACTCCACATTTCCAACAAGTCTGCCTTCGCGGCAGTCGTGACGGGCGTCTGCCAGCTCGATCGTCCAGCGTGCTTGTTGAGCACGCGAACACCATATGGAGACTCAGGGTACGTGGGGAACGGAGAAATAAACTCATAGTCGTTACTGGTCTGGATGAACTTAAACATTCCCAGGCACGGGTTGTATTCACAGTCGAGGATGCACTCGTGCTGGCCGAGCGCATGCACACTCACAAACACCTTCCCCCAATCCGCATTGTCCCTCGGCTCATGACTTCCATCTCTTATCGATTGACGGTACTTTTGGGCCCCTTGTCCGTAGTCCGACTGTATCCACGCCTGCCCTTGGCCGCCGCCGCAGCCCGGGGCGCTCGTGCCCGGGCGCACTGGGCCCCCCATATGAGGAAAGCCCTCGGGGTCGATGAAATGATCCACATAGCCGTTAGTTGGAAATTCCCACATATTTTTATCAATGGGCCAGGAGTCCGCGTCCCTAAAGATAAAATTCGCCGCCGCGATATCTTTAAAAAGATAAGGCGCCGGGCACGTAGTATTCCAGCTTTCGCGCTCCGCCGTGCCGGCGTGGAGGTATACGTGGAGATTGCTAAAATTTTTGTAAAGCCCCAGCTCTGTTTCATATCCCATCGGCGCGGTCGACAAACACAATTGTGCCAGACGCCATGCTAGTTCTACTTCACGTAAAATAGTGACAGCGGCATAATGTTCGGGCCACTCGCCCGCGGCCTCTTCGGCCTGCAGTGCTTGGTATCGACTTAGCCATTCTCCCTGCAAATTATCCAAATTAATACTAAGCGTTGAGCCATCTGGGTGTTTAAGCGCAGTGGGGTCTGCCCGCAGCATCATATAGAGAGCCGCAAAGCCTGCATATTCGCGACCGTCGGGGCCCGAGTAGTTGAGCCCCGCCTCGCCAGTAGTAGACGCCGGAGTCAGCGCCGACTTTAGTAGCTGGCCCGACTGCAATATGGAGCGCGCGCCCGGTGATGAGGTACTGCCGGCTAGGCCAATATCTACCCATGGACGCCCAAAAGGAAAGATAGCTGCGCCTGGGCCTGACTTAAAGTCAGCACCGCTGGCATAAAACCCACTATCGTACGACCGAGCAGGGGGTGTACTCATTTGACGTGCCCATGTGTGCGTTCCGCCATGGTTAGCCACGTCTAGGTCTGATGAAGCGCCATTGGGGTCTGCACCGGGGCCGGCCCATGCAAAAGTAGGATCATCAGCAACTAGCGAGGAGCTAACAAAATAATACATCCCCATCGCAAACGTACGTTTGCAGGTATTATAAGTACCGAACTCAGGAAAAGTCCAATAGGCGCCGGGGATGATACTGGGATTAGCCATTCACGCTCCTATACGCTATAGTATTCCAAAATTAATTGGAGAGGAAGGGGAATAAATATTTGTTTACCTATAGGAATATGAGCCTCGGTAGGAGCTTGATTATACCACGCAATCACCCACCAGTAGGTAGGGTTCTCGTAATACTGGCCGGCCAATTTATAAAAGCGGTCACCGCTCTTCCAAACATGACGAATACGAGTAAGCTTGGTGATCTGTGATCCATCGGGATAAGGTAGAGTGGGGGTGTTGTACTGTCTAATAAACTTTACCCCTCGTTCCTTCATCATCTGTTGATATTTGGGTAAATTATTTTTTAGTATAAACCGATTATCATAACGAGATGCCATAATTACTCTCCCTCATTGGCACGCGCGCCCGCGCCCTGAGAAGTGGGCGCGCCGGGACTGAACTGCTGCTTCGGCATGGGATGGCCGTGGGTATCGTAAATAGTCCATTCGCTACCGTCCCAGACGCCGTAATCAGCTACACCAGAGGCCTCGTCGCGGCCGCCGGCGACGCGTTCCCCTTCGTATTCTATATATGGACTGAAGGGTTCGGCCGGCGGGAAGCCTCCTGGACTTTCTTCGCCCGGAGTGTACGTATCACCGCGCTGGCGGAGAGGATCATCTTGAGTACTATTTAGTATTTCCAGCGCTTCGGCTCCCGCGGCGGCGGTCTCCGCGCTTGTAAGGTTTTGTGTCCTTGTTTCGCCAGTTGGCGTCGAGGCGCCCTCATTGGGCGGAATCCCACCGGGGGGGCCGGAGCCGCCATGGGGGAACTGGCCGGCTGACATCACAGGGCCGCCGAAAGCTTCCCAGTTTGTGGTTGCAAACTCGGCCTGCTCTTGAGTCTCCTGCAGGTTGCCGGGCAACGGGTTTTCTTTGGTGCTGTCCGGGTGCGGAACGACGCTCTGTGTGGGGTCGCCTACGTCTCTAAACTCTTTGGTAGTTTCCATGGCCCAGCCCATAAGATGAGTGTGAAGCACTGTATATTGAAATGTTACAGTCAAGTGTTGAGGGTACATCTTCCCAGCCTCGGTTACAAAAACGCCGGCCTCAAAATTGGGTGTATAATTAATGCCCCCCATGTAGCCCACCAAGTATTCTTCAGCGCTATTGCCCGGATTCGCTAAATTGGCCCAACGTAATCCAATGAGGGGGGCCGACTTGAGGGTGTTACTGAATGATCGGCCGCCGCTATTATATACGGGGTATAAAAATTTTATTAAAGTATCCACTCGTCCGGTGTTAAGAAGAGCCTCATCCACATTGGCGGCGGGAAGATCTATGGTCATATTAATTACTCGACCTGTTCTCTGAAAAGTGGCCATGGGGTCCATGCGCCCATAGGCAGGAACAGCGTTCCACTCTGAAGTGTAGTTGTCTGCAAACTCTGTAACCCACCCCTCTAGCCCCACCTTCGCACCGTTAGGGATATAGGTAAACGTCACATGCCACTTGGCATTGCCAGGATTGACTATCAGCTGCGGAGCAATCGTACCTCGCGCCAGATCTTTTTGCTGCTGGTTTCGGAGGGAACGCACACCGGGCCCGCTGCGGCCCTCGTCCGAACGTTGCTGGATGCGCTCCGTCCGCTGGCGCTCCCGCAGGGCGCGCATTTCGTCCGATGGTCCTGGTGGCGGCCTTGCCATGTTCTCTCCCTCCTATTCTACTTAGTTTCTTCTTAAGAACTTGTTAAAAACGCGTTCTTATTACTGTTAAGCGCCCCGATCACTGTGCGACCAAACTCGCGCTCGCCAATCTTCATGACAACCTCGGTCTGGGCGCCACCCTTATCAGCCTGGGCTTGTGCCCTTTTCATGAGACGAGCCAAGTCAGTCAAAGCTTTCGTTAGTTGTTGAGTCTTGGGGGCTGACGTAATTTGAGCTTCGTGCCTAAATTCAATAAGTTCGGCACCCTTCTCCCCAGCCATGGCTACCGAGCCTTGGGGAATAGGGGAAAAGGTACCACCATCGGCAAAAGCTCTTATTTTTGTAGTACCGGTTGCAGCTGCACGGCCACGCTCGGCAATCTCGCCACTCTTCGTCATGGCCGCGGTGCCGATATGTCCAAGTGCAGCCAGCTTCATGCCGCTCAAAATCATAGGCACCCCAGCAGCGGCCCCAGCACCCGTAAGGCTCAAGAGAGTCCCTACCGCAATTAATCCCCAGCCGGCTACCGTAGACCACTTCAACAAACTAGTCATAAAGTTTTTAATTCCTTCGCCGGCGGTTTTTCCGCCCGTTGCCATATCGCGCAGCCCCTGCACGAAGGGTACCACGAATTCATCGATTAACGGACGTAAATCTATTGCGAGCGCCCCGAACAACGACTTAAGTTGTGTCATAATGTCCTGAACCTTTGCTGCCTGCTCCTCTAATTTTTCCTGCTCCAGGCGTTGTTTCTCAAATTCAGCCGTGGAGGCCCCAAAGAGCCGCCGCGCGTCGTCCACATTCATACCCAGTGAATCTGCTATGGCCATCTGCTCAAATCGATTTAATTGATCAAATTGTATACCGGCCGTTTCAACAGATCTTTTAAGTATTTCTATTCTCTCTTCTTCAGTCGCATTCAACATATCAATAGAGTTTAAGTAGGGGCCTCCCATAATAGCGTTTAAGCGACCGACCGCCTTCCCGGCGCCATCAAACGTATCAAACTGACCCACCGTCGACAAAAGTTGATTAATCTCTAAACCAGTCTGCTTGGATTGCGCAGCCAATTTTTCAAAAATACCGACCATATTTTTTCCATACTTAGAAAGTACGGGAGCGGCCGCGGCAAAGTCCGATGCCAATTTACCCGCTGGTAGCCCTATGCCTTGAGCGGTTGCAGTAATATCTCTCAAGAGTGTCTCCGCCTCTCCGGCGTTCATGCCCAATGAACGGGTCGCAATGTCTAAATTGCGAGCCGAAACTTCCGAAGAAACCCCTAATTCAGCAAGCAGCGCAACCGTGGTACCCATAGTCTGTTGCTCGCCCCTAGAAAGTTGAGTGAATTGACTAAAAGAGGTAAAAAGATTCTCAGTAGCAGCTGCTGCCTCAGAGGCCTCAACTCCCGATAAGAACGTAGCACGTTCAATTCCGGTAATAACCGTATTATATTCGGCGCCGGCGCCTGTTGCTTTGCGGAAAGAGGAAATGGCCGCATCTTGGGCCGTGGCTAATTTAAATGTGGCGCCGATCAGCTTGGTAAATAAAGATTGTGCTAGATTAGCTGGATTGATGGTCTCAGCAAAGCCGCGAACTAGTCCCCCAAGGCCCCTCGTGAGCATCTCTGTTTCTTTCTGTAGCTGTCTTTGAGCATCCGCCGTGCCAAAAAGCATATTGGCATATTCTTTACCAACGGCGGCCGCATCTTTTTTCTTTTCTATTCCCTCGTCTTCTAAAAGAAGTTGTTTTTCCTTTTCTGGTGTGAGTTCTCCTTCTAGTTGCAGCTCTATCCTCTTGAGGTCGATCCTTTTTTGATCAATTTCATAAGCCTCCTGTACGGTCCGCTGGCGTTCGGTCAGAAGCTCGATCTCTTCCCTCAAACGCTGTGCGGCGCGCCCCATGGCTCGGTCTGTACGTTCATCTAGTGCCGTATCGCGGGAACCTCCGCCGCCGCCTCCAGGGCCGCCGCCGCCTCCAGGGCCGCCGCCGCCTCCAGGGCCGCCGCCGCCGCCTCCAGCGCCGCCGCCGCCGCCGCCTCCGCCGGGCGCAAAATATATTCTTTGATAAATACTCATCTATAGGGTCCTATTTGAAAGGCCAGCGAATGCCGGTTTCCTTCTCAAACCCCTCTACGGCTCGATTAAGAGAGTGTCGCGACTGAAACGTTTTCGGGTCACTAAGTCCGTATTTCATATACGACTGCATATAGTTTTTTTCTCTATTCAGGGCGCGAGTAAAGGCGCTCACCTGATTGGCGGTTCCCTTAACACTAACAGGCACCGAGATGTCTCCAAAAATATATTTTAAAAGCAACTTTACGCCTGACGCAAACTGGCCCATAAAGGTTTCCTCCAGCCGCTGTTCTTGATTAACGTTTAAATTGATTACGATAGGTTGTAATTCTTCAGTCACGTGCATTCCCTCTCTTATATATTAATTAGTTATAACACAATAAAGAAGAAATATATAGACGAACTATCCACCACTACGTGCTTTCCGAATCGCCTCTTTCTCTTTTTCAAACTCTTTAAAGAGGCGCTCTATGAACCATCTACGTAATTGAATGGGAAGATTGTAGGCCTCAAAAAAACTCCAGCCACCATGATGTTTCAAGAGAAACAACTCTTCGTAGACGCCCTCGGAATATCTATCGCTTAGGCCAAAAAAAGTCTGCGGTTAGGGGGACCGCAATACCTCCTTCGTGTGAACACGCCACACAGGCAAAATCAAGAGTCATATTTAAATCAGGGTTAACCTGTTCGTATTTCGTACGAATATAGCGAGAGTCCGCTAAAGGAAGTCTATCCACAACACTAGCAATACTTGCTGCATCGGTATAATCATTAATCGACACAATCATACTCTTAAGCAAATCGGTGGCACCGCTGGCCGGCAATTTCATTTTACGTCGGCGTTCGGCCTGAGTAAGAAAGGCGCGCTCCTCGCGTCCCGTCATTAATTTAAATTCTACAGTAAGCTCTAAAAGCGGCAGCACCACATAAAAGGTTCCTGCTTCGCCAACACTCACGCTTTCATCCATATGGGGATGATGTACCTCCAAAGCATGGAGATCAAAAGTAGTTTCTGAAGTGTCGCTACACGACGGGCATGTTATTTTAGTTTCATAGTGCGGCCCAAACCCGGTAATGCGGGCGGCAACAATAAGAGCATTTTTGTCTCCCACCAAGAGATCATCTAAATTAATAGTCTTGTCTACTAGAAGGGATGTCAGAAGACGATCGATAGCGATCCCCTTCCGCAATAAAGTCTCGGAAGTTAGAATGTCTTCTTCTTTCGCCGTCATGTGGCGAATTTCTATAGTCTCTTTACCATGAAGGGGGTGCCCTTGGGCATAAAATTTTCCTCCACTCGGCAGATCAACAAGCTCCGTGGGTACCACAAAGGAAAAGGGCGAACTCTGATCGTTATCTAGCATCGGTGGAGGAGGAGCAGCCGGGAGAGGGGATGGGTTTAGCCTATCCTGATTATTTCTTCTACTCACATGTCACCTCATTTCTTTCTCATTATAGGGGTAGAACGGCGGCGCCGGTCTCATAGTCAGCCCAGTCATACTTAATTCCAATATCGATATTAAGAATTTCATCGCCTGCATAGTCCAAGTCGCCAAAGCTAACCGAGGTCAGCCACGCATTTCGAAGGGTCCATTTGCCCACTTCTTGGCCTTCACCGTCCAATTCGCGAATATACACCTGTCCAAGTTGGGCCTGCGAATTCGCTTTATTGACGGTACCAACACTGCCACCATCAATTTCAGTAGCCACCTGATCTGGCGTTAAATATCCTGATTGCTGAAGTGCTGAGTATAGCATTTCATTTCCGTCGGGAAAAACAGAGTTAACAATCTGAACTGTTACCTCTTCCCAAGAAACGGTTCCGGGATAATGATACTCATTACCCAAAAATCTATGCGTTACTGCGTTAATAGAAAAACTAGGAGTTTTTACCGTCTTGGCGAGATATTCTTGAAAAGTGTTCCCGTCAGAGGTTTTCAACTCTGAAAAATTAACTAAAAATCTATGTTGTCTTTTCGGTTCTGACGAAGCTTGATTCCAAAAGGCCATTGTTTTATCTATCTCCCTAGTATTAAGTAGTGGAACGTTCGAAAACGCTCCTCATTTTAGTCATCGAATGATGCCCCGGTCCGCGTAATGTTAAAGTCCAAAGCAATATATTCAATTGCCCGCGTCGGCTTCAAGAAAATCTTAGCATACATAACATTTCTATCGATCAAGTCGGGCGTTGTGGTTGACTCATCCAAAATAAGTTTGAAATCTGACAAACCAAAATTTGTTTTCACGTCCTGCAGGAAGGGCTGTGCCTGTCCTGTAAAACGGTCCCAGGTCTTTCGAACATTGGGCTCGAAAAGAATTTGGGTGGCGATCTGCGAAATCCTCTTCTTGACGAAGATTAGCAGGCGCCGTACATTAATACGATCTAGCGCAGAGGCTGTAACTTGCAGCGTCTTCTGTCCGAAGACCACGATACCCTCAGCCGGGAACTTCGCAAGTGGATTAATGTTAGCTGCATAAAGCTTATCTCGCTGCTTGCGCGTAAGACGCTCCACAACGTTCACCACTGGAACACCAGCGGAGCCTTCAGTCAAGCCGCCGCGGTTAAACCCGGCAGGAGCGAACCATACCTGGGTCTTTCGCTGCGAACTAGAGAAGGTTCCGAGAGCCGCAATGGAAGGGGGTGCCCACAAGAGCGATCCCGCAATAGTATCGCGAATCTGTACCCACGGATAGTAGGCACAACCGTAACTAGAATTAATTCCTCTTCCCCGCAGCGTGCTGATTGTTGTATCAACACTACCTAGCCGATCAGCGAAGGGCTGCGTATTCTCGGTGGTGGGCTGGAATCCATCCTTAAGGTCAATAATGGCCAAGGAGTCAGCACGATCTTCACACGTACTTAGTAGGTGAGATGTAATACCAGCATCCGTGACACCAGGAATCGTAGCCAAGTTCATCTCGACAACCTCCGGATCAGCAATTGCATCGATCGATCGCTTAAGAGAATACTTGGCATAGTATCCAAATTCCGTCGAATCAGTAAGATCGGTATTGTTAAAGGGCTCCGGCTCAACAATTTCTAGGCCATCAAAGCCACTATGCAGCGGCACAGTAAAGCGATCGTAACCATTCGTCAAAATTGTTTCCCAGGTGCCGCCTCCCGCAGTGGCCGACTGAGAAGCGGCCGTGGAACTGGCTCGACTCCCAGACGCCCAAATGCCAATCGTCCCGCTCAGACGAATGTCGTCCAAGGAGAAGGCCGTAGAGGCCTGACAGCCGGTCGAGGTGGCATTAAATTGGTTACTAGACCCTATGCCCCCTAGAGCATGCAAAAGGTCAAGGTTGGAGGTGTCAAAGCGTAAGCTCGTTGCCGTCTGACCAACGCTATATCCGAAGTAGGCATCAGTAAAGTTACCCAAGCCGCCGTCTGAGGCGCTCACGCGGAGCGCTGGCGCCGGGAATTTAATGGAGGCACTAAGATTGGCGCCAAAGCCATGGCTGATGTAGCTACCGCTGGTCATCCCAGTAATACCCGTAACCGGCTTGAATGAGGAGCCTGTTGCGGCCACAAAGGTCTTCGCACTATTTGCGAAAGTTGCCGGCGAGCCGGTTTCTACAATACTCACGTCCTTATACTTAGGAATTCCCAGGAATCCAAAGGGAAGGTAACGAGTGTCCGTAGAACCGTTATCGACATCTGTATTCATCTGCATACGAATATATCGAGATGCGTTGTCATACTGGCCAATTAATTTATAAGCTTTAATGGTATTGTCCCACGTAGTATATCGATCGCCAACCTTACGCCCCACATAATTTAAAGAATTGGGGTTAAGATTACAATCATTAAAAGTTTCTACTACTCGAACAACGTTGTCGGAGTCCGAAAGCTGTCGCACGACAATAGAAAAGGTTCCATACTCGGTAGCATCGTTGGTAGAAGCCTTAACATCTTCAACCGAAATCTTTAAAGTGCGACTAGTCCACGCCCCTGGTTCATCCAGAGCCACAAGCTTGAATAATTTTTGCATGCCGGTGGGGGTGTAAGAGCCGCTGTTGCTGCTCAAATCCTGCGAGATTAGCCACGGAGTTTCCGCGGAAACCAGCGGCATTTCAAAATTGCCAGCGCTGGTGGGCCCACTCCCCTCCTGTAGGGGGAGGAGCACTGCGTAATAATTGCGGGAGGCTGCGTTCGGTACCGTATCTTTAAGGGCCCTATCATAGGTCTCCCCCAACCAGTACTTGACCGGGTTCACAGTGGTCTGAGCATTGGTTAGCTGCGGGTTCGTATTAAACACCTTGCGAATATACAAAGCAGAGTCCCTGTTAAAATTAAACGCCGACTCAAATGTGCTCGATCCGCTATAATTTCGAATCAAAGCATTAAACTGATATTCAGTACCCGCCTTGGTGGATGTGATAAGAGCGCTGGTGCCCGTCACATCTGCGGATAGGCCGGCCATGGTGCCGCTCAGCGCTATACTACAAGGGTTTGTGGCGCCGCTCACCACATAGAATGTAGCTGCCTGGGATCCGGTAATAACGCCCGTGCTGACGCCACCCGACATCCCCATGGGACTTTCGAAGGTTGACGTAACACCAGAGCCCTGACCCGAAGCGGTTAGAACAAACTGGTTGCCCGGCTTTCCTTTAGTGCTCTGTGTAATGCTCAAGATGGGGAGGTTCCCTGCGGTAGATCCACTGTTAACTGTAAAATAAGCTGACGCAGAAGCAGCGAACGACGCCGTGAGGTTGCCTAGGAGATCATTCGCAGCTGCGGCCGGTAACGTTCCTCCGGTAAGATAGGCCTTAAAGTGAGAAGGCCAAGAGGCGGGACGACCGCCTGTGGTGGCCCCACTAGGATGAGATGCAATAAAAGTAAAGGTAGTGCCGTCGGATGCAGTTAAGAAAATTTTGTCAGCAATGGACCCTGAACGGTTGGCGACGAGCGCTGAGTTTACTACTAAACTACCCGTAGCAGCAACGGTGCCAGCAGAAGAAGAATTGAAAATGAAAAGCCCATAGGCACCCTGACCACTAGTGGAAGAGGGGGCGTTTACTTTCCAACCGGCATTACCGGTAGCAGTTTTATTAGGACTCTCGGCCCCTAAAAGGCGCACATAGGTGAGAGGGGAGCTGTTACGTAAATAGGCCTGCGCAGCGTACGAGCCGTACGTGGGGCCAACGTTGTTTCCTTCTCGCCAAACATCACCACCCGCTCCACCGGGGACCGGGTTGCCAAACATGTTGATAAATTCTGAAAAAGACCCCAACTTGATGGGGCGGAGGCCGGGGCCTCGGGGGCTTCGGCCTACAACGACAGGGCCTATTCCAGCTGGTGAGGCAGGAAGCTGTGAACTATCGATTTCATTGATAAAAACACCGGGGGATACAAATCTAAACTTCTTAACTGACATATCAGTAGCTCTCCTAAGGACTAAAATTTAACTTTATCATTAAAGTTATGCTTTTATTTTCTGTATTAAATAGTACGCGGGCTCTCCAATAGTATTATTCTCTATAAAAACCTGATTTCCCAATGTTTTCAGGTATATCGCCCACTATTACGTGCTCTCGGGGGATCTTAATTTCCACCGCATTCTCTCTCTTGACGATCTTCGGCCTTTCCTGGTTTTCGCCCTCTCCGATTAAATAGCCGAGAACGTTGGCCGTTATGGTGGTTTCATAGTTCCTTTGAGACATGTCTAAGTTGTTGACATTGCTATTGTTAGCATACGTTCCTTCAAGGAATACTTCAAACTTATGATTATCGCGAGATATTCTGGGAGGCATTGTGGAGTTGCCGGTGATGGTGACCCAAGGCTGTACCAAGTCGTTCATTTGGGCCTGATATTCCGTTCTCAACGACACTTCATATCCCACCGTTATCCACGTGGGGAGCGGAATAGTAATAGTTTCATATACAACCTTGTTGGTGGGCATGTTACGAGAATTAGTATTTTGGAGGCCCGTGCGTACAGCTCCGGGGCCCAGTCTACGGGCGGCCAAAGCATTTTGGAACTCTGCTGTTTTCTTTTGGTTTATCTTGCGTGCTATCGTAATGGTACCCCCTTTCTCGTCACCGAGAGGGTATAAATTTGCATAAGGGAGGCCTCGCTTATTCGGCTCCTTGGTGACAGATTTTCTCTCGATCGTGATAAGGGGCAAAATAAGCGTTTCTTGGGCATCTCGTAAGTCTTTATCGTGCTTAAGCTGAAAAGATCTTTCTTGGGACACCCAAATGAGGGGCACTTTTTTAAACCCGTCATTAGCTTGAACAGATAAATTTAATGTCTTGTCCACAAAATTATAAAACGCATAATCGATCGTCTCCAGTGTAGACGGCATGAATTCTATCTCTTGTAAATTTTCCGCTACAGTGGGAGCATCCATATAGGCAAAACGAATTGCCGGCTTGCTACTATTTTTTTCTCTTTCTAGCTGTTGCTGGGTTTTCTTAACCGGCATCGTTTATCCCCCTAAATACCCCTCTGCGGGCCTTAATACATTCGGCCGCCACCTGGAATTTGTGGGCAACTTGACCGAAATAGAAGCGCGTATCGTCATAAAGCTTCGCTATCTCGTACAGGACCTCTCCATATTGGACGAAGTCCCCTGGCCTAACGTATAGGTCCTGATCTTCTGTTAAGCGCCTACGATTGAAGTACACAGTCAATTTTGATTGATACTCGTACGAATATTTATCATTTGTCTGGGTATTCTCCACCTGAACGAAAGCATAGACTCGAATAGGAGGCAAAAAAGTCTTACTAATGGCCTCCCCATAAAGGGGATGAAAGTTGGTATTATCGAGACTGATAGGATAATAAATAACAGTCTGGCCTAAGACGCGCTCAGCGAGTTCATCGTTAACCTGCTTAACGTAGTCCCGCTCCTTCTCTCCAAAAAACATAGGAGGGGGTGGTGCGGGTGGTTGTGACCACTTGTTGTCTGGATCTCCCATCTACCTTACCCCACAAAGATGCCGGTAGGTACATCAGCAAAAATTGTTTCTACGCTGTTGCCCAATTCGGCATCTTTAGCTGCTATAGCCGCATAAGTAACCTCATCAAGTGTGGTCTTAAGTTCATCACGTAGCGCGGTTTGTTCAGCCTGCGCTTGGCTGATCAGGTCACTGGCATTAAGCTGCACGGACTCGCCGGGAATAGGAATAGTTGCAAACTTTCCACGAATCTGTCCTAGCATCTCCTTAGACAACGCTAGAGCAAAGCGCCGAATCCACTGTTTTCCTATTGAGTTTATATTTTCATAAGGAATATTTTGATATGGCATCGTGTTTAAATTATTAATTCCTTCAACCCCAGTCTTTCTATTAGTATCTGATTCCTCCCATGGTACATCTTGAATATTAAAGTTAACCCACATTTGCCCGGGGGAAAGCCAACCAGACGGGATGGGGAATAAACGTAAATTATTATTTTTTATTTCGTACGACCAATGAGACACCCGCGTATACAAGGCGTCTTCATAAGCCATGGCCTGCAATTTATTTTGCCAGACCGGGACTATATCAAAAGTGGAATCATCCGCATATTGACCATAAGTCCGCAAATTACCGACTACGCTGAAGCCCCCATAATAACCATAAAAACGCCACATAGCGTTCGGAGTTTTAAAGAACACTTTCCTAATAATAATTCGTTTGTTACCAACTTGTCCATAGTACGGCTTCGATGTCTCTGTGTCGGAGGAGGAAGATATAATACTCTGCAGATCATAATCTTGTTTTCCAGTCTCGATAGCAAAAGAGGCTGAATAGATGGTCTCGGTGCCCCCCAGGTCTACTTCGGTGGCCGTACGATCGCCCAAGCGTCGAGCATACCCATAATCAAATTTGGGATAGCGTAGCTCAATATTAGATCCCGATAGGCTACCCGTATAAATTTGGCCGTCTTGATCAAAAGTACCCGTGGTGTGACCCAACAAAGCAGAAATAGAATTTTTTGTTTGATGAATATTAACTATATAAGAATATTCTAGAATGGCTTCCTCATATGCGGCATAGACATTCCCCGGTGTAAGCTCAACATCCAACACGTCTCCACCTAATTTTTTATAAGTATAGGCAACCTGATCTGAGGCGCCAGATAAAAACTTTTGGGAGGCCACATAGACTCCAAAAGGTAGCGTTGCTGCCACCTTAGACGCAGTCCCGGTGACCGGTAATACATTTACATTTGAATTAGACGCTGGCTTGAGTACTGGTAGTGCCATTTAAGAACCCTCTTATTAATTAGTAGAACACACTATAAATAGAAAGCCCCGCCTCAAAAGAGACGGGGCTTTAACTATTTTGACCTAACGTCAGTTATGCCTAGATTAAGTTCTCAACGACAACCAATCCATACATATCAGGACGCACCATCTTCTTGGCATATCGGGTCATGACTCCCTTACGGGGCACGAAGTCCTCAACACCGAAGATCGTGGGAGTGGTCTGTAGTGGCACATAAGGTGCGTATACATATCCACTCTCAAGGAAGCTACTTCCACGTCGACCCACAAGGATCAAATTACGTACGAAGTAAGGATCGACAAAAATGTCGAACTTCTTGGACAGACTACCCACCTTAACGGCACCGGCGTCCCCACGCTCACTATCAGCTGTCACGTTTGCACGGAAGCCGGCAGTAAACTCAAGGATGTTGGCAACTTCAGGTCCGCAGACGATGAAGTTAGCACCACCCCGTAGGGTCTTGCGGTGGATTTGTGCTGAAACGTCATTGACAGTCTCAATGAGAGTCTCATACCACTCGCTCACATTACCTGTGAAATCGGGCGGGAAGTTCTGCGGAGTGATAGGACCACCCCTTTCGCGATTAACGAACTGCCCGGGATTACGAGACCAGTAACGAACTGCCGCGGTAGCACCACGTACCAGATCTTCCATGATCTCACGATCAATCTCAAGAGCGATCTGCTCAGACAGAATCTGAGTCAACTCGACCTCGGCATCCAGGTTGTGATAGGCATTAAGATCCTGTCCCAACTCCGGAGTCCACTTGGCCTTGAGCTTCTTCGTGATCGCCGTAACGGCCACGGAGTCGATCTTGATATCGATCTCAGGAATGTCCTTAGCGTTCTCTAGACCCCACTCAGGGCTACCAATAACAGACCCTAGAGCCCCACCATTCGCGAAATCATCATCGATGGTGAAGGAAGCGGTTAACTTGCCGCTGTTACCAGCGGGCGCGTATCCGACCTTCGGAGACGCGATCGACTGTGTGAGGATACCCAAACCTAGGTTCGTATTGGTGGTCGGCTTGAACACTACAAGAATGTTCGTGCTAGCACGATCTCCAAGCGGCCCATCATTCGAGGATGCAGAGTACTGCGTCAAACGACGTATGTGTGTACCTGAAACCTCAGTGGTCTGAGCTTGAGCGCCCAGACCGACAGCGCCAGGGCCGCGCGTAAAGTTAAGCGCCACCAAATCATCAAGATTCAGGGTGTTGCCCACCGAATTAGACAGATCAACAACTGGAATGCTGTAAACAGCTGCCCTGGTCGAACCGGAAACAAGATCCGGATCAAACCCGCATGCGCGATCTAGGAACGAAGCTCCTGTACCAAAGGTGCCAGAAGCCACCAAAGTTAGCGGCAATGCAGATGAGCCCGTCGGAGATGAATAACCATTATTCAACCCATAAGGACCCTGCTCGGCCCACTTGCCACTGAGGTTTACACCACCAGTGATCTGCGAACCAACCACGTTGCCCCCGTAAAAGGAACTAGCAGTCGGGTAACCAAGCCTCTGAGTAGCCGTAACGCCATCAGCAACCGTATTTCCAACCACGAAATCGAGGAAGAAAATAAGGCCTGAGGGCAGGCTCATAGGCTGGACGCTAACGAGATCGTTAGCGATCAGATTGCCGAAAACTCGGCGTACGAGGGGGAATGCGACAGCCGCAAAGCCCTCAACGTCTCCACTCGCCATGGTGGAAGACTCTCGGAGTAGTTCTTTTGCCTGATTCTCAAGCAATCGAGCCATTCCATTCCGAAGATGATCGGAACCGACACCCTCTAGAAGTCCAGTACGTTGCCACTTAGTAATAAGCGCGTCACCTTCCTTCCCGAGATCGCGGTTAACAATACCCTCGGTTAATTTTTCTACTATAGACATTTTTTTAATAACCTCCTTAAATAATTGTAATTAATTGTCTCTTAACTCTTCAATCCCGCCAAACGCAACATACGTTGCATGTTGGGATCTTCTGCTGGCGCAGAAGACTGGCTTCTGCGAGTGCCGAGAAGCATTGAAGTTGTCGGACGACTAACCGCTTCGCTCAGTGAATTATTTCGGTAACCCCTGGTGGGCCTCACTGTGCTTTGAAACGCGTCATACAACACTTTCACTTCTTCTAACGACTTGGCATTACGAACAGCGTCAACAATTTTTTCCTTTTGTCGCTCATTCAAGGAGGGACTATTCAGTGCCTTATTCTGGTATACTAATTTGGTGTTCACCAGAATTAATTTACTTAATTGAACTTTTGCTTCAGATAGAATACTTTTTAGTTCAGTAATTTCTTGATCTAGGGATTTATTTTGGTCTTCAGCAAGTTTCAAATTGTGTTCAAGCTCATCACGAGCTTCATCGGATTCTGCCTCTTTGGCAGCAATAATTTCATCAGTTTCGATTTCATGCTCGGCAGTGTCTGCACTAGCGAGAGACGACCAGCCATGAAGGGTGGGCTCAATATCTACGGCAAGTTGTTCAACCACAGCATCCAAAAGGTCCTCGGTTAAAGCCAGTTCATCACCAAGATCTCCGGCAGGTTCTGCTGCCGCTGCCAATTCATCTGGCATCTCGGTTGTCTCTGGGGTAGCTAAGAGGTCCTCAGCTGTTTCTTCCGTATCTAAAATTTCGCCGGCATCAATACCTTCTTCTTCCTCTTCTGCATGAAGCCGCGCGCGGATGTCGTCAAGATCGATTTCAATTTCTTCTTCGTCTTGAGGTCCATCCAGCTCTGCGTCTTCATGAGCCAAAGGAACATCGTCTATAAACGAACTGTCTACAGCAATTGCTTCGGCGCCCTCGACTTCCTGCTCTAATAACGTACTAAGGGCGTTTTTAACCTCGTCGGAATATTTTTCCAATACGAGACCCTCGGCGTTTTTCATAGCCGCGTCTTTAAGGGCCGATGCATCCACTATGGCCTGTTCTAATAAAGATGACATAAATTACTCCTAAAAAACAGATATGTAATCGTTTTAATTAGTGATTACAAACACTAAAAGACTTTTTTATCCGCGGTGTAATCCTATCCAGCGGCTTTTTGCATAGGTATAAAGTCTATCATCTGCTATATTGTATATCACCATACCATTAACGGGATTTTCTATGCTTTCTAAATCCTTATGGGGGGCAATAAAATTTTCTGTTACTGTTAGGTCTTCTAAAGTGCGCTGGGGAGCCAAATTAATAGAAACATGGCTGTCGTTCTCCGTTCCTATAAGCCCTTCACCCACCTTAAGGGTTCTAAAGTGAAGAATACACTCTCGTGGCCGAATAGTTTTGTTTTTTAAGAGCTTGAGTCCATCACCACTATTTTTTCCATCATTGATAAAATCAAATAAAACACCATTTTGTGGCCCAATCAAAGAAAAAAAGTTAGTTACGGGCATCCGAGTCAAATGGTCTTGAGTATTGGTCTGGTGAAGAACAACAAAATCACTCGAACTGGCATTTCGGCTCACCCGAATGCTGTTGGTGTCCAGGGACACGCCCTCGTCATCGCTTCGAAGGCCGGCATGGGGCTTTATTCTTACCGCTAGGCTGTCGCCGTCAACCGCTAGAGATGAATTAAGTTTTAATTTATCTAAGGGCAAAAATCCCTCCACCCCTTCAAAAGAAATGTTGTGTATTTTAGCGCCATCTCCCTCCAGGGTCTGTGCTGTAAGGTGGCCCCCCACAGTGAGAGTTTTATCAATAAATGTAAGTGCCGAGATGGCCTCTAAAGTGCTATTGCCGCGGCTCATCAACAAACGTTGAGACTTATTGGCCTTTATTTCAGTAACTGCGGTGGGCTTAAGGGATTCTCCCCCTTGTAAAACAAACGCCGGTGCTCTGACCTCATTTAAAAAAGTTTTTGTTCCCGCAATTTGCTGATCTGACCCAAGATCACATGCGATACTTCGGTTGTAACCCATTTATATCTCCCAACATAATAAATAGTCCACTAGTCGTGCTCTCGCCCATCGTGAAGTAGAAACCATTTATTGCCATTTATTTTTCCTCCTAGCCCCCTTCTTCGTGCTGACTATACTGTCCAAAAATCATCCATCGATCGCTGCCATTGCTAACTACTGATATGCTCATGTTCCCTTCCGATGAATCTAAGTCAATCGACTCATTGCCATCAATGGTATCGCCGCTGCCCTCGGCGGGGTTGACACTAATCGTGCCGCCTTCTTCTCCGCCCGTTTGATTAAAGATGTGATATGTGCGGCCGCCACAAGTATTGGCCGCAGGAAGCATACACTTTTGCCCCCCGGTTGCGTCAGTAAATTGAACTATGTGATGTGTTTCATCGAGAGTGGCATTGGCGTCGCCGACAGTAAGAAGGTTTCCGGCCTGAGAGCCACTAACTTGAAAGGTGGAGTTGGGTGTTGCCGTGCCGATGCCTACACTATCCGCACTCCCGTCTATCCTCATTACTTCTGCCCCAGAAGTTCCTCCGTATATGATAGTATCGCTGTCACCATCAGTTCGACCTATATACACGGTATCCGTAGCCGCTGTGCCGAGTTCAAGTACGCTCGCGGGCTGGAGTTTTAGATCAGCTGCAGCTTGATTGGTAGTTACCGTCACTGTTCCGTCCGAACCCACAGTAAAAGAAGTGTGATTGGACGAGTCATAGCCGAGCCTCATTATTTCGCCCGTATCTATTACGTGAAATTTTGCGGCGGGGTTGCCGGCTGTGCCGATGCCGACATCTCCACTTTCTAGTATATCGAATGATGAGCTATTGAGTCGCCACGGCAACCCGTTGGTCCCATCAAACCCTATTTGATATCTTGCGCCGGGGTATGGAACACCAGCAAACCACTCCTCGTTGCCGTCGTCGCAGGTGAGGTGTATGCCCCGGGCGCGGTAGTCAATATTAGAGTTAAGTTCAATAAGGGTGGAGGTTGCCTGCGTCGCCGGGCGCATATTGCCCTTAATCAGCAACTGGGCGCCGTCCTCGCCATCGTCGCCGGCTTCAATTTGAACAAGCGGGTTGGTTTGGGTGTAGCTAGACGAAATATGCAACATAGCTGATGGGGTGCTGTCCTGTTTGTCTCCAAGACCGATCTTGCCGCCTAGAAGAAGATCTCCGGATCCTGAAATATCACCTATAACGGATAGTGCTTCGGACGGCGAATCGGTGCCGATGCCGACACGGCCGGAACCGGTTACAAAAAGAACATTTCCGTTCGTCGCGCCGTCGACCTGCAGAAGCGCTTCATCTCCAGAAGACGAAACATGGAGGAGGGACTGGGCGCTAGTTGTTCCAATGCCAAATTGTCCG
>Ga0209434_1000080_pt1 | contig 51689 bp, 80 predicted proteins | sample ETNvirnome_2_300_FD_184068 | JGI IMG/M metagenome (GOLD analysis project Ga0209434, IMG submission 184068) | Marine viral communities from the Pacific Ocean - ETNP_2_300 (SPAdes) (version 2) | ecosystem: Environmental > Aquatic > Marine > Oceanic | place: Pacific Ocean | collected 2013-06-22 | reverse complement strand
GCGTAATCTGATTCTCTTATTTGCCAATTTTTGTACACTTCCATAATTTCTAAAATAATTCTTTTTGTTGTATCACATCTAGTTTATTGTGTTGTACCATTTCCAGTATATTGTGTTGGAGATAGCATAGTTCATGTGTTAGAGTACTAAGATACAACAATTATTTGACATATCCTAATTTAACAAATGTTAATTTTAATTATAGTGGTTTTGTATCTTTGTGATAAAATTTGCCAGAAATGTTGCTATTGTAGTAATTAGAATCATCTTCTAATACGTTTCGTGTAAATAATTCACGAGTTTCTAAATAACCGAGTTGTTTTTTGTGAAATGCATAAAATAAAATCTTTTTAGTATATTTTTTTCCATTTTCTATATCTTTATTCAATTCTTTATTAGAACCTGTGTATGTTTTCCAATCACCCTCCTTATGAATAATCTCATAAAGTTTTTTACGTTTATCAGTCACTTTAGCTGATTCTCGTTTACCAAATTTACGTTTACGTCTGTTGAATAGTGTCTTTTGTCCTATATATTTCTTACCATTCTCGGTTGTAATCTCATATACGAAACCCATTGAATTGATTGGCATATCATCTACACAAGTGATGGTTCTACCCTTATATGTCCAATTTACTTTTTCTATCATTATTTTTATGTTTACAATTATCAAAATGATATCGTTTCATATTTGGTGTACCACCTGTTTTATTACAATGTGGACATGTGATTTTCTTTTGTGGTTTACTATTTGCTTTACTAATTTTTAACTTAGTCTCATCACTTGTTTTTTTACCTTTATTACCCTCACTTATTTTTCTACGAGTTTCTTCACTTCGATTTTTATTAGCATTACTTATTTTTTGTTTATGTTCTTCACTTAATTCTTTACCCATATGAGCTTTACTCATTTTTTGTTTAGCTTCATCGGTGTGAGGTACGTTGTGTATGAATTTAGATTTCATATATCGCCTATCACTATCTGATATATCATTCCAACGCTGTTTATTCCAAATTGATATCTTTTTACGTGATTCTTCACTTAATAGTCTACCTTTATTACCCTCACTTATTTTTTTACGAGTTTTTTTAGTATGAGTTTTGCCTTTCATACCAGATGGTTGTCCTTTATGGGATTTACTCATTTTTTTACGTGTATCATCTGTGATACCATATCCGATTGGTCTACCTCGACCACCAACGGTTAAATTAATACATTCTTCTTTAGCTATTTCATTGAGATTTATAATCTCTGTTTCACGTGATATTAATTCTTCTCTAGTTTTACAATATTCCAAGATTTCACGAACATGATTTTCGTTACCATATTTATTAATTGAATACCTTAATCGTTTACCACTACCTAAGTAACCATCATATAAATTATCAGTTGAATGCATTCCGATATAATATTTTCTACTTAATAAATTAGTAGTTTTATATATGAAATGATATTGTTTTTCTTTTCTTTTTCGTTTAATTGTTTCATCAGTTGATTTTACATATCCACCAAGTCCACCGACTCGAAGATTCATACAATCTTTCTTTGCAATTTCCTGCAACGTTACAATTTCTTCTTCTTTAGATTTTAATTCTTTTCTTGTTTTGCAAAATTCTACTATTTCTCTTGTAAAATTTTCTTTGCCATATTTTTTAATTGAATATGTCAGGTAAGTACCACTTCCTAAATACCCGTCATCTAAAGTGTTGGAACTATGCATTCCAATATAATATCTACCACTTAATAAGTTGGTGGTTTTGTAAATGTAATGATATTTTTTTTCTTTTCTCATAGTTTAGTTTCCTTTACTATAAGTATAAGAAAATAAAATTTCAGTACAAAAACAGAAGATTAATCAGTACAAAAAACAACCACTAAAGGTCAATCCGAACTATAAGGTTTACATTATGATCAGGTAATTTCTTAATCGGTTGTGGTAACTTCGCAACACCCACCATACTACCACTTCCATCGTACAATCCAATTGTAGTAATATATGTTGTTAAATACGATCCAGTTGGGTCGATACTAGCTGATACTGCGTAATCATTCCAACTACCCGTTGCTAGTTCTGATGAACCACTATTAAATGTTCCATAATATGCTGTTTTTTGAGCTATATTTGTGATATCCTTTATGCGTACCACACCAGCTGGTTTTGTATTTATAATACCTGTTACCGCAAAATCATATTCAGCTGATCCCGTAGTAACTGTTACCGCACTTGGGTTTTGTGAATAATTAAATTCACCCTTATTAGCCGTTATCAACACCTCCATTTCATAAATCGTTTGAGTTGATTTATATGATAATGAATAATTATTAAATGGCACCTCTGATGTAAGTACGATTAAACCATCATCATAAAATACATTTCCGTTTGGTATTGCTTGTAAATCCAATCCTTCAAAAAGTAAATCAACCGTTGTGGTTAATTCATTAGTTTGAAAATCAATACGAACAACATAATATGTATCAGTAATACCAAACAAAGTAAAGATTGCAATACCAGTATTTACATCAAAATATGAAACTGTTGCAGTGTATTGAGTACTACCATCAGTAAATAACATAATTGCCGTTTCGGTATCATATGATATAAAATAATAGGTAGGATCTACACTAACTATATTACCCCAACTATCATCAACATAACTAACCACATTATCTAAGTCGGTTAATTCAATTGTTCCCCTTTTCATCTGTTCACCGTACTGTAATTGTGGGATACCTATAATTTGAACGGTATCACTATAAGTTCTACTAGTGGTAAATTCACCTGGATTACGAACAACACCGAATTGTGTCATAACATTACCATTAGATTGATAATACTTAGATTTTATTGAATTATATAACGGGTGAATATAATATCCACCAGTAGTTGTAAATGTATCTGCATCAAAAGAACCCGATTCAGCTGTAGCGGTTAGTACGGCTACATCCGATTGAGTCAGTGTCCATTGTTTATATACTTTAAAACTTCGTGTCGAAATATTTGAAGATGGTATTTGCTTGTACATAGTTTTAATCAGTTATGTATATATATCATAAAAGAATAAAACTTAATCTACATCTACCCATATTGGTAATTCATCTAATCCTAATAATTCAGAATCTACCCAAACATTGACACTAACTAATATATCATAGTACCAATTACGGCCCATGAGTTCATGCGTTGTTTCATCGAAAAAACAAGGAATCCATCTATAATGTACGTTTACCATTTTACTCTACTTTATTATAAATATAAGATTCTAATATATTAATATTCTTTTTAATTTCATGTTCCCAAATAACAATTATATCATAACCGTTATCCAATGCTATTTCTTTCTTCAATTTATCGTTTTTAATGGTGTTTACCACATCAAAATGATGTTTTGATACCCCACTACCGCCATGCCAATAATCACCATGTACTTCAAGTATAATGTTGGTATCCTTTAATTTAAAATCATATGATTTACAAACATCACCGGTATTTATAAAAAACTGAAAAGTATATTCAATATTATGTTCTGTTAACCAATCTGCAACTCTTTTTTCAAGTTTGTTCATTGGTTTATGTTTAAATATTTTCTTTATGGATTCTGGAGTATGTGTTTTACCGAACATTCCGTTTTTTTCACCAACACCACAACCTCGTTCCAATCTAGTATTACTGATTTTTTGTTTAGTTTCATCTGATAAATGAGTATCCGTTGCCCAATGTCTGTTATCCTCTATCCATTGAGTTTGAGATTTTGCCATTTTTTCTTTTGATTCGGTTGTGTGTTTTTTACCATAAAACGGATGGTTTGTCTTATTCTTGTATCGTTCAAGGGCCACTCTACTTAAATTATTACAATGTTCTTTTGTACGGGGTGGCTTCTTTTTCCCCTTTTGACGAATGGATGCACCTTTTCTGAAGCATTCATCTGAACAATATGTATCTTTACAAATAATACCACATATCTCACATGGTGACCATTTTGGTAAATCTTCCCAATATTTTATAGCATATTCTTCGTATGGAATTTTGTGTGTTCTGGAAACATGCATACCGAATTGTTTTATTCCGTATTCATTTTCACATAACCTGCATTTGATTTTGTCTGGCATAATAAAAGTTTCTTACATATATAAGTATAAGAAACTTTTAAAAACGGTATCTAATTTAACCTTTATTAAGGGTTTTTAGTCTAAAAATCCAATTTTATCCGGACAAGCACCTCACGATCAAACGATTTAACAATTGGTTGTGATGTTTTAGCAACTGCTAATAATTCATTTGAATCACTATACAGTCCTATTGTTGTTATATATGTTTGTGGATTTGTTTCAAATGCTGAATTTGCAAATGTACCATCCGAACCAGATACGAATGTTGGGTTATTTGAGAAATTAAATTCTCTGTTAGTTGCTCGTACAAAATAATGAGCAGTTGATATATTTTCAGTTCTTCGAGATACAAAACTCGCACCTAATCTAATAGAATGGAATAATCTTCGTTGATTATATTGTTCAGCTGCAATTGATATGCTACCTGATAAATCTCCTATACCCGTTTGATCGGATGCACTTACCGCACCTACGGTTTCACCGATTGCAGAAGGGTTAAGAACTAACATTGCTAAGTCAGGATAGAATAAACCATACCCCTCCCCATTCGCTGCGAATGCAGATGATGTTGTTGCTGCGGCTTCCGTACCTAAGTTTAACGAACCACTTACGATATTAAACACTCGTCCAGCTTTACCAACCGAGTTTGAGAATTTCTTACCACTGTCATCAATAAATGTGAAATTACCTTTTGAACCACTTAATGTAAGAGCGAAATTACCTGGATCCATTTGTTCCTTGTATCGAGCCCTATTAACGTTGATAACATAAATATCTTCTGAATCATGTGTACCAGCTGTTGAACTAGAAACAAACGTGAAACTAGAATCGTCTTGATCTAATAGAATTGAACGATATTGTGCATATGTTGCTTTGGTTGACAACGTTGAATCTGAATCATTGGCTAATGATATCGAACCCGAACCATATCTATGACCATATGCGGTTGCAAATTGTACAACTGCTGTTGTTGATCCAGATGGGTCTGTACTGTATACGTTTGTGTAATAGGTTGTTGCTGTTTGATCCGATGATGTATAGAATGCTGATAAACTACCTGTATCACCTGTCCATATACCCGTAGTAACTAGTTCTACTTTTCCAGTAATTAAATCGAATTCACCGAATCGTTTATATATACCATTGCTCAAGGCACCACCTTGTGCACCTAATTTATCACCACCTGTTAAATATTGGTTGATGATACCAGTTAATTGTTCAGATGTTAAATTACCTTGATTAGTTGATAAATACTTAGCTAATTCATCGGTTAAATTTGATCCTGCTTGACCTGCGATTCGCGCCATGGTTTTTTCCTATTTTTATTTATATTCCCAAATAAAATCAGTATTAGTAAGTTTATTTGTTAATGCTGAATATAATTTTCGTTGTTTTATTTGTAATTCGTTCGATGCAATAATAATGTTATCCCATTCCTTAATAAATATACCTTTATTAGAAAACTGTAAAAGTGTTCTATCTATGTTTTTGTAAAATAATTCCCAAAATGGATATGTTTTATTACTGAGTTTGTTTTTTGTTTCTTTACTAGGACTCATTCCCTTGTTATACCTATCATTCGTTTTGTAATATTTCCTTAAACTTTCACTTAATTTAATCCGTCTGTTTGGGTTTGTATTATAATTATGTTTAATTATTGAACTATAATCAACATCCTTATATTTTCCATTCACCCATTGTGTTTTTACTGTATTTGATATTTTTAGATTAACATCATTTCCCAAGTCACCACCACGACCGCCCAATGCTATGTTATATGTATCAGTTTTACTCACCCAATCTTCATTAACTAATTCAGATTCACGTTCATATGCATCTTCAACGGTATCGAAGTAATCTAATATTTCTCGTTTGAAGTTCGATTCACCATATCGGTTTATTGCATGTGTTAGTATTTTACCACTCCCAGCATAACCGTCATCCAATATATTAGTTGAATGAACCCCTATATAAGTTTTACCATTTATTAGGTTGGTTGTTTTATATGTGAATATATACTTCAATTATCCTATATTTTAGGTTGGTTGTATATATGTAATAGTTACAGGTACAGTAGATGATCCACCCGTTTCATTACCGTATACCGTAATTGTTGTCTTAATTGTTTGTGTAATATTAGGATTTGGAATAAAAGTAAATGATGTTCCACGTTCTACCGATGCGGTTGCTGTTATTTCATCACCCAAGAATAATGGTACTGTACCACTTCCTGCTGCTGTTCCTGAACCTACAATTGTACCCGCGTTTTTGTTGGCTAATACTAGTGTATAACCAGATTGTGTATTTCCACTCGGTGATGTAGTTGGTGATAACGTTACTTGTCCTGAGTTTTGATTCACAGATATAGACGGTACACCGAATTCAACTTTAGGTATTTTTGTAGTACCTTTTGGTAATGTTACCAACTTATACTTTAATACTTGTGTTTCATCTGGAGAGGCTTCTATTATCGGTACTGCTTTTATAGCGGCATCATAATATGCTGAACCTTTTGGGTGGGCTGGTTCATATAACGTGTAATCAATTTCATCATCACCCAACGCAAATTGTGTAATATTAAGACCCTCACCTGATGCCAATTTTTCTCTACCTTTTTTAGTAAGAATAGCATCTACGGTAATTTCTGAATTATTAAGGTATCCCATTTTTATTTCCTATTTTGTTTTTTATTCTTATTGTGTTGTATATAAATATCCAAAATTTATTTTTTACGATTTTTTTAATCCGAATAACCAACCCTTATACTTACCACGTACATATGTTGTGTTATTTCTACAATGTTTTCTAAAAAAATGAGCATCTACACCTAATATTCTCGATGCTTCCTTTGTACTCTCATAAATTTCTTCATTTCCTTCTAAATCGGTTACTGTAACGTATCCAATCCAAGCTGGATTGTTTTTACCTTTTGATAAACCTTTGTCTATTCGAGATTGACTTATATTCTTCCGCCATTCTTCACTAAATTTCTTGCCTTCATTTGAATATGAATGTGTTTTATAATATTCCGCCATTCGTTGTCGTTGTTCTGATTTCCATTCATCACTACGTCTATTACCAAAATTTGGATTTGTTTCGGGTTTCCCACCTGAGTAAAATCCTGTGTTTGGAATACTATAATTTCTGTTTAATTTATTTTTATAATGTTCTTTTACAATTTCTCGTTCAAAATTGGTTGCTTCTTCACGTGTAGTAAATCCATCCTTAATAATAGTTTTCACTAAATTATCTTTAATGGGTTTCCATGTTATCATTGAACCCATATAATCATCATCCTTTATATTACACTCACATGTTCTACTTCCGTAATAAAATTCACCACTTATTTTATCAGTTAACTTATATACATAATGTTTCATATATATAAGTATAATCAACTTCTAAAAACGGTTATTTATCAATCCGTCTCAAGAATTGGCTCCCCGCTCGCTCTACCTGTATCACTTACTTTTAATACATTTGGATTAGTTACGAACGTTTGTACTGGTGATTCACCGTCGATTGTGGTACTACTTGTTTGTGTTGAACCCCTGTAGTATGAATTCTTTAATCCTGTCGAAGTTTCACCCACATTTCTATAATGACTCGGTAAATAACCATCTAATGGTGTCACCTCTACAATACTACCCGTTACATCAGGTGCACTTTGTGTAAATGGTAACATCGACACGGTATATCTATATTTAGTATTCGATACATTTTGTGTACCTAAGCTCGAGTCCAATGCATTAATATTTTCAGGTATAATTTCGGTATAACTTTCTTTTATTACATATACTTTTTTTCGTTCCTGTTTTAAATTTCCAGATAAATCTCTATAAGTTCTAATAGTATGTCCATTTTCAGCAAAAATATCAAATCCTGTATTAGTAATAGAATCTGGATCCATTCCTACTTGACTTTGTTGCATTGCAGTAAATGAACCTTGTAATGAACCACTTATGATTACAGCGGTTGTCATAGAAATTCCACCCATGTCTGAACCTGAATTTCTTGTGAGTGATCCACTTAAATCTGGTTCAACATCATATGAACTGGTATACATATCTAATGATGATGTTAATATCGTAGATAAACTAGCATCGAATGATGCTGTATATTGTGGTACTGAACCCGTGAAATCATATGTTGTTGTTGCATCAAGTGATGCAGATGTTGTATCATATGATGATGTCATACTAAGATTATCATCTAAATCAATACTCGATGAATGTGATAGTTTTTCGGCTGTTAATGCTCCTCGTTTTATTTTAGAACGTTCTAATATATGAGGTTCAATTAATAATCCACTAGCAACCTTAGCTCTGCCAGGCACAAGTGATTCCAATGTTAAGAATAAAGTAGTATCTATATAACGTACTAATTGTATGTATTCGTATATGTTTAGATTATATCTATCGAAATAATAATCACGTAATTCATCCAATGCACCGTATGTGTCATTGAATTCATCTGCTGGGTTGCCAATATAGTCATCAATATTGAATTTACCCAATGAACGAACAATATCCAAATTAATCTCTTTCATTGGTGAAAAGAATAATCCTAACTTACTTGAACCATAAGTAGTTTCATCTTCTGTCACCGTAACTGTTTTCTTTGAATTCAGATAATTATCAGTCGATTGATCTTTAAATCTAATTTTACTACTATATCCAATACCAGTTGATGGTATTGTTGCAGTTACAGTCCGTTCATATGGTATATATTGATACGGATACGTAGTAACAGTTGTAAAATTAGAAGCAGTTGCATAACTAGCTGTATAATCGAGATTCGATGATACATTTTTTATAGCTGTGTCGCCACCAGCTGCTCTATCTTTTGGATATTCAAAGTCTAATCTGAAAATTAAATCTGTGGTGGATGCACTTACATGATTACCATCAATTGCATCTGGCATTAATGTGTGATTCTCTACACGAGACTCACTTAATGCAGTTGTCCATAATCTAAAATCATCAATACTACCAGTAAGACCAGCTCCCATTTCTAATTCAGTTCCATATGCCCATGTGGTGTTACCCGTACTAGCTGTTACTTGTGCGTACCCCTCATTACGGATTCGTTCATTGAACCCCTCTTTAGCATACACATCAAATATATCAACAGAACCACTTGTATATTTATTAACCGCAATTTGTGTATATTCATCATTAAAGAATGGAAAATAACCAGTCGATGCTGATATAGGGTTACTACTACCCGTGATATTAAACACTATCGATGCAAGTGAACCCGTACCAGCTTTTACCTTTAAATCCCAACCCTCTGCTTGAATCAATGTATGATCCTGTCTAGCATCTGTATTTACTCGTACCTCAACACAATTTGGAAAATCACTTGTTATATTATATGTTTTCCATGGGATTAAAATAGAAGCCGTATTATCACATTTTATTGCACTAGCTCTATCATCAAATGTAAAGGTATTAGTTGTACTATCAGTTGGATCAACAGTTCCACCGAATTCCATAATACTTAACATAGAATTAGGAATTCCGTAACATGCCATAGCAGCTGATAATGACCGTTTTGTACCTTTATGTTTATACAGATATGGTAAGTTATTTATTAAACGCCTCCATACCTCTGTTTGTCTTTGTTTTCCACTTGTAATTGATGATGATGTTCCGTCCTCATGTTTACCAAATGCGTATTCCCATAAGAATTGAGAATTAGTCGAACTATCAACTTCCCATCCAAGTGAACCTAACATATGATATAATAAATCATTCGTAACACCCGCATCAAACTTATGTACTAGTTTTTTAGAATCCGTTATACCACTTGTATAACTCCATATTATATCAAAATGTTGTCCTATCATATTAAAAAACAATATGAACTCTTGTCCATTTGTATCATTTATAATATGATCAGGTAGATTATACACCAACGCGTTTACATTAGTATCATCATATGATACCGCTGAAGCCTTGATTGTATTATACCAAGTAGTGGTATCATCGTGAGTAGATGCACTTATAGAAGTTTGTCCTGCACCTGGATATGATAATGAACTAGATACAGAATACATAGTATATTCAAAATCATCAAATCCAGATTTAACGGCTTTGATACTCCCACTTATTCGATTTGACTCATTTATAACCGCAATTGATGAAATAGCAGATTGTGTTGCTTTTAATGTGGTTAATTTATCCTCATAAAATTCTAATAATTTGATTTTGTAATAAAAATTCTCGGTACGTTCTGTTGCTGATGAATATTTTACAAAATTAGTCCACATATAATTGGAACCTGATGTATAATCTATATTTAATTTGGTGAGTGATAGTTCATTACGTCCAATATATTCGTTAACCAATTCGGTTGATGATATTGAACCACTTGCAACTAAACTATCCATTACCTGATATCCAATATCATCCCCAAGTTCGTAATTAAAATTAGGTGTTAATGATATACTAGTATCAATTACTTCATCAATTAAAGTAATTTGTTCAATAATTGGTACAGATTGTAATTTAGATACCCATAGTAACTGATTAGTTTGAATACTACGATCAAGTGGTTCATATAATTTGAAAACCAATGATTGTACTTCTTTGGTTTTAACTAAACCACCAGTAGTACTATCGGGTATGAATTCAGAAAATGTGTCAGAATCGGTTGCCCATGTTGCTATTAATTTATTATCACCATCACCGAAATGAGTATAATGTGTTAAATATTTTGAAGTTTGTATATCGAATACGGTTGTATCTAATTCAGGAACAAACGCGTTTCTGATATCTCGGATTACCTCACTACGTACTAAAGTTAAATTACCTTTATCAAATTCAATAGTTATTTCTTCTGGATTACCGATTGTTTTATCAGAACCCTCAACATTAATTGGTACAAGTATTAGTTTAAATGTAATAATATCTACGTCTGGATCTAATACTACTTTTGCTCTTGTTAATACGTCTTTAACATTAAGAGTAAGTGTACCTTGTGGTGTTGATTTGCATAAAATGTGTTCGGCATCGTAACTCGATACATATACATTTATATAATTTGTGTTTACTGATTGCCAACTTATTTTGAATGGATGATTATATCCAGTAAATGATGCACCAATAATATTAGCAGGATATGTAACATGTGTGATATCAGGACCAGGTTGTATATCTTTATTTATTACATTTATTGTAATTCGTTTATAGTCACCAACTTTACCCGTATCAGATTTTGGTTGCAATAATAATATATACTTCCCAATTGCATTCGAAAAATCAGCCTTTGTCAATACTAATGAACCAGACTTCGCTATTTCTCGTTTTGTACTACCTAATTGGTATGATATTATATCCGTGAATTGTGAGTAATATGGTATTTTTAATGGATTAGTATCTGATATGTTATATTGTAATTGATCATTATCAACCAATACAATTGGTGTATTATCAGGTGGTGTATCTACTAATTTACTACTTTCTACGTTAATAATAGTAACACCATCTTTTAACTCTAATCTAAAATCATCTTCAAGTACGGTTGGTGTTATTTTACCCTTTGTGGTTACCGTATATTTAGTAAATTGTGCACTATCTTCTAACGCGGTGCTACTAAATTGGATCCATGGGATATCACGTAATGAATTACGCTTAAATTTCAATGAAACATTTGTATCATTGATAACAAAATCCTCAATGTCATTAGATGTATTATATTTCACAACACCATCACTAAACACATCACCAATAATTTGAACCTCAATTGTAGATTCATCCCCTGGTATTGCTTTGAAGTCAAATGAATCAAATGATAGTGAAAGATTACGAATTGATGAATTAGAATCTGTTAAATCTGATAATGTTTTGACTGGTTGTTGAACCCATCTTCCATTTATATATTTTTCTAATACAATTTCAAAATAGTTCATAACTGGTTCATCAATTGTAGTTACAACTTTTACATCTGATTTTGTACCAAATGTGGTATCAGTTGATGTAGTTTGTCGCACAGTCTCTTTTAACGCAGCTAATATTGAGGTCGTACCACTACTTTTTGTAGTAGATGTTCGTGTTATTGGTGTTGTTATGGGTTCACCCTCTAACGTTTTTTCTGATATAATAGGTGCTTTAGTTTTTTCTGATATAACAGATGGTTTGGATTCTAATGTGGTTACTTCAACTGATGGATTATCCACCACTTTAGTAGTTGTTTTAAGATCGGTAAATACACTTTTAGTACTTATTCTATATTTTGTAAGTGTAATATGGCCTGGTCTAATAACGGTTATTACACGTGGTGTTAATAATTCTTTATCAGTATATCGTAATTGAGATGGTGTTATTTTATTTGTATCTATTCCATCAATTTGAATTGTTGTACCTTTAGGTGTACTATTTACCGATACCACTACTATATTATCCGTAGGTGGTAAATAAGCACAACTACCATCATCGACAGTTGCATTTGGGTTATAATTTAATGATTTAGGATCGGTACAACCTCGTATAATTTTAATAGATTCACCCGTTGTTGTATCTACCTCAATTGCTTTATCTGGTACAGTTAGTTTGAGCAATTCAGTATTTGTACGAGTACTTAAACCAGTTTCCGATTTTGAACCTAATGTTTCACGTGATGTTGTATTTTGTATTGATTCTGCCATTATAGTGAATCTATCATCTTTTATAAATATAATTAATTATCTTTTGTTTGACCCGTAGTTTTAGTTGTTATTCCACACGCAAACCCACTTTACCATCTATCGTTAATTTCTTATTTTTCTTTGTTTTCTTGTATACCGTGATATTTTTATCTTCAGGTAATTTATGAGTAATCATATCTATTTGTTTATATTCACATACACCCACCTCACCATAATTAGAAGCACGTGGATCATTACAAATCTTATTCGATATCTTCATTTTTTGAATTTCACGGATATCCCCCGTAAATTTAGGTTTACCAATATATGATATATTTAATTCATCATATTCAACACCTTTAATCACGGTTGGTTTTTTGTGTTCGTTAACGTATTCAATGTACCCCCTATCAGACCACATATAAAATGTTTTTGTAACTAATGTGTCAGGTATTAGTTCATCCTCACGTGGAGGACGTTTATGTATGATTTCTTTTATTTCACGGGGTTCAATTATTTTATCACTCTTAATAACTTCCTTCAGTTCATCAATATTAACATTGGTTTCTTCAACAAAAACACTGTCTTTGATAATTTCACGATATGGTAATACAGAATCAACTACGGATGCAATAATATCCACGGCTGTATCATATATCTCAATTACTGATAATGCTACACTAACATCATCAGGTAATGGTTTTCCATAATTTAATGATAATGGATTATAATCACAATTTGATACAAAGTAAATCATAGCTTCTATATATGTTGAACGAACATCATTAAGAAATTTATCAAAATCATAAATCTTAAATTCATCTTTAATTATATCAATATATGATTTACTAGAAATTGTATCACCACGTGATGTTAACATGTTAGATAATACTTTGTGTAAATTAATTTGTTCTATGAATTCATGAACAAAGTGCATTGTATCATCTCTAAACTGTCCATCTTTTAAAAAAAGATTATATCGCTCTTGTAAATCAGCTATAACAGTATCATCAGTATTACCCTTTACAGGTATCACACGTATTTCAGTTCGTGATGGTGATATATCATGTATCCATAATTTATCCTCAATTGTTATATCAGTTCCAATACGTCTATTTAATAAAGTAATTTGTACGTTAAATATCCCATTTGAATATCCCGCGTCTTTAATTAATTTTTCTGCATTTATTACATATTGATTTGAATCAATGTGTCTATTATCATCTACGGTTGATATTGTAATATATTCATTAATATTTGCATCATCTAAATAAACGTATCTAACTAGTTTACCCGAATCACCTTGTGGTAATTGATTGTTGTTTGAATCGAATAACATAAATTCAATAACATCAGTATTATTATGTTGATTGGGTAATGTACTATCCAACCCAAACGGCGATTTAGTAACACTTCGTTCAAAAATCGTCCTATCAGCTAAGGTTATTTTATATCCCTTATTATCTATTATTTCTTTAAATCGTGATATTGCCATTATAAATGTTATTTAAGACTGCCCCGAACTGGCCATTTTACTATATCTGGAACAATTGATTTCTTTTGTGTAATTATAGTATCACTACTTTTGTCTTTATCGTTTGGTATCACCTCATCTCGTTTACTAACTCTATCTATTTTTGCTGAAACGGTATCAAGTTTTGATTGTAATAATTGTTCTTTTAATTCGTTTAACTCGTTAATAGAGTCAACGCGGTTGTTGTTATTGTTTATAACATCCAATTCTAACTGTTCACGTCTTTTCCTATCCGCATCAGATGTTTGAATTGCTGATTCAGTAGATGATTGTAAGTTAGTTATTGTTTGTTGTGATTTATTTTGTTGTTTACTCAATTCATCAGCCCTACTTAATAATTCATCATATTTACGTTGTAATTCAGTATAAGCGGATTTTAACACGAGTGCAGTTTTCTTTTTAGACCGCGGTTTTATTAACTCGGTAATACTCACATCAATGGTTTTTTTAAGTTCACCCTCAATATAACGAGCATTTTCAACAAGGCCTTTTACATCACCAATAGTTATACTTCGTTTTATACTAACTGTTTCATTCATTGTTGATTACTCCTCTAATGTAAATGTTAAATCATCATTCGTAAAATGTTCTATTACACCATCTCTATTGATTTTTATCTCAACGTAGTAATCCCTATTAACAGGCCAATTAGTTAAATTCAACTTGAAATAGTTACCAGTTGAATCACAACTAATCTTAGTGTAATCACTAAATGGTATAAGTATTTCCTGTGTTACTGCATCTTTAATCTGATAATAACTAGTGCTTGGTAAATATTTTACATCAGTATATGAATATTGTGATGTATATGTTTTTAATGGATATTTTTCACGTCCTATTACTGTAATTCGTGGTGTACTTCCTGTTTTATATCTTGTTTTTAATCGTTTATATCTAATTGAAATATCAGCTGCCGTTAATTCAGTCAATGAACCCGTTGCAAATACTGCATCGTCCCACCCTATACGAATTGTAGGTTGATATATGGTATTCGTTTCTTTACCAAAGAATTTAAGTTGTCCATAATCCAATACATTATTTTCAGCAGTTGCACTTAATTTCAATATAAATCCCTCATTTGGAATTGTACCCTCTATCCAATCTGATAATGATGATGAAACGTCCATCATTATATCCGTTGTTTGATAATTAAATGATTGTGTTGCCTCTGAACCCGTGTACCAAGTTCCACCAACACCTGTTGCTGAACCCGTTGTTCCCGTGGCATAACTACCTGATAACCAGTTTGTGTTGGTTCTTCTTCGATTCCACGTTACACCATTTACAGTAACATCATCAAATCTAGTACCGAGTCCCATTTCCCATGATTGTGATACTGGATGTGCGTATACCGAATATTCAGTTTGAACCGCATCACTTTCACATTCACGGAGAATAAGTTCTACCGAAGATGCAGTCACCTCACCATTTGATATCAATGAATCAACCGTACTCGTTTCAAATTTAATCAACGTATGTGCTATATCTAACAACGAACCCACGTAGGTTTTTGAAATTTCTAATACCTCATCTAACCCAGAGTTTTGGGTTTCTTGTTGTTTATATATTGTTGCATCTTTTGATGCTGTCATGAAATAATACATTGTATTTCCTTTACTTTTTACACAGCCTTACCTTGTATATCAGTACCTGGATATTTAACCTCAAATACTGATGGATCTAAACTTGGATAAAGCATTTTATTTTTTGTGGCCTCATTTATATTATATGAATGCCGTGAGTATGTGCCTTGAGATTTATTAGTAATATCACACTTCGGTACAGATTGTACACCCTCAATACCTGATATCATTAATTCTAGTTCACTTATGTTAATTGGCATATTAAATGTCCAATCATCAATATTAAAATAATCAGTAACCGATTCGATACACCTCACTAATACCTCTCGTTTATTATAACCACCGTATACTCTTATCTCAAAATCTACGCCGATATTTACAATAAATCCATCAATAATATTAATAGAATCAGTTAACATCTTATACTCATTGATATAAGTTCGTAAATTTTCCTTAACAGCTGTATTTAATGAAGCTAATTTTTTATCAGAATTATATCCCAAGATGTATAAATCAACCGTATATGAGTTATGACCTGGGGTTTTGGTTGAGGTTGCGTGTGCCTTAGTAATACCACCATATTTTGGTGGTAATGATAATGCTCTCACGTGATAATCTTGATTTGTTACGGCTCTATTTTGAGAACCAAAAGTTGCCAGTGCGTTTTGTCGAATTTCCTCAACGGTTTCTGCACCTCTTCCACCCGTAGCAGCCGTTTCGTTCTCAACTGCTATAGTAGTTTTCATTCTTTGATATAAACGGTCTTGATCGGCTGAGAATACTCTGGTATCATCCTCAAACTCAATTGATTGTATGCGTGTTAATTGTCCCTCTGTTACGTTTGAATCAACACCACCACCTACTAAATACGATACTGTTAATGTAGTGTTAGCTGGTGCTTGTCCGTATGATTGTGTTTTTAAGAAATTGGCTGGATCAAATGATGCACCTAATTTATCTATTGATGATTGTAACCCCAAACCAACATTTTTAAAGGTTGGTATTAGAGTTTCATCACCAGCTGTTGAATTTCCACCACCAAATACCAATGTTGTGGTATTATTCGAGTTTACCTGAGTAGTAAATCTTCGTGATGTTTTAATTAATCGTAATATATTTGATACCGATGTACTGTATGTACTTAAACCTGAATCAGTTTGTGTTGATAGTGCGTAGTCAACGAATACCATTTCTTGTGCCATATATGGTACTTCATACCACTTGTTATCATTTGAATCACGAACATCGTACACATCAATCACATTGGTATCACCAATAACAATTTCAGAAAATTGATCTGGTGATGTGAATATCTTTGTTGTTGTTTTTGGTGTACCTGAGATAGCATTTACATATTTCTTTATTAGATAAAAAGTTGGTTCGCCTGTTACGGAACTAACCTCATGAACACTAATTTCTCGTCCATCTACTACATTAAAATCCAACAATTCCGTTGTTCTAAATAATGTACTTGTATCACGTGATTCTACTAACATACCCTCACGTATACGTAAGTAAAATCTCGAATCAGGTGAATTTTCATCACCAGTACCAACCGATGGTACTAATTGATATACTGCTATTTGTACTAACGCAGGTGTTGTAACTTTTGACTTATATCCAAGATATCTAGCTAAGTTTACCACATTCTCTTTATCCTCAGCATATAACATCATTGATTCTTTCAATGAATCATCAATGTAGTATGACAATGTATCACCAATATACGATGCCATTTCCATGAACATCATTCCAGGTGATGACTCGTTAAAATCAGAATAAGTTTGAGGAAAATATGTTTTCGTGTATTCAATTAAGTTTTTACGAAAGCTTTCAAAATCCTTGTTAAGATATTTTATATCCCTTCCCTGATTACGTTTTTTAGTTATGCTATTTAATGCCATTACTTGTTATCCTTGTATTGTAAATGTTATTTCTTGTAATGTTATATCTGTACCGACCGTAAATCCAATCTTCAAATTTGATGTATAATTATCTTTCATTACATCCGTCATATCAACATCTATATCTTTAACCGTGATATATGGTAACCAGTAGTTAACACTCTCGATTATAGTATCTTGTAATTTTTGTTCAAATGCATCATCCATTGGTTCAAATAATATTGAATGGAGTCCTGTTCCAAATAATGGTTGCATTACTCGTTCACCACGTTTTGTAGATAATAAATTCAATAAGTTTGCACGTGCCTGATCATACGAAGTAAATGCTTGTCTAAAATATCCAGTATTACCACGTTGTACAGGTAACACAATACCATAGGCATAGTTATTAAATTCAACCGTATCTTTTACTAGTTTCGAACCTATTTCATATGACATAAATCAATCTCCTTTATCGTATTTCCAATTAAAACCACCGCAAGTTTTCAATGCACCACTACAACATCTACCAATATTGCATCTGTTTATACCAAGTGATTCACTTGCTAATTTTATATATTCCCAATATTGGGTCTGTTAGTTTATATACGTAATAGTTCATATTATTATCTTGTTTTGAATCTAGCAACTAATTCCGAGTTATCCCGATTTAATATTCTATCTAATCCTGCTAAACCGGTACTAACACCCATACCATTATTTTCTGGTGTATTGTTTGGTGCCGGTGTTTCATATCCCATTTTTTGTGCCATTTGAGCTTTAAGACCGTCAATGCCACCTTCAGCTATGTTTGTATTGAAATTTACAGTTTTATCATCTGAATCAACTGGTATTGCTGAATCCATCGGTGTCATATTAAATGGTGTTGTTTCGTTCAAAATCTCATTTAACACTGGGTTTGAACTTAATAGTTTCATTTTGAGATTTGGTGGTGGCGTGGAATTCACAACGCCTCTGTCTTGTTCTAATACAGCATTGGCTAATTTAAACGGATCCACCTCAACCTCATTAACTTCAGTTAATCTCTTATTTGAATGAGCTGTGCCCATTTGTTCAAGTAGTATAGGTAATTGTTTTTTAACTTCCTTAGCAACTACTCGTTCAATAAGTTTTCTTAATTTTCTTACGTCCATTTTACATTATAATTTGTTGTCTAAGTATAAATATATCATTTATATATTTTTACTATTACACCATAATTAATGTGTTACGGGATGGTAAATCCAGTCCATGGCAGGACACCTGGAGCTGGTGTGGGTGTTGGTACAGCTGGATATAATGATATAGTGTTATATAATCCTGTGATTGTTGTTAAATGAATGGTGATAGCATCAATTAAATTATCTATTAAATCAGCGGTATCTTCCGTTGGTGAATTCGGCCCTAAATTTGGAAATGTACCTGAATTTAGAACAGGAGCTGATACGGTTGATACGTTCACAATAGATCCAATAGCTGGTGTTATTGGTGGTGGCATACTACTTAATGAAGCACCCGTCCAATACATAATGATACCTTTACCGATTTCAAATACTATACTATGTTCACCCTCTTTTTGTTGTAACATAGCCATTAACGCTAAATTTACCAATTGTTCCATAGCTGGTTTATTTGCTGAATCGATTGGTACAGAATCTATTTGACTTTGAAATCCACGTTTAATTAACAAATCATATTCGTCTGTTAATTTCTTACCGAATTGTTGGAAATTCCCGATACTATCTGGATCATCCATCATTGATTTCATATTAGTTTTGAAAAGAGAATATGACATTATTCAGTAAAATTTAAGGTTGACAACATTGTTTGTAATTTAGCCTTAATACTTTCAAATACAGGGGCGTTAATCGGCCCAACCGAAGTAGGCCCTGCTGGTGTTGAATATACTTGTTTATTTATGGCATCAATTAATTCTTCTAATAGTCCTTTAAGTGTTTCTCCACGTATAAGTGGTTCGGAATCAGATTCTATATTCAAATATATCTTTCCACTTCCACCAAGAAAATACATGTCATTATCATTTGTGTTTAATGTAAATTCACCATTAAAGTTAAGATATGCACCAGCTTCACCATTATCAATTGACATGAATCCATCCGAAATAAATCCCCAATTTCCTTTTGAATAGAAAATCATTTCACCTGCTCGAGCAGATAATATAATTCTATCAGTATTTATTATAATCTGATCACCATCTAATTCAGATGGATAATCCAAAAAATTATCAGGAGTTGTATCAAAATCACTACTACCACCATCATCTATTGTGCCAGGTTGGAACAATGATTGATATTTATTTGAACTCAATACTATTGATGAACCATCGCGATTTACATCTTCATCTGTTATATCAAATGGTTTTAATTCTGATAATGATTTATCATTTTGTCGATTTCGTATGATTATTGTTGGTGATATCTTTTTCTCTTCGTTATTATACCCACTAAATCTTATTGATTGGCCGTACCGTGATTGTATTATCTTATCACCCTCATATAATAATAATGCATTAGTTTGAGTTGGTTCAAAATATTCACCCAGTGTTGTATCTCGTTCCGATTCACCACTTGAATTCGGTATGCCAGTACTTGATGAGGTCTTGTAATCCGATGCTTTATTCGATTTAGGTTCTGTATTTGGGTATAATGATAAATCAGCATTTTCTACGGCGTTACCTTGATTTAGTCCTGTATCGGGAATTCTTCTATAATAACGCCTGATACCAATAGTTATTAACTGAACGGTTTCACCTATCAACGGAACATCAAGTGATAGTGAATCATATGGTTTCATCACAAGTAGATCTTCAACTGCGGATACATTATCACCAAGTGGCCGAATTAAACATGAACCAATTACTGATAAATCTTTTCCAGAAAATACTTCAGCATCCGAATCGTTGATTCTCTCATGATCTTCATTCAATATTACATCAATAACAACACCCGTTAATGGTGGTTTCTTCGGAGCTTGATAATTTGTTGTTTTAGCTCTATTTGAGGACGCTATTCTATTGCTCATTGGTTGTAAGTTTTCCTTTAAGTTCGTCTAACTCATCTGCTAATTCATCTACTTTGGCATCATTTATCACATTTGATTCAACAACGGTTTCATCTATTTCTTTAAGTATTTGTTCCTTTTCCGCATCAGTTAATACACCAGCATCAACTCCTTCACTTTGAATCGAAGCTGATATTATACGTTGTGCTATAGTGGCCATCTTTACCAACGAATCATCGTTCTTAATAGAACTATCAACCAAATCTCGGAGTAAGGGCCCCAGCGTTGCATAATCAGTAGCTGATTTTAGTAAATCCTTTACATCTTTTATTAATCCCGAAATACGTAGTTTCTTGGTTTTCTGATTTGTGTATATGTCAGAAAACAAACCACTTAGATTTTTGCCTGGAAATAATTCAAATTCAATATTCATAGTTTATGATATTTATTCATTATATAAATATATTAAATAAAAAAACCTCACACTTTCGTATGAGGTTAAATATTATGTATTTTTAATTAATGTTATTCGTTGTCTTTCCAAAATTCATCAGTTGGTGAGGTAACATCACCTGTATCTAAATATTCATTTAACATTTTAGTCTGATGTTTTTTCATTATATTTACTACTTTTGTAATATAATGTGTTTTGCAATCTGTCATTTCACGTATGAGTAAATATAACTGTTTTTTATTGAAATTTTCAATATACTCACTTCTACGGAATAATTCAAGAATTGCATCTGCTATTTGAATATCTCGTTTTTTAACAAAGACTTTTGTTAAATTAATATCCCAATATTGTAACATTTTATTCTTGAATTCTTTGAACTCACCACCCTCTTCGTCGTGATAGAATTGATCAGGTGGATTCCATGTTTCAGACATTTGTGACATTATAGCTGTTTGTTTCCACCTCTTATAGTTGTTATTGTTGTTTAGAATAAGATGATTTTTTGCTACAATTGTAAAATATGAAAATGCTCGTCCCAATGCAGGATCGAACATATGCATTTTCTCTACCATAACAGATACAACATCACGTTGAACATCTATATCAGGTACATCGAAATACACGAATTTGAATTTATTAAAAACAACTTCGGCTAGTTTTTCAAATGGTGCTTTAATGTGATCTTCATAAATCTTACTACGTTCGATTGGATCATCACATTCATTAAACAGTATAATAGCATCTTGTGCTGGTTTACCAAAGTATATTTTTGATTTCTTTGCTTTTCTTTGTCTTGGTATCGCCATATTATACTTTCTCGCCTAATTCAGTAATAGCCTGTTTTATATCATTAAAGATAGCACCAACTTCGTCATCTGATTCAAATGCTCCTTTTGAATCAATTTCTCGTAATGTTTCTAATGTTTTTGAAAATTCTCGATGCATCGTATCTCGTTCATTGAGAACGGCATCTTCAAGTTGGTGGTTCTGCCGTAATAAATTACGTACACCAATGCCAAGTATGATATTGAATATCAAACTTAGTCCTAAAAAAATCTCTAGTGTCATGTTTTCGTTTGTTAATCTAATTGTAATGCATATCCACTAAATTCATGTAGATATGTTGTTAATTTTGTTTTATAATTATCTTGTGGATTATCACCGAACTTAAAAAACCTTTTTACGTTTCCCTGTCCTGCTAAATGTGCTGCAGCTAAAATCCCACTTTCTGTTATTATTTGTCCATGAACTCGTTTACCATCCCAATAATCTATATACTTCTGTAATTTTGATTTATTATGTAACAGAAGTTTAATCATTGTTTTATCTTGAAATTCAGGATTATTAAGAAAATCCTCCTTTGATATTTTAATACCCAATCCTTTTAGTGTTGCCTGTCCAAATTGATAACAACCCATATATCCAAGTGTATTTACAGTATCATATGTATTAGTACTTTCACTGTGTCCAATATCTTTTAAAAATTTATACAATTCACTTTTTTTAGTTTTTTTAATTACCACATAATTTTCTACAGGTTCTTGCACCATATTCCACTCCAAATGATCATATATCATGGAGTAGTTAATAGGTGGAAGTTGTATTATTACCGTACTATTTGAAGTTGGTAATAAAGTTGGTAACATTAGTATAAATAATAACAATAATATCCATCGTTTCATACAATTTATAATTAGTTAATACTTAGCCATTCTGATCACAAAATCTCAATTTCTAGTTGAGGTAATAACAATGCCTTTTTATATTTCATAAATCCAGTTGTACCGTCTTTTTTATACCGAATCATCACACGTTCATTTCTTCCGTATGTTTTCTCTGATTTTCTCGGTACAAACCATTTCCGTAAATCTGAATCAATCATGATACCATCTAAATGATCAATCTCATGTTGAACACACGCTGACTCCAACATACCCAAATCAGAATAGAAATCGCTAGAATCTTTCCATTTGTATGTATCTGGTTTAAATGTCAATTCACCCAAGTTATCAGTCATAATCGTTACTTCTGTATGACGTTGTACTTGTATTGGTGATCTCATTGATTTATCAATTGATAAACATTGTTCGTAGTATGATACCACGTTTGTCGATTTACTTATAATACGTGGATTTATTAAAATCAATGTATCCTTTACCTTGACAATACACATTCGTACGTCAATTCCAAGTTGATTAGCCGCCATCCCAACCCTATCATCGCCATGGTTCTTCAGTTCAACTTTTAGTAAATCTGAAATTTCATCAATATGTTCTGTTGTCAGTTTTGTTGGACGAACTGGTATTGATAATTTATTTTTGTCTTTTATTATATCCATAAATGTAACTTATATATAGTAAAGATACGAAAAAAAGTTGACATATCCTATGGATATAAATAAGATTCCATAAATTAATAATGCTATTTTTCTATTTTTTAGATTTGTAATAATCACTTTTAATAGTTTTAAAATTGATAACGATCTTCGGAAAGATATATTTTACGTAATATCATCTTAAGCTCTCTTATAGTAGTATCAGCATCTGTGTGTAATATAGCTATTCCTCCAGTATTTTCCCATGCTTCACAATTTCTTTCCATATCATCTATTAAAATATCATTGTTTTTAATAAATTTATATTTATTTTTACCACCTATTATAGCATTTACTTTAATATCTCCCAATTCTTTATTACACCAATCTGTTTTTCCTATTGTTGCATATTCACCAACTTTACCATATGGAAGAGCAGTTAAAATTTCAACATTAAATCCTTTAATAAATTTCCATAGTTTTTTTCCACCTTTATTCCATTTTATGTCACCCCAATATTTACTACCACCTTGTTCTATTATTTTCCAAGTTTTAGCCCAACCATATTTTTCAACATGATCAGGTAAAGTCTCATTGGTTATTTTTTTAAAACTATCTTTGAAGGTACATAAGACACCATCCATATCACAATATATAATTCTTTTATCCATAATTATAAACCTAATTTTTCTATATCCAAAATATCCATTAATTCAACACTATTTATTATATCATCAAATTTATATAATCTTCTATTTTGATAATCAATAAAAGGAATTTCTAATCGAATAAGTAATCTCCTACATTTAGGTATTATGTGATGAGTTTCCATGTAACCGTTTAGCTTTCTACTTTTTGCTCGTTCTACAATTTGATTGTATATTTTATTATAATTCATAATTAAAAAACCCACATGATTTCAGGGTAGTGGATCCTTACTCTCATATAGGTTTTATAAAAAGTTCTTAATATGTAGCCACTACTCTACATATATAAATATCAAAAATATAAATTTTCATAAGTTTTTATGATATTTCTTGTATACTTTTTAATCGTAAAATCTCATTTTTAATCTTCATGTTCCATGGCCCCCATGTTATGTTATTTAATAACCAGTCACGGTAATAGAGTGGAAGACTCCGTACCTCTTTAGTTTTATGAGACCCAAATGTCATATATACTTTTTCAATATCACCATCTTCAGTAATAATCTCACCCAAATCAGTACCATCTTCTAAGAACAACCCAATCTCATGCATCGGTAGTCCCGTGATTTGTTTTTTACCCGAACCGTATAATTCCCACCGTTCATCAGTTTCAGCGTAATATAACTCCTCAACTTTACCGAACCGTTGTACCGAACCTACAAAGTCAACTACCATACAATTCTCTTTATCATCGTGAATACGTGTACCTCTACCAACAAGTTGATACCACCATGTTATTGACGATGTTGGACGACCTGTTATCACACAATCCAATTGTGGGTAATCAAATCCAACAGTTAACACATTCACTTGTACAACTACTCTGATTCGTTGACTTTTGAATTCTGTTATAACTCTATCACGTTCCTTCTTTTTTGTTTCGCCATGTACTACCGCGGCATCTGGTATCAATCCCGCTAACCGAGTAGCCTGTGCCACCGTTGGTACGGCGATTAATATAGATTTTCTATCTGATAGCTCTTTCGCTTTTTTTACGATTTTAGTTTCAATGTTTTGGTGTTCATAGGCCTTTTCCATTGATTTGTTAGTATAATCAGCTTTGGTTGAATTATACACTAATTTTCCTGAATCGAATTCATACGATTGATACACCAATGGTGTCCAATAATTCAATTTTACAATATCTTGAATCTGTGATACATATAATATGTGTTTGAAAAATGTTCCCTTTGCACTACGATTGGTTAACATTACCAATTTTGAAAACGGGCCATCATCACCCATATTAGTCTGTAATTTCAATGGTGTCGCCGTTAAACCAAGTACATGAGTTACGCGTGAGGCATCTATAAATCTACGTAACATACCAGTTGGATTTCGTGGATACCTATCACATTCATCTATAATCACTTTTGTAATACCAAGTGATCTGAATCTATGTGCTATTTTAATAATAGAACCAATGGTTGCGTATGTAACATCGCCGATTTCTTTTTCACCCATTGAGGCAGAATAAATACTAGCTTCACCACCGAGTGTGGTAAACTTTTCATAATTCTGTTCGAGTAATTCTTTAGATGGTTGAATAACCAACACCTTTTCTTTTAATTCCTTGACAATAAACGCAATAATTATTGATTTACCAGCTGCCGTAGGTGCTACTATTATTCCAGGCTTTATATTGGGTGTGCGAAAAAACTCTGCACCAATTGCCACCATTGGTGTTTGATATGGTCTTAACTTCATTATAAATAATTTTTTCTATTGGAATACCTAATAACATGTTCATTATATCGTTCTTTGAACGTACTACCAAATCCTATTTGTAAGATTTCTGTGTTCTCTGGAATATGTAATCGTTTATTCGTTGCATCTAGTATTTCATCAATTGCTTTATGACGATATACTTTCATACGAATTTTAGCATTACTTCGTTTTGAATTTTTGTATATTAATACCACATCTAGTTTAACTGCAAATGCCATTTGTAAAAATAAACTTTATAACTCACTAAGATACAAAAAATAATTGATATATCCTAATTATTTATTATTTATTTTTCTGTCGTAACTCATTAATAGCTTGATATGAACCACCTCTATGACGAATCCAATAATTTTCAGCGGCTCTATCACCTAACCATTGGTTAGTTTCATCCCATTCGAATTCTGGGTGTGTATAATATGGAACATCGGTATAACTTGTTCGTTCTTTACCCTCATAAAATTCATGTTCGTTCTCACCTTGATGTAGTTCAAGTGTTTCTTTTACACCCTCACTTTTATATGTTTCGGCGGCCTTTTTCAAAGCTTCGTTTGGTTCTGGGGGTGATTCGTTAGCCTCAATCATTGTTGCAACATCTTTAGGTGATGTAACTAGTTGAGGTTCAACTGGTTCCTCTTTTAAGGGTGTCTCCTGTACTTTCTTTGTAGTTGGGTGTTCACCTCTATCTACACGCAAAGCTGTGTTAAATGCAACTATTAATCCAACTGCTAGTGGATCGAAAACAAAGATAATAAACAACGCGAACCAATTAATGACGGTTGACATTGGTTTACCCGTTACCTTTGATAAATATACCAACGCACCGATATCCGATGTAACATCAGCAGTTGTTTGTAAATTTAATAACCTAATATCAATTGCTGTTATGGAATCTAATGCGATTTCTTTTTTTACTGAAATGATATCCTGTTTAGATTTGAAATCATTTAATTGACGTTCCAATACTCTACGAGTGTTTGATGATGTGGTTGTGATAATCTTACCACTAGCACTATCTCTGTATTGAATTACATTATTCGACAACCCCTTTGTTAATTCATTTATAGAATTAGATAATTGGGCTTCTTCATTTGTATAGGTAGTTACTTGGGATTCAAATCTATCTTTGCGTAATTCTAATAACTCGGTTTTATTATCAAGCACATCAAGTTTATCAGATGTACTTTGGAATGCCGCGGTTAGGAATCCATATATCCCCGCAGAAGTTATTATTATCAATATGACAACACCCGCGAACAAATACGCTCGTAATGCTTTGTTAATTTTCTTCCAATAGTTATACAAAAATGAGGCCGCAATAAGTTTGGCCAATTCTAACGAACTAGCCATTAATATTACCGAAAGGGTTGCACCTGCGAATAATTGTGATAAACCTGTTATTGAAAAGAATGCGGCGTTGAACGCTACAAAGAGTGCAGATAAGCCCAATAATATGGTTCTTAACTTCATTACGAAATACTCACTAATTCTGAGATTTTTTCTAACTGTGTTTTAATATCATTTAAGTAACGTTTGGCCTCTGCTGGATCAGAACGTTTTGTTCCGTCTATCATCCTGTCAATTAATTTAACTCGGCCATTTACACCATCTATCATATCCATGATACGGTTTTTGTATAAATCATTCATAATTAATATATTTGTATATTATGTGGTTATAAATATTAGAAATATAAAAAAAGAGGACTCGTAATCGAATCCTCTCTAACATAACCACGTGCGAAAAAATCACTTATTATTAATCAATATTAATCTCAATATCAATAGGTTTCCTTTCTTTTTTTAATGGGATTGTAATTATCAACATACCATAATTAAACTTGGCAGTTGTTTTTTTACCATCTAATTTATCATATAACTTAAACTGAATTGACGGGTGTTTACTTCTTGTACTAGAAATCCCAGTCAAAACCGTTTTATTTACTGTTAAGATATCATCCTTTAACTGGATAGATACATCTTTTGGATTATACCCTGCCATATTAATGGAAATCTGATTATCACCGTTTTCTAATTTTTCAGTGGTGTATTCATTTGATTGAACTTCTCCCGATGTTTTCATATTGTTACTCATATTACAAATATCATCTAAGATATTATCAAATACTTGATCCAATCTATTCTGTCTGTTATTCATTTTTCTATTTTATATTATTAATAATATTATCCTATTGTTCAAATACTGTACCGTTCATGTAAGTATGACACTTTGTCATATTATGATAGTGAAATCTGACAAATGGTCATGTTTTAATCGGAATTAATATCTCGACCTGTTAGTGATTGGTACAACATTTCAACTTCTTCCTCAGTTATACAAATACCAATTCCATTAGAGTTTGCTATTTCAACTACATACGTACCAATTGGTAATGAGATTTCTTCACTTTCATCACTCTCTGATGACATTAAGCAGACTGCCAATTCATCTGGATTATCTTTTGGTAGTGGTAACACCCAATAATACGGGTCATCACCAATATCATCGTCTTCATCATCCTCTTCGTTATCTGGTTCGGAATGTATATATCGTTCCCATCCCTGACGGATAAACATTTTATCGGTAATGGGAGTTTCAGGTATTTCAATTGGTATTATTGATTTGGTCATAATTAATTAAAATATGTAATTAATGATTTGTTTTTTTCACGTTCCCAATCTTTGGTATTAATAGATATACCCAGATCCATAGCGATTTGATATCCACGTTTCCAAGCATCTACTTCACTTAAAAATCTTCCCATTCTATATTCATATAGATATTTATGTTTATCAAGATTCTTATATGAATTAACACCTATGTTTGTGATTGGTTGTAATACACGACCACATTCATGTAACAATGCAAATAAACCATTATTAGTTATATCATAATTATGGTGTATAATTATTTGTCTATTAAAATGTCCTAAGAATTTTGTAATATCACCAAGTGATACTATGATACCCCGTTTATAAAAAATATAATCAGATACTTTTTGAAAATCATCAGGAAATTTTCTGTTAATAAATTTATACTTACCCATACACGCATTTTTCTACAATGTTATAGGTACAAAGATACAAAAAATAATTGAGAATTCCTAATATTTAATTATATTCTGTTAATAATTTTAGAATTTCTTGTAATGATTCATGTCGGTGGTTCTCGGTTAATACAACTGTATATACATACTTAGATGATCTTAACTTTGGTATTTCATGAATAGCTGAATCATTTCTTGATTTTAAATCAATTTGTTGTGGGTCACCTGTAAACATCATTATTGAGTTTCTACCAAGTCTACCAACTGCCATACTCAATTGAGCCTTTGTTAAGTTTTGAAATTCATCAACTATAACTACCGAATCTTCGAAAGTTCTACCTGCAAAGTGTGATAATGATACCAATTCAATCGCCTCTTCCTTTTCCATTGATTCAAGTTGAGTTGGTTTATTATACACTTTTCTCATGTTAGATTTAATTGGAACTAACCAAGGCTCCATTTTTTCAGCAAGTGAACCTGGTAAATATCCATTATCCTCATTGGATACCGTTGGACGTGTTATAACAATTTTATTTACCTTACGTGTAAAATACAAATCAAGAGCAATCTGTACAGCTAATAGTGTTTTTCCTGTTCCCGCAATCCCAGTTATGAAATTATACGGATTATCTAATATAAGTGCTTTAGCTTGTTTTTGTTCGGTTGTTAATACTATGTTAAACTTAACTTTTCCTTTTGGAGATTTTTTTGTTATGTTCTCTGTCATTAAATATGATATTAGTTTAATATAATACTGTTTATCTTGTTTGGTAATCGTGATTGAAGTTTAATAATATCCTCACATTGTTCATAATTTTCATGTGATTTAAACCACTCTAAACAATGAGCTAACAATTCTCGATATTCAATGGTACTAACTACTATAACAGATGATACATTTGGGTGGGCTATTAGCACAAATTTATCATGTCGTTCATCGATAGCAGTTCGTATATTACGTACTACTTGTTCGAAAACAACTGATCCATTTTTCTTTAAAAATCTACTAACACGTGGGTTATTGGTTGGATCTAAATATGTTCTCCAACCTACGGCTGATTGAAATTGTTGTGTCATATTATCTTTATCTATTATAGTATGTACCTATAAATATTAAACAAAAAGATAAATAGACAAATTACTCCTCTATCAATGGAATATCTTCAATAATCTCGGCATCATCTATTTTATCACAAAAATAGTATACACCTTGTTTTACATTTTTAAATGCATGTGAACACCCAAACCATTTCTTCAGGCCAGCAGCATCCTTTATCCTACTGATAGGATAAACGGCTTTTAAGAGATACGGTACTTTGTTTATATACTGTATCTCTTTTTTTAATGGTGATATTCTAGGCATCGTTATCTAGGTTATGTGAATGAATACCTGAAAGGACTAGTATCATTGTTAATATGATACCCCACCATTCAAGTAACGATAAATTAAATGCTGTGATAACGTAATTATCAATTACATTCAATATTAATGTAACTAGTACCAATATAATCGTACCAGTCACCCATTCTTTATGTTCGTTTGTCATATTTTTATATTAAGTAACTCGGACCGTAAGTAGTATATGATGTAGTACCGTTGATAACGTTACCTCTACTATGTTTGGCGGGAGCACTCCATGAAGCGGCTTTCATTAAATCACCAACTTTTATAGGAACACCTTTAAACTCACCATCATACTTACTGATAAAACCCCATACCGAACGGTCTGAGATTAATTTTATATAACGTTGTCCTTGTTTGATTTTAATCAGTTTTGGTGTAAGACTTGGAAAATTTGTTTTGGAGTGAATACCAATCTCGGTGTTAACTTTTATTACAAATTCATCAACACTTTTCATTAATTTTTCTGAAGCTTCCATCATTTTATGTTTTTAATTATACTTTCAATATCTACTACTAAAGTACGAAAAAAATTCGAGACTTCCTAATAAAATCTCGACTATTTTAATATAAATATGTGGTTTTCTTACAATTGAATTGCTTCAATTTCTTTAATAATTGCACCGTAACCTTTGGTATTGATTTCGATTATATTAAAGAGTGAATAATAATTTAATTAATTGTTTTACTAAGTTTTACAACCTTAGTTAGTTGGATAGGGGTAGCCCCATCAAACTTTACATGGTAACAATACCATTGTTTTTCTGATGATAACATTTCATCTGTTACATCTTCTTCGTGATAACATTCAGACCAAAATGGTTGATCGTTAGCATCTTTACCTTTATTCTTTATCTGTGAATATACTTTTTCTACTTTTTTCATGATTATTATTTTTTTAAATTTTATATAAAAAAAAGGGATTCTAACCGAAGTTAAAATCCCTTATGTGATTGAGTAGAGAATTAGTTAACAGAGTATGTTATCTAATTTAATCTGTCTAATTTTCGAAGTAACTCGTGTTATTACTACTACTCAATATTGTAAACAATGATATCCGGCTTTTGTTCGGTATCGTTTGGTGGGGTGATACTGAAACTCACGTACTCGGTTTTATTATGTACTGGCTTCAACCATTGTTATGTCATATAAGGGAAAGTTGTACTGAGCGAATTTGAGTTTATGTACGGGGAATCCCCGCCCTATCGAAGTAACTCATGTACTTACCACTTAATATATTTTATTTGTATGAGCGTTGTTTGTTATATATATATAAGTATATAAAAATAAAACTTTAAGTTAAAGTGCCCCGCGTGGGAGTCGAACCCACAAATCTCTTGAGCCTAAATCAAGCGGCTTTACCATTTTGTCCACCGAGGCATGTTCCCATTGGTGTGCACCCAACGGGAGTTGTTCTTCTGATTGCAAATCTACAGGCTAAGAACGTACCCTACCACATTTACCGAACGTGACCAACGCTAGAGGTTTTATTTCACGGGCTGACCCACCTCTACGAAAAACTACCGACTATTCAATTCATAGATGAACCTTTTTAACGCAAAAGGATAACGTGCTTTTTAATTGTGGAAATGGGAAGTAACGAGCCCCCAATTATAACCAACATCCGATATTCGATGCGTTAATTCATTTCCATAAAACCGTGAGATTACAGGTTATGTGTTAATACTTTCGTTTCCGTACTGATTAGGTGCATCCCAACCATTAAAAACTTATCCACTTACAACATGTAAGTATACCAACATTACCGCCTTTTTTAAAGAGTGGCTATTCTCTTATCGTAACAGAACTACTCAACTATCGTTATTCTCTTGACCTTGCGAGCCATTCACCTCCGCTAAGAGATTAGATGCAAACTCCAATTAAATTTCGTCCCCCTTGCGAGATTCTGAAACTCTACATTATCCGAAGATTGTAGATTTAGGTAATTTGTTCTCTATTACCGTTAGGGGCTTTGCGTTTGTATCAACTTAATGACGGAAGGTGCGGGGATTAAACCCACGACCTCTTGCTTTCAATGCAAGCGCTCTATCAACTGAGCTAACTTTCCAAAGTTATTGGGTTCACTTCTACGTGCCCTAACAGTCGTTTCGTACCCTTTTGAGGTATAAAATGCGACACGTAAACTACGTTTCGGAGTACCAATCCTACTGTGCGTTACTTCAAGTTTACTACGGAAACTTGTATGTTTCCTTTCAACTCTGATAATGAATTCTTGCTCTAATACTGGTGAGTACTTGAACTCAAAGACTACAACTTATTCGATTTTGGTTTCGTTGGTTAGTGTGAATAATAGTGAGGTACTACCCTCTTTTGGTCTCACCGTTAGGCACTAACCTTATCCTTACCAAAGGGACTATTATTCTCCAACTTACTCCATATCCACCACAGTTGACGTGTGATGTCCTATCTTGGTGATAGTTAGAATGTTGCTTATTTAAATAGGCCACGTGAATGGTGAATGGCTGTGAAAGACCACCCTTTTGATACCTTGCGGTATTTTATCTTTTATTGAAACGACCGAAGCCGAATCAAATGGATGTCAAACCACCCAATATTTTCAATACGTTTATGAACTTAATTTATTCTGGATTTTAGTGTTTCTATTTCACGTTCAATCCGATTTTTATCTTTATCTGTTAAAGGAATTAAATCGTTATTCGTTTTTGATACTTTACTACCACGATTCAATTGGAACTCTAATCTTTCGAGTGCGAACACTCTACGAGTTTTCATTCCTTTTCCTTTTTTCTTAACTTTTTTCAATCCTTAAATATTTTTGTTATACAAATATACAACTATTTTTTTTAATATCCTAATTTTTTTTAACTTTTTTTTAGAGGTCGCGGTGGGACTCGAACCCACATGCCTGGTTTTGCAGACCAGTACCTAACCATTTGGATACGTGACCATATAACATAACATAAAAGATACCTTAATTCTTTATCGGGGTTTGCCGTGTTTTCCTCACTCGAAAATACTAGGATTTTCCGATGTTATGTTCTTTGTTAGTATAAAGATACGAAATATATTTTACAATTCCTAATCTTTTTTCACTTTTTTTCCCAACAATAACCACCGGCTGTTTTTAATTTACCATTGGAACAACTTGATATATTACTTACACTTATATTTAACTCAGTTGATGCGTGTGATAATGATTTCCATTCTTTTATAAAAGCCCCATCTTTGTCGTATTGTAGTATGACTTTACTATTCTTATCACTTATGTTTTTTCGTATGGCATCACCATCAGGTGAATTAAGTTTATCTAACCAGGTTTTACTCATTTTACATTTAGTTTCATTCGTTGCGGTTGTACCAGTTCTATCAGGTGGTTTATTTCCTATTTGTTTCTGAATAAGTGACATATGTTGTTTCCATTCCGGTGTGTGGGTTTTTCCAAAAAATGGATTACTATTACCTTGTTTGATATCACTCATTTTTTTAATTGTAGTGAGTGTATGTTTTCTACCAGTCCAATATAATCGTATTTTTTCCTTTGTAGCATCTGTTATTATTTGATGTTTTCTAGCTTCTCGTATTTTCCCCTTAGTATCTTCACTCATAATTCTTCCATTATTATGGAATCCGTCAGATGGGATATGATAATTTCTGTTTAATGGATTGGTAATATTTTCTTTTATTATTGTACGTTCTTCCTCAATAGCTGTTTCTCTGTTTTTGAAATTTGATTTCAGTATTGTTTTTACTAATCTTGATTTATCATCTGGTTTCCACGTGTAATAACTACCCATGTAAGTATCATCATCAATACTGCAGTTACAACTCCTACTTCCAATATAAAATTCATTAGTTATTGGGTCATCTAATCTATAAACGTAATGGTATTTATTCTGTTTCATATCAAAAAACCTATATGCTTTCGAGGTGGTTGTTCTCTACTCACATATAGGTTTTTGTTAAATTTCTCAAATATATGTAGCAACCACTCTACATATATAAATATAACAAAACTAAAAAACCCTTATTAATCCAGAAACAAATAAGGTTTCCATTCGTCTGGAATATATTGCAATTGTTTCATTAACATTAAATAATGTGGCCTTCGGGGTTGTGGTATTTCTTTACCGTATTCTTCCAACGTTAAATCGGCCTTTTCACTATTACAAGTTTTACATGCAGTAACTAAGTTATTCCATGTATCCGAGCCACCCTTTGATTGTGGTATAACGTGGTCAAGTGTCAATGTTCTCACATTTCCATCACCACAGTACACACATTCGTAGTTATCTCGTTTGTAAATGTTAGTACGTGATAGTGGTACTTTGTGTACACGTGTATCAACGTGTTTGTAAATTCCGATAATTGACGGTTTCTTAATATCAAGTTCAGGATTTACCAATTTGAACGATTCAGGGTGTGTGTTGAGTATATCTGCGTTTCCTTTGTAAGAAATCACGAATGCTCTCTCTGTAGTTATAATGCTTTTCGCCATATAACTAGAGTCAATAACTAATGTTTTTCTGTACTTACTCATGATTTCTATTTATTTAATTTATACTGAGCGAGAAATGAGATTCGAACTCACGGCCTTCTGCTTGGCAAGCAGACTATCTACCACTGATATATTCTCGCAATTTATTTGTACCTCTACCAAGACTCCAACTCGGACTGTGGGGTTAGAAATCCCATGTGCTATGCAGTTACACCATAGAGGTAAGTTTACCGAATTTCGTTTCGGTAAGACGTGAATATCGGAACTCCTTGAATTCGGATATTCAATGAGCGGCTACGCCGCTAGTGCGAAGTTGTTATTTCTTCTTATCGTATTAATCTCTTTCTACCATCATAATTACTGTCTAATACCATGCATACCCCGTGTTGTTTCTAATTCTAAGTGGAGTATGTGGGAGTCGAACCCACGTCCAGATAACCTGCTAATAAACATCATTAACTAATACTTGTACTCCTAACTGGAATCGAACCAGCAAGACCGCAATGGTCACTTGGGTTTAAGCCAAGCGTGTTTACCTATTTCACCATAGGAGCAATTTTATTATTTTTATTTCTACAACATTTTTCCAGTCATTCATGTTTTAAGTTTTAAAAGTTGGTATCCCTAGTGGGACTCGAACCCACGTGGTTTGGCTTATGAGACCAAGCTGGTGCCATCTCCAGTCTACCCCGCGATATATTTTTAAGAGTTGTGAGGGTGGGAATCGAACCCACCACTTGAACCTTATGAGAGTTCCGCTCTACCACTGAGCTACATCACAATGTTTATTTTCTACTTAATTTTTTTTTCCAATTCTCATCATTTTCAAATTCAGCGTAAAACGAATAATCACAATAATCATAATCGTTAATAACCGTTTTTGGATTTGGAATTTCTTTACCCTGTTTCAAAAATTGTTTTGAGATTCTACGAATAATTCTATGATACAATCTATGATCTCTACTATCTTTATAGATTGCCTTTTTATAACTTCTACTCATACCAATAAATATTAAGTTGTTCTACCAAGTTCCCAACCGCTGGGAATGATATCACCTTTTTTTATTTTTTGATTCTTAAAGCCGTTAGTCATCCAACATGTACCGTATTGAGAATTATCACATCCAACACCCATTCCTTTACTTGATTCACTCATTTTACGTTTGGATTCTTCTGAATGTTTTTTACCATTCCAATTATAAACATTATGAATACCTGGTATTTTACCATGAGCATGTGCCTTTCTCACCCCGTTTGCTATTTTTTCATATTGAAGTTTTCTGAAATTTTCATCTACTTTAAGTTTTTCTTGTAATTTACCGGCCGCATATAATTGATGATCATAGTTGTAATTAAACCCACCACCGCCACCTACTTTAAGATTCATACAATCTTTTTTAGCGATTTCATTTAAGGTTATAATTTCTTCTTCACGTGATTTTAATTCGTCTCGTGTTTTACAATACTCTAAAATTTCTCGTTTATGATTTTCATCACCGTATTTATTAAGTGAATAACGTAACCGTTTACCACTACCTAGATAACCATCTTCTAAATCATTTGTACTGTGCATTCCAATATAATATTTTCCACTTAAAATATTAGTGGTCTTATAAATGAAATGGTATTGTTTTTCTTTTCTCATAGTTTAATATCCTTACATATATAAATATAAGAAAATTAAATTTTGGTACAAAAAAGAACCAAAAAGTGGAAGATATAGGAATCGAACCTATGCACCAACTACGATGTACAGTTTAGCAAACTGCTGCATTACCACTCTGCCAATCTTCCGAATATGAATACTTAATGAGAATTGAACTCATATGTACGCGTACATCCGTTCCTACGGTCGTATTCAGTATGTTCTACCAAGTGTAAATCCACTTGGAATTATTTCTTCTTTTTTTATTTTTTTATTTATTGTACCGTTGGTTATCCAACGTGTACCAAATTGAGGATTCGGTACAAAAAACGTACATACGGCGACCCTAGAGGGTTTCGAACCCTCATTTTTGAACGGAGACAGCGTAAATCCCATGCCGATTGGGCTCATAAGGTCATTTTTATGGTGGGAGTAGATGGAGTCGCACCACCCGAGTTATTAAACAACAGATTTACAGTCTGCCCCGCTACTACTTACGGAATATACTCCCATGTATGATTGTTTCGGGTACAATCATAAAAACCTTTGTAGAATTTCTACCAATGGTAAAAATCTGTGGAACTAGTGGGAATCGAACCCACCGCACGTACATTGCAAGTGTTCATCGCCAGCCTTGGAACATGTAGCCCCATTTAAATATTTGCATGAGTAGAAAGATTCGAACTCTCATCTTCGGGTTTGGAATCCGCTGTGTTACCGTTATCACTATACCCACATGTTGTTATGAATCCACATTGTAATATTTGACCCATTTTCGTATGGCGTTATCACTTACACCATATAATTTACCAATTTTTACAAATGAAAACTTTTCCGTTAATTCTATTAGTTGTTCCTTTGTTGGTCTTTCGACTTTTCGTGAATGTATCTGTCTACACTCGTCTGAACAAAAGGTTTGTTTTTTCACTAAGTCTAACTGGTGAAAATCAGTTTCACAATGTTTACATTTAGTTATTATAATATCTGCGTAATGACGTTTCAAGTCATAATCATAACCAATCGAATGTGCTTCTTTATGACAATTAGCACAAAGTAATATTACCTTTTCTTTTTTAAGTTGTTCAACACTCCGAGCTGTATTCCACTGATTTATAATTGTAGTTGGTGCATTTTCTTTTATGGTTGGATCTGTGTGATGAAATTCCAACGCGTTTAAACATTTATTATATCCACACTTACAACATTTCCCACCGAATATGTTTACAACTTTTTCTTTTCTTCGTTTTCTAATTTTAGTAACTGCATGTGTCATAGTAATTCCTTTATTATAAATATAACGAAATCGAATTTTTAACATTTGTATGTTAAAAATTATTAACATTCATTATTGGTGTTCCTTGTAGGACTCGAACCTACGATATTTTGGATGTAAGCCAAACGCTTTTGCCACTAAGCTAAAGGGGCTGGTGTGTGGTAAGTCACAACCTACACATCTCCGCACTTATGGTTAACATTCTGGTGACGGATGTTTGTTAGAACCATACATAGTAACCCCGGTGGGTCACGATCCCACGACTTCTGGTTTAAAAGACCAGAGCTCTGCCAACTGAGCTACGGAGTTATAAAAGCCACATTTCGCTACAGACGCGTATTAAATTATTTTATTTTTGAATTACGATTATTACCAATTCCAGCACATCGTCTTGAACAATATATATTTACAGCTGAATTCCCACACACTTTGCATTTATTTTTTTTAATTTTATGTGGATTCTCATCATATAGTTCTATAAAATTACGTCCATATTTAGATTCAGTATATTGAAATTCCTTCTCTAAATCACGCCTAAATAAAACTATTAACGATGGAACTGATTGCATCTTAACCTTTGTTTGTTCAGTTACAAATCCTTTAATTTCTATAACGTTACCATTTTGAATAAAATCCGGTATATAATTTTTAATTTCACCATTCCATTCATACTCATATGATATTGTATTTCGTTCAAATGGATTACCATGTTCTAATTGATAAATAACCCATGCTAACTCATAACTACTATCACACCAAATTCCATTATACCAACCAGATTTACCACGACCACTACCTTTACGATATCCACCAGATTTTCTTTTAGTTGCAATTGATATGGATAATTTATATTCAGCTGAATCATACATACATGATTTACAATATCCTGATTTATTATTTAACATAATAATATTGCCACATTTACATTTTCGAATTGTTTTATTTAAGTTAAGTTTACACCAACCAATTTGATTACCATTTAATAATTTAGATTTAATAGATTTACTAACTTTTTTATTTATTTCTTTACGTTTAGACTTTGTACTAAAACCACGTGCACATTTACTAGAACAAAATCTACCAGATCCATATTCACCATCATGATCAGTACCACAATTTTCACATTTTTTCATCATATATTTCTCTTTATTATAAATATAAGAAAATAATATTTTGAACCCATGTGTCTAAGATTGATTTATGATATAAAAGTACTCCCGACGGGAATCGAACCCGCAAGAATTCTACATTGAAAGTGTAGCGACTTTACCAATTCGTCTACAGGAGTATGTTATTAAATATTTCGTCTGATTGGTGAGATTCGAACTCACGTAATACTCTTGATCCCAAATCAAGCGGGTTCTGCCATCTGCCCGAGCAACCAGTTTTAAAAAAGCCGCCCTCCCGAGATTCGAACTCGAAATATGTGAGTCAAAGTCACATGTGTTACCTATTACACCAAAGGGCAATGTTATGATACAAGGTAATTAAATTTAAGAACGATGTTTACTTACACCCTAACAATTTAATTTTTATCACACAATTAAGTATCATAGTTTATGTTCTACCTAACCAAAATTTATTAGGTATTTTATCTTCTTTTTTTATTTTTTTATTTATTGTACCGTTTGTTATCCAATGTGTACCGTATAAGAAAGTACAAAAAACAACCAAAAGAGGAAGATGTAGGATTTGAACCCACGGATCAATTTCTCGACCTCTGCTTTTCAAGAGCAGTGCAATAAACCAGACTCTGCCAATCTTCCAATTATTGGCCCAACCTAAGTTGAGCCAATTTTATGTTAAAATTAATCTTTCGATTAATTCACTTTTTTAATTTAGTTATTTCAAGATGTCAATGAACACAATCTCTGATAATTATTATCAGAGCACCTATCAGGAATCGAACCCGATTATTCTGAGTACAAATCAGACACATCACCATTTATGCTTTAGGTGCAATTTATATTTTAAGAACTTTTGAGGCAATAAAAAACCTCGAATTTTTTACAATCCGAGGTCTAAATTTATATTATATGATATCAAATATTTAACATCATTCTAATCCCCTCGGATATTTATTTTTTTGTGTATGATTATAATCAATCCCACTGGCATCACCGCGTTCCACGAGTGTATCAGTCGACCATATGGTCTCGGGTGATAATATCATCTGTATGTTTCTAAAATTAATCATTTTTGTTATTGTTGTACTTTATATATATATATGATTTTTATTATTCCGTAACGTTTTTGTAGTATTTCTATCAACTTTACTTTGTAAAGATACAACTAATTTTTTACAATTCCAAGTCTTTTCTTATTTTTTTTAAAAAAATGTTTATTTACCAAAACCCAATCGGGTGTTTTGAGTATTCCACATTTTCTAGTTACTACTTTCTTTTGTTGAAATTCATATATCAATGTATTCGGTGAGTAATAGGTGAGTGGTGGTGTCCTATCGGTAAGTGATTTTAATATGCGAAAGGATCGAATATCTTAGTAACATCTTTAGTTACTCCACTCGGTGTGATAACTACCGCGTATCTAACGGGTTTCTTAAACTTTCCCTTTAGAATTTTACGTAACTCCTTTTCAGTATAATTACCCTTTAGTTTCTTACCATTGTTAAAAGTCACGTTCAATTGATACATAATAATGCGGTTTTAGTTGTTAATAAATATATAATATTTTATAAAACGATATAGAATAACTGGTATTTAAAAAGAGAGCTATAAAAGTTCTCTTTCAATCCACTTTCCATTAACTTTAACTCGGTTGAGTTGTGTTAATTGAAATCTCCATTTTTTTGGGAAATCTAGTAATCGCAGTTTCATTCCCAAGACAATTTTGTGGGCTGCCTTATACCCGTTTTGATTTGTGTTGTTCACCTCTATCAATTGATAAGGTGCATGATACCCGTTTTGGTGTATCAAATCAGCTCTCCAAAGCTGATAGTTTTCACGTTTTACCATAGTCTGAATAAATCAGACCTATGATGTGTTATATTTTTTCATATTAATATAAGTATATAAAATTATTTCTTTGAACTAAAATAACATCCACTTGAAAATCCTCCTACACCGAATAGAAATCCAAAGGTGTACCAACCACCGTTGTTATTAATAGCCCACACGGCTATATCATCTGAGAACCAACTTCCAACAAAGGCGAACGGTGCTATCATTCCGTGCCACAATCCACCCCAAAATCCATATTCATGTGATCCTGCTGCGTTAGCTACGTCAATACATTCTTGTACGGGTGTTACATCTGCACAACCTGTAAATACAATTACTGATACCATCAGTAATAAAATTAAATTACTTTTTTTCATATTATTTATTTTATCCCCTTGGGGTTTTACCTATAAGTCCAAACATTTTACCACGTAGTTTACGTGCCATTTCTGGATTGTTTTTCTCATATTTTTTTATTGACTTCTCAAGTCGTTTCCTACGATTTGATTCATTTGCTACTGCCATATTTTATCTTTGTTTATGAACTGAATTCGATTTGTTTAATATCTTTTTTGAAAAGTCGAGCCGATTGTGATTTGAAATCTTTAAATGAATACATTGTATTCTTAACTTCAAGAACTTTAACTAACTCATTCTTTACCGATAATAGTAATTGTGAACCCGTTGGTTCAAACTCAATTGTTAAATTTTCAAACTTCGCTTTCATATCTTTTAAATTTTAAGGTTCAGATTAGATTGTTCTGAATAAATTAAACATTTTCCTTCACCATAAATTTCGAATGGAAATTCTGTTTCTTTTAATTGTTGTGCAATTGTTTTTTTCATTATATTTATTTTTAAAATTTAATTTTTAATCCCATATCTTTCATTATATGTAACACCTCTGCGTTACCTCTAGCATCATCAACTGGGTGATGTGTGTGTTTTGTTTTTCTTAAATGTTTCCAACTTGAAAATGCATCACGTTTCATACCACACCATAAATCACCAATCCTACGTGCTGAAAATCCAAATGGATTCTTACCACAATATCGGTGAAAATAATAGTTTATCCAAGCGAAATCAAACGCTGGATTGTCGGTAATTAAAATAGGTCTACCACTACTAACCGTTTCAATCCACAATAAGAAATCCTGCATTGTTAATGCTGGATCCATAAATGTTTCATGTTGTTCTCTACTGAACCCACTTATTGCTAGTGCATCTGGATTCCATGTATCTGTTATCGGTGCAGTTTGTCCATAGAACGTTTGTTCCATATCCTTAACTAATACTGCTCCGAAACAAACCATACTACTATCCCACGGCGTTTGACCATCTGTTTCTACGTCTACTACTATTAAGCTCATTTTTTATTTTTTTCTCCCATTCTACCAAGTTCATCTGGATATAGTTCTGTTACTAAATCACTTTGAAAATATTCTTTGGTTTCAATATTCATTAATGTTAATTTACCACTCCAACCAGCACCTTGATCTAAATTCCATACATTAGATGCATGGGCAGGTTTCAGCTGATTGTGAGACCGGAATGGCGGTCTTTGAGTAGTTGTGTGACCTATGAATACCTCATTATAATCTTTAACAGTATTTAATTCACCAGTTCGTTTATGTAGGATATCCCAATAAACAGCTGTTTCCCATAGATATCTATCCCACATTAAATCATTAGAATGTTGTTCACCTATCGGTAACACCCAATTATATCCACCATGTACAAATAAATTATTAAGTTTATCTATATGATAATATTTTCTATCTAGTAACTCACGGTGTTTGTCAATTCGTTCAAATTCACCATTAGTTAATAATTTCTGATATGCCTCTACTGATTGACTTCCACCTTGTGATAACCATATTTGTGGTGCACATGAATACGCAGAAATAAACCAATCCAATAACCACTCATCATGATTACCCATTATGTAAACTAGATTTTTGATTTTCAATAATTCATCAAAACATTCTGGTACTTGACTCCATGAATCAGCAACATCACCTAGACATATTAATTCATCACTATCATAATCAAAATCAGATAGTTTCAAAACTTGCATGAGTGCTTTGTAAGCCCCATGAATGTCACCAATGCAAAATCTACGTCTATTTGTATTTATTATTTCTATGTTTTCGTTGTTCATTTTTATTTTAAGTCTGTAACTATAACGTCACCTGTTATCCTCATGTAATTTCCAGTTTCTGCATCGTAAAAACAAGTAACACCACTGATGGTTATTCTTACATTTTTATTACTACGATATGTTTTATAAACTTCACCTGTTTTATTTACAAGTTCAATTGTATATTGTTCCGATGCTTTAACTTTTTTTGATTTAGTTGTTTTCGTTTCCCCACATGTACACGAAATTAATGTTCCTATGATTAGAATCATAGAACACCACATAAGTATTTTTTTCATTTTTGTATTACTTTTATTTACTCGAACATATTTTCAGTATATCTATTAGACACATATTTCATATAATGTTCAACACATGTTCGTTTTACCTCACTTGGTAATTTTGACATTGGTATTCCACCTTGTAATTCAGATGTTCCAGGTTGTGATATTGGATATACTATTAAAGTATCAACATCATACATCATACCGATTTCGGTTATTACTTTTAATTGTTGCATAATAATAATTATTTGTGGTTGGGGTAGGATTCGAGTCTACATCTCGCGTTACCAACTATTTCAGGAATACGGCTTTATCATTTAAGTTACCCAACCGAGTTTTGTATTAATATAAATGCTCCAAAAAAATAATATTAAGTTCATCCAATTCTTCTTCGGTCATTGGTACACCGTTGTAATCTGCTGATGAAATGTATGCATCAACGAAATCTGGTGCATCGTTGAAGTCAATATCATCCATTTGTACATTATCAATTTTTGTTAAGTCCATAGTTTTATATTTTAATTTCCGTATTTTGTACAATCACCACCAGTCCATTCTTCCCATGTTATGATACTAACATCAAATACACTGTCGTCTCCATCGACATCTGACATTAAGTCACATACATATTCACCACCATCAAGTTGTTCCATTGATTCAATTTCCTTATCAACCATACCCTGTAAATATGCATTTCTAACAAGTTCCTCAATGGGTACATCTTGTTCATATTCTTGTAATGCCACATCGACTTGTTCTTCGACATTCAATACACTCATTCTTACTTTACTCATAGTTTTATATTTTAATTATTTGTTACTTTGTAAGGTTTGTCCCAACTACCAATACTGATATGTGTATAGAAACTTGGTATACTACCATAATCACCATCATATGATTCGATTTGATTACTGTTATTTGCTATCTCGTAAATCTCAGATAGAAATTTTGAGGTTTTCGGTAAATCTTCGTAATGTTCTTTAATGTAGAATTGATTAACTTGTTCGTATCCATCCTTAGAATCTGGTATCAAATCAATCGGGCCACTAAGTACCTTTACGTTAATAACCGAGTAATGATTACGGGTAACCGAGAATTTGAATTTCGGAAATGATTTCTTAATTAAATTTCTTTTTTCTTTAATTGATTCTGTTGAAATGTAAGGCATCTTTTCTATTTTTTATGGTTTATATATACTCTCAATATCTACTACTAAAGTACGACCTTTATTTGAGACGTCCTAATAAAAAGTGACTTATTTATCAACAATTTTACTGAGTCTGATAATTTTATTAAGGTTGTCTCTCGTCTCTTTAGTAAACAACATAAGGTTTGAACATGATGATAACAGTATTAATACTATTACACATGTAGCTAAAACTCTATTTTTCATAACATCAAATGATTTTAAGTTTTTTTGAAATATCAAGCATTCTTACTATCGGTTTTTTCGCCTTCTCCATCAAATCTTTATTCATAATTATGGCGGGTGTTTCATTTTTCAAAGCTAAGTATAATTTTTTCAATGTGTTCAATTTCATATAAGGGCAATCATTACAATTACATGTAGAGTCAGATGGAACTATTAAAAATTCCTTTCCCGGTGAAAGTTTTTGCATTTGATGAATGATACCTGATTCAGTAGCAACAATATATTTATTGGAATTATCCTTTTGGGTAAATTTTATCATACCTGTCGTTGATCCAATGTAATCTGCCAAGGTTAGTACAGGAGCATTACATTCTGGATGAGCTATTATACTAGCATCAGGATTGTCTTCTTTAAGTTTAATAATTGCTTCAGTTGTTAATATGTCATGAACCTCACAAGTACCATTCCATAATACCATATTCCGCCCAGTAATTCTGTTAATATATCCCCCTAAATTTTTATCAGGTGCGAAAATGATTTTTTCATTTTTAGGCAAGGATTCAACAATTTGAACTGCATTACCTGAAGTACAAACAATATCTGTAAGTGTTTTAATTGCTGCTGTGGTATTTATGTATGAAATAACTATGTGGTCAGGATGCTTATTTTTAAATTCTTTAAATTTATCTTCAGGGCATGATTCTGCTAATGAACAACCTGCTTCTAAATCAGGAAGAATAACCAGCGTATCAGGATTTAACATTTTTGCCGTTTCGGCCATAAAATGAACACCTGCAAAAACTATCAAATCTACATCAGCTTCGGCAGCTTTTTGAGCTAAACCAAGACTGTCTCCAACAAAATCAGCCAATTCTTGTATTTCGGGTATTTGATAGAAATGGGCAAGAATTAATGCGTGTTTCTCATTTTTAAGTTTTAATATTTCTGTTGTATAATTCACTTCTTATAATTTGCAATTATAGTTTAAAGTTAAAGAGATAATTAATATTAACAATTTGTACAATATTGTACGGTTTAAATTTGATTTATTTATCTTTACCAAATCTCTAACTCATCAGGTGATTCGTCAGGTTTTGGATTTTCTTGTGATATTGAGTCCATGTATAATGTACGTAATCCGTTCAGTAAAAATTTATCGGATTCTGAATATAAATTCAATCGTACTATACCATCTATACATGTAACTAAAAATTTGTTCAAATCAGGATTAATATCCAATGTATCATCTTGTAATACCTCTCTAATTTGTTTTAATAACCTAAGTTGTGATTTCGTTAATTTATTCATCCCATTGTTTCATACTTGTTATAAATAAATCACGTGCCTCATCGGGGTTGGTTGCGTATATGATATTATAATCTTCTGATATTTCTGTAGCTGTTAATATAGATTCGGATACTTGAATGGGATTAACTGGATTTTCACCATCGATTACCACATAGTATTTTATCATACCACTATCGCTATATACGGTTTCCATGTAATTGTTTCGTAATCCGTTTAGTATGGATTTACTTGTTTCGTTATATGTACCACGTGATATAATTTCTTTAAGAACTTCTTTTATATAACCACCAGCTGTTGTCAATGATAAATAATGTTTTATCATTTTCACTTGTTCTTCATTAATCGGATATTCTTTTAATATACCTAATCCTTTATTCACGTTACCAACTATTCAAAAAATTATTAATGGCAATATTTAACTTACTATTATTTAGTAGTTGTTCACCATCCTTACTAATAATAGATCTTCGATTACTAGTTTCAAACACATTACCTGTGATTTTATATTCTTTATCATAACCAACAATACCCGTTAAACGTTCATACCAACTGGGTTCAAATGATACGACAATTAGACCAGAATCATCATCTTTGTAATTAATATCTTCTACTTTCATTTCTTTTTTTTATAATCGGTTTCCAATAATTTCCATAATGATTCAAAAGAATATGCAATTGGATTACCATCTTTATCACGCGCACCAGATCTAGGTTTACCATCATCAGGATTCCACACTCGTTCTCCCCAATCATTCTCCCACATATACCATTCACACCATTCCCAACCAGCTTTACCATAATGAGGTTTAATTGCTGATTCTAATATCTGAATGTAGGTATGACTAAGATTATATTTTCCTTCGAAAAAATCAAAACCCATATTACCCAATTCAGTCAAATCACGTTCTGCTCTTTGATAGGCTAACATAACTCTTAGAAAATGTTTATATTTCATTATGTTGGTTCTTTAAATATTTACTATACAAATATACAGAAAATAATTGAGAATTCCTAATTCTTCTTCAATAATTTACAAATAGGACAGGTTACAAATCCAGTACGAACCCAATCAATTGGTTTACTTACGTATCCAGCTTCTACTAGTGCATCAAGTACACCCTCATTCTCTGAATTAGCTAATATAGTATTGATGGGCGATTTTAACGATAACCTGTTACCACACCCACCACATCTATACATTTTTAAATTTTCGTACATGGTTATATTAATTCTAATCCGTTAAATAATCCAATTTCCAATGCCTCTTCATAACTATCTTCTCTAGGTGATTTGTAGATATGATTATCACCGTTCATATGCATTACATCACACACGAATGTTACTTTCTTTAGTTTCGAATCATAAAATATGATCTGTCTCATGTGTATATTATGTTTATCTCGTAACCATTTTTGTAATAGTGATTGTGTTGGTTGAAATAATGGATCTGATTCTGAATACGGTTTGTGTATCCACCGAGATGGTTGACTCACACCGAAACCCTTTTCTTTAGCCAACTTGGCTATTTTTTTACTTATTAGTTGTTCCTTTAGTGCCATTATGATAAATTTATTACTACCTTTAATTCTTCTTCTTTCAAATATTTTCCGTACTCGATTAATCCATCTTGGAACAATTCATTATATCCAATGATTCCATCCGTCATATCAACCACAGTATATACCACTATAGCAAACCGTGCATCGTATTGTGGAGCATCTTTATATCTGAACCTCATGAAATTCCGATCAGTATTTTCATGTTCTTTAACAAATCCCATTTGTTTGGATATGTTAATAACGGCTTCTTTATTTATTGCTATTTTACTCATGATTTATATCTATATGATAATCTTGGATATGTGTTAGATGTACAAACCTTGTACTCCTCGTCAAACCCCGCATGTACTATAAACATATTGTCTTCAATTTTATATAATGTACCACGTTTTCTATGTTCACCATAAAAGAAATATAGTGGGTCACCCACTTTAACATTTCGTCTAAACGCCCTCGTGTGAAATTCAATAAGTACACAGTATAGTAATAGTATTGCTACTATTATAACTCCTACGATAATTGCCCAATGCATAATTTTTTGTTTTTATAAAAATAATAATTTGTATGTGAATATCAATTGTAGATAATGTAATACTTAGTCTGCACCAACTACTACAAATCCATTATGATAATCTTTGTCTCTCCAAAATGGTTTGCCAATATTACTACTGAATAAATCAATTACCCAATGTGTTGCAAATGTTATAAGTGTGAAGTAGATTGAATTCCAAATATCATCAGTCCACACGTACATGGCAATTAACCATACGAATGAATACGTTAACACGTGATATGTTAACATCAACGGAGATTTATGTTTCTCTTTAGCCTGTTCGTGTGTTTGTAACACGAAATCACCTAAGAAATGTATCAACAATATAAATATGAATATATTAATCTCCATCTAATGTTGGTTTTTCTGCATCAACTAATGCAATTAACATCTCTTCTTCGTCTAGCCAATCTTGCAACATCTGTTCATGATCCTCAGTTGTTAAATCTGGAAATAGTTGTGTATAATATTCAATACACGTTGGTTGTAGTTTATTCATTGTAGTATAATTTTTAATTAAATTTTGATAATATACTTGCTCTTTGCCATTCGTAAAAAATATCATCTGTAAAGGGTGTTAATGTGATTTCATTTTTTACTTTTTTGAAATACACACATTGTCCGAATTCTCTGAAAAATACACCCTCATATATTTTATAAAACATGTCTCCACGAGTGAATACAACATTACATAATCGTTGTGTTGTGCCTCTACTATTAGTAGTTTCCATATCGAATGAAAAAGCAATATCCTCTTTCTTCAAATCCCATATCAACTTCCGTATATGTGTGTTTAAATGTCTCATTACTTTAATAGTGTTCTAACTAATTGTGATGCCACTTTCATGTCCATCGTTTGTCCGTACTTGGTTTTCAACTCTTTCATTACCAATACCATATCCTTAATTGAATATGAATTAGAAGATAGTACCGAATTCACATGTTCTGCAATTTCAGTATCAGTTAACATGGTAGGTAGGTATTCTGATAAGACACTTATCTCATCAACATCACCCACATCCCAAGCGTTCTGCTTCATTTTCTTCATGATAGCTATAGCTCGTTCATCTGATATATCTTTTGATTCTCGGTTGAACTCACCTAATATCGTTCGTAGTAAAGTAGTTCGTGGTCTATTTTGACCAATCATGGATTTTTTAATATCCGTTTTTATTTTTTGTTCTATTTTCATTATTGTCTTTTTATTTATCATTAGTTGCTGCCCATATTGTATATGCAACACATACCTCTTTAATATAATCATGTATATTTATATCCCACTGCGAGTGATATTTGCCAACCTCATTGAGTAATGTACGTTCCACGTCTGTATATTTTTTATTCTCTTTTATTTGAGATACGATACTCAACAACGGTTTGATCACCCAAAGATATTCAATTCCACTTTTCCATCTTCCTTTTTCACATTTCCATCTATTATAGGCCTCTAAACGAGATTCAACTTGTATTAAAAATACATTTTTCTTATGGTCTATCTTATACATTTAGTATGAATCTTAAATCCTTTAGTTTTTTAACCCCCATTACCAAATTAAATCCCTTGTATACCAATGCGGTACGTATGAGTGATAAATAATGAATAGTATATTCGTTGTATGAATACGAACGAACACCCAGTATTTCATTAGTAATATCCGTGTTCTTATTTAAAAATTGTAATATTGTCATAATTATATTCTTGAAGCTATTAGTAATTCTGTTAGTATCGGAAATTGACCACCCAACGTTTTTGCCTCACGTAGTGCTTTGGCTTTTTTACCCTTTTCCACATTAATTTTTACTTGTTCCACACGATACCCCAGTACCCAACGTTCCATATCCAATTCATATGTATCCAAAGCGTTCTGTCTGGCATCCTCTGATTCATAATAACTCCAATGAGTTCCGTAGAAACTATCCCATTCAATAGCAGGAACATCATACTTACCGTTCTCTGTATTGTACCCATAATCCATATCGGATAAAACGTAATTACCGTCTCTTTGATATGCTTCGAATTCTATTGATGTGATGAATTTGATTTCCATGATTTATCTCTTAGTTATACTCTCAATATTTACTACTAAAGTACAACAAATAATCGAGGCATACAAGTCTTTTCATGAAAAGTTTTCAACTATTTTATTATAGCCTGAGATACTAATATATCATGTACTACATTCCAATTAACGTATGGTCGTTCACCGTATGGATAAATAAGTGGTACACCTAATGCGGCATCATCAATGTATAAGTTACAATATGCTTTTGGACTACTTGTCCATTCCCATTGTGTTGGATCTTTGTTAATTCCATATAACGGAATATCATTATCTTTGAACCAGTCTATTGCATCTTGTATCATTCCACCATCTGCATTACCTCTCATTGTGAAAAGTATAAGTTGGTGACCGTTCTTAACTAATTGTTTTAATACTGGTACTGCCCCTATATCTTTACCTACTTCTGGGTACTCATGTGTTACACACGTACCGTCAAAATCCACGCCCACGATCATATTATTTATTTTTGAAAAAATCAATTAATTCTATGAGATGTGCTTCATGAACCACATCTCTGAAACCCAAGTCCATAACTGTTTTATAATTTATTTTCATGTTGTTGTTTTTAATCTACTATTTATTTTCAGAAACAGACACAACTGCGGTTTCAAAAGTTATTGGACAATATTGTTCAATAACATTTAACTTATAACTGTTATTCTGTAATATCGAATACTTAACGGCATATGGCCGATGTCGCCTCAATTCATCTTTGTACATTTTACTAAAATTTCTTAATAACTGTCTGTATGAAATAAGTTGTTCTTTGGTTTCACATGATACATGAACTTTCTCTAACCACAAAAACATATCCCCTACGTGTTTTTTATTTTTCATTTCTTTAATATTTTATCTATTTCATTTTCCCATTTACTCGTGTTACTACTTGTAGCATATACTCTACTTGTACCAAATTTTACTTTGATTTGAGCATAATCAAATACTGGATTAATTTTGATTTCCTTTTCAAATTCGGTATCCATGTATTCGATAACTTGTTCGTGTTCTATAGCCATACCGTAGAAACGTGGTTCTAAATACTTAAACCATTTTTCATTAAATTCATCTGATGTCATATCTTTAAAGTGTTGTTATAATTGCCCTGTTTAATTCTCGTTGAATATCATAATATGGTGATGTACCAAGTACCATTGATTTCAAATCTTTTGTATCTACTTCTATTTCCATGTCGTTTTAAATTAATTTTTTGTTCTCGTTAGAAAATGATGATAGTTGTGATATCACATCAATCCCACAAACTAAACAAATGTTTTCCAATCAATTCAAATGAACGCTGGGAACTCTTGGTTAGCCTTTTTGTTAATTCTTTATCTTTATAATCGTAATCCAGATCTTCAATTTTCTTTGCACATTTCAACCCATAAATAATTTCTCTCAATACATTATCCCACCGTTGAGCTGCCAATCTATCTGCTTCATCAGTTGAAATTCCATTTTTACTAACTCCATCTTTCTTTCTAAACATTGATAACGGTGTGCCGCGTTTATCTCTTTTTAATCGTTCTAACATTGGAATCAGATTATCTACTAACCAAGTATCAATAGACCAAGCTGACCTATCAGACCATCCCCTACTTCCGCGTTGATAAAACCATTTTACTTCAGATGGGGAATCTTTAATGGCTTGA
>Ga0209434_1000078_pt1 | contig 52660 bp, 49 predicted proteins | sample ETNvirnome_2_300_FD_184068 | JGI IMG/M metagenome (GOLD analysis project Ga0209434, IMG submission 184068) | Marine viral communities from the Pacific Ocean - ETNP_2_300 (SPAdes) (version 2) | ecosystem: Environmental > Aquatic > Marine > Oceanic | place: Pacific Ocean | collected 2013-06-22 | reverse complement strand
ATATATGAGCGATAAGATTCCTTATTCAAAAGTCAACAAAACCGCGGTTACCAGCAAAAAAGCAACAACCAAAACTAAAAATGTTACCCCTGTTAACAGGTCTGCTGGAAAAGGGGATAGTCCAAGACCTGTGGATTATAGTAATTATATCGACAATTTTGATGAGATAAAGTGGAGTTAACATGCCAAAACAAAACGAACTAGACGAAACATATTTGCAAATGGCCAACATTTGGGGGTTGTTATCTAAAGCAAAAAGAAAACAAGTTGGTTGTTTAATAGTAAAAAACGGGCAAATCATTTCTGATGGTTATAATGGTACACCAGCTGGTTATGATAATAATTGTGAATATGAAACTAGATTTGGATATGAAACCAAACCAGAGGTACTTCATGCTGAATCGAATGCATTAATGAAATTAGCTAAGAGCACAAATGGTAGTGACGGTTCTACAATTTATTTAACTATGAGTCCTTGTTTTGAGTGTGCTAAATTAATCATACAAGCAGGGGTTAAGAGAGTTGTATATTCAGAAGAATATAGAAATATAGGTGGTATAGAATTTTTAAGAAAAAACAATATTGAATGTGTTTCAATGATAGTAACAGAAACAATTAAAATATGAACGAACTATTAGCAATGATATTTGGAGCAATGATGTCTCTTAGCTTTGCATTATGTTTTGCACCACAAATTTTTAGAATGTATAAAAATAAAAGTTCTAAAGACGTTTCACTAGGAATGATCTTTTTACAGGTGTGTGGTAACGTTGGCGGTTTGGGATTAGCATTTACGTCACAAGGAAACATTTGGTTGTTTATAAACTATGGGATTGGATTGGTAATGGCTTCATGCTTAATGGTAATATGGAACATGTTCCACATAAATAATACTAGTGACTGATAACATAAACGAAGAAACCAAACAGAAAGTAACTTTCGCACATCTTGATAGTTTTTTAAAATTTGCTCCTATAGTCGGGTTAATACTAGTTGCATATTTACAATCTCTTTTTCCTACAAAAGAACAGTTTGATAAATTACATACAACAATTCATGACGTCGAAAAACAAATAATAATGTTGACAACACTTCAAAATAACGTTACGAATAATACAGTAAGATTAGATGCATTGTCAACAAAAATACAAAATCTCGAAATACAAATTGTTTCATTAAAAAAGACCCCTTGATCATTTGAAGCAGTACGCTATAATAGGTGTATGGCCAAAAGAGCATCAACGAGTAAAATAACATTTGGAAAATCGAACAAAAATAGAAAAGGTCAAGGATCTAAAAACCATTCTAAAAATAAAAAGTCCACCCTATATAAGAAACCTTATGTAGGTCAAGGTAGATAAGATGGCTGATTTTTGTATAGAAACAACAGCAATTCATGATGAATACATAGAAGAATATAATTCTAACTTTGATAGTTTATCTGATATATTGCATGATGTGGAATTTTTCTGTTTGACACCAACCCCGGAAAAAATAATAAAAAAACACAATATTATACCTGTTGATATAAAAAAGTATACCCAGGAAAATTTTACAAAATCATACGACCACAAAACGGGGTTTTGTCCTATCCTACAATCAACAAAATTTGGAATACGTGAAGCATGTGAAAGAGGATATTTAAAAGTCATTCATTTACAAACAGATGCAATACCTTTGGGTGATCATTTTGATACTGAAATATTGTCAAATCATTTTAAAAACGGGATTTATTTTGACATGGGGGGTACCGTAATGAACTTAATGTACGCAAAAGACCCAAAAGTAAAGCACATTATCGATAAGTTTGGATTAAAATCTGATATTGAAAGAATGCCTTTTGGTGATGACCCTACAGTATTTTTAAAATTAAAAAATAAAGAAATATTTCTAGCCTTTCTAGATAATGTAGATAAATTATGCGAAGAAACTTATAAATTCGAACACTTTACGACAGGTCTTGCTGCAGAATTATCAATAGGTATGCATCTAACAGGAGTTAGATCATATTACAACTACCATGGAGTGCTCCATATGAAGCACCCAAAATATTTTGATGTAAATCATAACCATTTACATGTCCAACATTACACAGACAGGGATCCGCAAATGAAAAAAAACTTACCCCATAAATTTGGAAAAACAAATGCGTAAAATTTTTAACATAGGGTTTTCTAGAACCGGTACAACATCTCTAACAGAAGCTTTACAAATTTTAGGATTTTCAGCATACCATTTCCCTAAAAATTTCCACCAAATTGAAAATCATGATGCATGTACAGATATGTCGATTACACTCGGATACAAATTTTTAGATTTTATGTACCCGGAATCAAAATATATTTTAACAACTAGAAAACTTGAAAGTTGGCTATATTCCATTGAGGCATTATTTGCTCAATGGAATATAGAACACGACACACCCGGGTACCCTACAGACTATATGCACTATGCAATTTATGGTACGGTAAAATTTGATAAAGATAAGATGGCAAAAGCATACTTTAATCATGTAGACGACGTTAAAAATTATTTTAAATATAAACACGAAGATTTATTAAAATTAGATATTGATAGTGACAATAAATGGGAAAAATTATGTACCTTTTTAAATGTAGAAATACCAGATGTACCTTTTCCTCATTCTAATAAAAGAAGCGATCTTTCCAAATCAGACACTTGAATAATTAGAAGCCTTGGTATAATTAATAGTATGAATTCAACAGCAGTTAAATTTGTTAAAGGTATATATTCCGAATACGTAGGTAAAAAAACTCAAGTTCTCGCTGAGATTGAAGTTTATTTAAATTCTCCAGTAGGTGTTGGGGAACATAGCAAACTTTCAGTGGAAATTAAAAATCGTTTTGAAGAACTAGCACAACTTGAAGACGTTCTACAAACGATTGAGAAGCATTTCGATATTACAGAAATGACTGAAGCTCCACAACTCGTAGAAAATGTAGATCAAACATCCGAATAATGGATACAATTGTTGTATCAGCAACGTCTAAACCCTTTTATAAAGATACAGATCTTTATAAAAGTCTTTCTAAGCACTTTGGCCAGAAAGGCCAACTAGTAACCTTTTGGGGTAATCCATCTAACTTTTTAGATATTAAAGAATCTAATAAAGAAGGGATAACGTCTGTTTATAATAATTTTTTAAAAAAATATAAAGACAAAGACACTATCATATTTGTTCATGATGATGTTTTTATTGATTCAATAAATTTTGTTGATACAGTAAATGATTTTTTGCATAATAACAATTTAAAGGACAAGTTTGCAGTAGTTGGATTAGCAGGAGGAAGCAACATACAAAAGAAAAAACCATTTTTATGGCATTTAGTAACCAAAAAAGAAACACAAAGCGGCATTGTTTTTCATCCCCATACCGGGTTTAACTTTCCTACAGTTTTTGGCCCCACACCTAAAGAAGTTGCGGTATTAGATGGGTTGTTTTTAGCAGTTAATGTAAAAAAATTACAAGAAAATAACGTTACATTTGATGAAAATATAAAAGGCTTTCATCAGTACGATATGAAATTTTGTATTGATTGTAAAAAAGCTGGGTTAAAATTAACAACAGCACCAATAAACGTAATACATAATTCCCCTGGTCTAAGTGATATAAGAAATAAAGGGTTTCAAGAGGCTGAAGATTATATAATTAATTCGATTTCTTAGTATTTACTATTGGTCTTGCGGGGTTGGTAATAGGATCATTATTAGCTTTAGCTTCTTTACGAACCGCTTCATTACTATCTTTAAGGTCTAAAGGTATATTAGCAAAAGCATGATCGTGAGAGTAAGTATTAACAGTCATAGGCGCGGCGACTCCGACGACATTCCCAGCAAACACAGTTAACGGCCCAACATAGTGTTTATAAGGAACCCATACCGTACCTATAGGCATTCCACCAACAAGTTGCCCCGTAACCTGAGTCGGTTCTGTTACTTGATATTCTAAAGGTGCTGTAATATGATTTACACTCAACTCTCCATCTACATGTAACCCACCTTTTATTACAACATTTCCATTTACGCCGAAATTTGAATCAATTAGTACTTGACCCCCTTGTCTATTTTTAATTGATACAATATCTGCTTCTAAACTCAATCTATTTCCAGCAGATATATTTGTTTCAAATTCACTTGATAAGTTTAATTGCTCACCACCTACATTTGTTATAGTACCAGACATTTCAACACTACCGTATGATTTCATACTTAGACCACCGGAACCAACTAATATATTATATCTATTTGCTACATTTAATGAATAAGAACCACCAGGCATATCATCAACGTGTACATATTCAAACATCGGACTTTCTTTCATGTGTACATAGGCACCTAAATTATCGACATAAACACCGTCGTTAGTTATTTTACCAACTGAGTCCATTCTTACGTTACCAAAATCATTCATTACTAAACCTATAGTTTCTACTTTATTTTTTGTTATATCAATAATATGGTTTCCCCCTAGACCCATTTTTTTCTCTATGTCTGCTAATCTAGTAATTTCTTTTTTATATAAATCTCGATATTGATCAATAGATTTTCTAGGATCTACCATCCAATCACCATCTTGACTACTGGGGCTTATACCCGTTCCTCCACAAACAGGGCATCTGCTAGTAGGAGGAATCTGAGTAGCTTTAGGACCATTCACACCTACAGCCTTTAATATCAATTGCAATGGATTAAACATAGGGGTTTTGATAAGCATCCTAATCGGGTCAATTTTTGGCATCGATTTATTATTAGTTACCAAATATTCTTTAGGTGATTCAGCACTACATACCGGGCAAGGACCAAAACCCCCGTCTGGTGCACCAGGTGCACCTTGTCTTTCTTGTAACGGTGATGTTAGTTTTAAGTATTTGTAACCTTCAATTTTTTCAGCTCTTTTTAATTCAAACAATTGTTTATATACTGCTATTGTTTTAACGATTTTTTGCCACTCTACAAAATATTCAGTTTTAAGATTACCAATTTTTAAATAGTGGTCCCCTCTACAGATATAATCTAAATCTCTTTCAGTGTATATATTTCTAAACCCTCTTACTGTATCATATTGATCTTGTAAAACTAATTTTTGATCATCGTGTACTGCTAATTCTACATTCGTCTTTAAAGCAAATTGTTTAAAGGAGCCATTGTAACCAGAAATTTTTAAACTTTCTCTATAATCAGAATTAACAAACTCAATTGTGCCACCTTTTTGGTTTATAAGATATTTGTTTTTGTAGTAATCTATATCTGATACATTATCTGTTTTTTCTGATTTATTCTCAAAACCACCTGGGTAATCATAACCTGAAGGACCACCATACATTTCATTCCAGTCATTTTCCCCATAACTTGCTGCAAAATAAACTGGGTAGAGAGGGTCCCCATCATGAAAGAAAACCCACACATGAGCCCCAACAGAAGGAACACCAAAAGAACCTTTTGTTTTATTTGAATAAACGCTAGGTGTATATTCAAATGAATTTACATTAACATTGTTAACATTATCAGCTGAGGTATTAAAAGCATCGTTAACTTTAAACCTGTACTTCTCATACACATTACCTTCTTTTTCCCCGATAAAATCGACATTTTGTGTATCATCTTCTGTATCGCTAAAATCTATGCTCTTTGAAGTACCTGCAGATTCAAAACCACTAACACCCGAAAAACTACTATCAGAAGTGGAAGCATAATTAGGGAGCGCATTCAATCTACCAGAACTCATTTCACCCGTAATAGGGGACGCACCAATGCTCCATGGTAATATTTTTTTTAAATCTTCATATATATTGTTTAAATCGCTATTAATATTTGCACCTAAAAACTTAAATTTCTTATCTTCAGGAATTTCGTTCCAATTTTTATAAACGGTGGGTGAAATATGAGGTATAAAAATTTTTACTCTCCCTCTAGCAAGAGGGTCGTTATTTTGTATAACTATACCTAAATAATTTCCGTAATATTTTTTCATTTTACGTTGCTGGGTCCTCTAACCCTAAAGCTTCATAACCGTATTTGTCAATATCTGCTTGAGATACTCCCCCACTAGGCGAACCAATTGCCACCCCACCAGTATTACTCGTCATCCGAAAACCACCACTGCCTGTATTATACTCTTTATCACCAGCTATTTGTTCATTAATTCGAGCCGCGGCTTCTTTGTTCTGTTTTCTCTCTTGTTCAGTCATCCATGGACCAGCGGGAGCGACATACAGAGGTTCAAGAGCCTCTTTTAAATTTTCTTGAGACGTTTTTACTCCTTGAACCCTATTATTTGCTTCATTTATTGATATTTGATTTAAAGCATCTTTTGACACTTCGGTAGCTTCGTTAGTAATTTCAGTCAATATATTAGGATTGTTTGCTGCATCTCTTTTTTCTCTACTAGTTACGTTAATGTCTACATCACAACCTAAAAATTTACCAAGCGTTAATCTACCGATTTCTTGTTGATTGATAATATTTATCCGTTTTAATGTTAACATATTTGCTATACCATCAATTGTATCAGTTACAGCACCGTTTATACTATCAAACATATCATCAAATGAATCAGCTATATTATCACTAATACCCGCAAAGTCGGGTACTTTAAACATATCAAATGTAGGTATACCAAGACTAACCGTGAAAATACCAAATAGGTCTTTAACTTTGTCCCCAATACACCTTATTATATCTGAAGTATTCAAAGATATCCCTGCTTTTCTTTTAATTGATGCTAAATCTGGGGGTATTAATTGTTCTGTTATTTTTCCTCTTGCATTTGTTACAGCATTACCAGCGGAGTCAGTAACTTGTTGTACAAAATTCTTTGATGTAAGTTTATCGGTATTTAGTATGTTATTTTGTACGTTTGTTACAACAGATGGTAGTTTAGCAGTATCTTGTATAGCTTTGGGTATATTATCTTTTAACGCTGTTAATTTTTCAGTAGGATTTGTAATAGTAGACAACCCACTGGTTGCAGAATTTGTAAGACCAGAGAAAAATCCGGATGCACCACCCACTATTTTACTACCAGCGTTTTTAAAAGATTTAAACAGGGTTGTGACTGAACCAGTAATCCCCGTAAATAAAGATTTACCAAGATTTGTTATGGTGTTTACTTGTAGTAAAGGTAGCATTTAAATTATTTAATTGGTGAATCTGATAATAAAACTTGAAATTTTATTTGATGTATATACAATATTAATATGCAATTGTGTATCATTCCAGATTTACATAATAGGATAGATATTGCTGAACGTATTATAGAAAAAGAAGGCAATTCTGTAGATCAATTTATCCTATTAGGCGACTATTTTGATAATTATTTCGAAGGACCCAAAACCGTTAACAAAGTAGCAACTTTTTTAAAATCATATTGTAACGATTCCAGATTTAAATTTTTAATAGGTAATCACGATTTACATTATATTATTGGTCATAGAAGTATGAGATCTTCTACATGGTCTCAAGAAAAATTTGATGCAATTAATTCTATTATAACAGAAGAAGATTGGTCAACCTTTTTATGGAGTTACCAAGTAGATAGTTGGTTGTTTTCTCATGCAGGCATCTTAATGTCAGATTATTCAGAAAAAAAATTAGATGATCAACTTAATTCACATCTTGAAGAAATTTTAGAAAACGACTTAGATCATTCTGAATACTTCTCACTATATGGTTCATTTTGGGCAAAATATCTTGGGGATACACCTTATGCAACCGTAGATGGTAAACCATTAAATCAAATGTGCGGTCATTCTGTTCTTGCAAATTGGAATTTAAAACAATTAATTGGATATAGGGTATATTATATTGATACTTGTTCTCAACATTATGGTATGATTGACACAGAAGAAAACACTGTAAATATCATGAAAAGTGGTTATACTCATCAATATCACCCAGGTGAAATAAAATGGTTAGACAAAATAAATCAAATTCGAAATTTATAGCATTTACAGGACCGGGGTGTTCTGGTAAAACTACATTAATCAAACATTTAGATTTTAGTAAATTTTTAAAAGGCCAAATTTATCATATAAGTTCCCATACAAGAGAATTAAAACATAAAGGGTTTCCTATTAATTCAGAAGGTTCTGATGATACTCAGATAATGATTACATTGAAACATTTTGAAAACGTTAAAAATGTTTTAGGGATGAATTGTATTTTTGATAGATGTGTTTTGGATGGGTTTGTGTATACTAAATGGTTATGGAGAAAAGATCAAGTATCTAATTATGTTAAAGCATTTGCTGAAGGGGTTTATATGAATAACATTGAAAAATATGATATATTGTTTTATTGTACACCAGATTTTAAATATACAAAAGATAAGGATAGAGATTCTAATGAAAAGGACATTGAAATTATAGAATCTATATATGATGAAGAAATTAGAATTTTAGAAAATATTTTGTATGAAAAAAATACAACTATAGTAAGGCTTACAAATAGTGTAGAAGAAAGAAAAAAGGTAGTTGAAAACGAGTTGAAAAGATTATAATAGTTATATGACATTACAAGATTTAGATAATTCAAATGTTGATACACATTTAGGAAAAACTAGTTCATACACAGGTCAATACGACAAATCTCTTTTGGTTAGAGAACCAAGATCAGGTAATAGAACTTACTTAAGCATCGAAGAAGAAAATCTTCCTTTTGAAGGTTGTGATGTATGGAACGGTTATGAAATATCAGGTTTAACTAACAATGGTAAACCGGTAACGGCTATAGCTAAAGTTATATATTCTTGTAATAGTAAATACATTGTTGAGTCTAAGTCTATGAAACTATATTGGAATAGTTTTAATATGACAAAATGGGGGGACAATGATATTGAAACAATGGATAATATGGCAAAAAGAGCTATTGAAGACTTAAGTGAGTTGTTAGAAACCGGTGTAAGTGTGCAGCTATATTATCCTGATGAAAAAGCACAAGCCTTGGTAATATCAGACGAAGATACATATACTCATTTAGAGTTAGCAGCTAGTGAAAATCTTGTATTTGATACGTATAACGAAACTCCAGAACTATTAGAATTTGAAGAAACAATAGACGGGGTTAGTGAATCAAAACAATATAAATCGAACTTACTTAAGTCTAATTGCAGGGTAACGTCTCAACCAGATTGGGGTGATATTTTTATAGGTATTAAAGGTAACAAACAACCCACTGTAGATGGTTTACTTAAGTATATTGTTTCTTTTAGAGACGAGTGTCACTTTCATGAAGAGATATGTGAATGCATATATAAGAGACTTTGGGATCTTTGTTCTCCTGACGAATTAACAGTTACGTGTTTATATGTTAGACGAGGTGGTTGGGACATCAATCCACATAGGATCTCACATTCATACCTTTATAATAATCAGTTAGCAGACGTGGGTGTGTTTTTTAATAAACAATCAAGACAATAAAAAAAGCCCGCCTTTCAGCGGGCTAATTTACACAAACAATACGAATTAGAGGTAACCTAAATGGACTTTTCTTCTTATATCTGGCCCTGTGGCTTTATACCCCGAACAAATCGGATATAGTGATGTTGTACCAGCTGGGTCAACATTAGATAACTGATAATAAACTGTAACATTATTTTCATCAACAGTCGCAATAATGTTACCTGCCGGGTAAACCAAAGGATGTCCACCCGCTGGTAATTTACAAGTGATTGATGTGAGAGTACCTTCAGCGGCGTTTTCTGCAGAGCCTTGTGCCGGGATTAAATGAACTGCCGATGCCGCATGCAAAGCTGTTGATTGATCTCGGTTATATAACACACCTGTAATTTTTGCATTACCACCATGCATGTTATCGGTCCCTTGAGTACCCGGTACACGTATAACTACATCACGATTTTGACCCGATAGTGTATAATTTAAATTATAAAAATCTGCTGGGGCACCCGGCGAAATAGGAAAGCCACTTAACGGGCTAAATGGTGAAGGAGGTGGTGTAAAGTTATCATTGTCTGTATCTTCACCAGCTGCATAACAACTATGTGTAAAAGCTCTAATATCGTTCGTATTGAAGGCCATGTAAGTATTTATTCTATTCGATTAACTTTTTTAAAAACACAAAAAAAAGCCCGCTTTCGCGGGCTTTGAATTGTTGCTTATTTCGACTTAGAAATAAACGGCCTGTGAACCTGGTGTGAACGCTTCGCCCAAGTTCTTCAAGATCACGACGTGATAATACAAGTTAGCACCGAAGATGTTGTCAACAACACCGTAACGGGTTAACAAGCCAACGCGTGGCGAGAAGTCGTTAGGACCAATTGTTCTCTGAACCATAACAGGAATGTATGGGCAGTAGATGATACCTGTGTCGTAAAACTCAGGACCTTTATAACCTAACAAGCAGTACTCGACGCGTGTGGTTCTGTCTGCTGTAGGTGTATAAGTACCTTGATCTGGCTGAGCAATATAACCCTGGTTCTGCTCGTACTGAGCTTCCGTCCTGGTATCACGGTAAACGTTAAAACGACCACCGAGGTTACCGACCTTGGCAACACCGACTGGCTGTGTGTTAACATTACCCTGCACCGGTACCCATTGGAACTCAGGTAACATCTCGAGAATAGCAGCTGCACGAGGTGTACATACTAAGAAATTAGCAGCACCACGGCGGTTTCTAATCGCGATTCTGTTCGCCTGAATAATGAGTCTTTGGTAGAAGTCTCTGTTACGCTCTACCAACCAGCGACCATCGGCTGACTGAGGAGCCCATACAGAATAACCATTACCTGTACCGTTGTCGAGAGCGACCTGGACCATTCTCATTAACATTTCACGGTCAATCTCAGCCTGTAACTCATAACTCATAGCGTTAGTGAGCTCAGTATCGATATCAATACCATTCATGTTTTTGAGATCCTGCTCTAACTCGACGGACCAGCGGGCTGCTAATCTACGAGTACCAGCCTCAACAGCTGTTTTCTCGAAACTAACAAGAACCTGCGGAATCTTGCCTGTTAACTCAAAGTTAGCAAGCAATCTTGCAACACCTTCATCCTGATCAACAAACGGGAAGTCTGTTCCAGTACCTAAACCAGACAACCTAGCAGAAGAAGTACCTGTAAAACGGGTATCTAACATCTGATAACCAAGTTCCTTGGTATTAACAGCACCATTACCGGACGGAACAATACCAGAACCAGCTGTTGCTGTATGAACTCCAGTTGCATCCGGCTGACCGTCAACACCATTACCTAATGCATTGGTATCGTACTTGTAACGCAAAGCAAATGCTAAGCCTACAGGTCCGCTCATCGGCTGAACACCAACGATCTCGTTTGTGATCAACTCAGGGAACGTACGACGAATCATAGGGATAAGAATCTTAGGCAAACGATAATCACCGGTTGCATAAGTATCACCTTGAGTATAGGAGTTGGGGATCTGATTTCCGTATTGGCCGATATTATTACCGCCATTCGAAAACACTGATCCACCACCACCAGAGACGTTACTCGCCTCATTTAAACACCATGCTTCCTGATTCTCCAGGAGCATTGCCGTATTAAGACGAGTGTGGTCGTCTTCGATGGGAGCTACATTATCAGACTGGTAATCCAATACAGGATTCCACTTTTCCAATAAGCTCTTGGCTCTATCTTGATCGATATAAGCCTGTGTGGGTTTAATATGCTTCATAATAAACTATGTGTGTTTGTAGTACTGAATGTACTAAAAATTCTTTATTTTAATTTTAAACTTTGATTAGTATTTGCTAAGCTCGCCCATATACGTCCCTAAAGGTTTGTGACCTGCAAATTGCTCTTGAGGTTGTTCAACCTTTTCTTCAATTACTGGACGATCAACATCTCTAGTTACTGTGTTCTGCGATTTGGCTTGCTCGTGCAAAACTTCAAGATGCTCTTCATGATTTTTATCAAACATCTTCAACGTGTAATCAAAGTTTTCTGTGATAAATTTAGCAGATTTACCATTTAAAACCTTCCTACAGAAATTAGCCTTATCTTGCGGTAAATCACTTGTTCTCTCTTCCAAAGTGATTTTACTCTTTAATAAAGCATTTTCCTTTTGTAAACGCTCTAACGTCGCGCTAGATTCGTTCAATCTATTAGTACTCATATCTATTCTTGCCTTACCGTCAATAATAGCTTCCTTAATGCTATCTTTCTGTAAAGCAGCATCGACCGCTAAAACTTTTCTCATCTCATGGATAACTTTAGCAGATCTTCTATTCTTAACAGCTTCGTTAATAGATCTCTGAGGAACTAATTTCTCAAGATATATATCGAGGTACTTACTTACTTTATGTACCACGTCTTTCTTGAAAGTAACAGCCTCTTCATTAATAGCTTTGCTGTACTTCTCAACCACGTTAATTAATTTTTGACCGTGGTTCTTATCAATAGCGTTGATAACTTTATCCAATTTGCCGGTGTGGTCTACGTCTATAGCTTCGAGTAAGTGCTCTAACTTGGCACTATACTCATCATCTTGTTTTACTAGTGCTGCTTCAACATGAAGGCCTACCTTCTTATTGAACGCATTTTCAATCGCTGTTAACGTACCCTCAGTAAGGATTCCGTCCGCTTTTTCTTGGAGTATATCTGTTATGTTGTCCATTTTAAAAAATTCTTTGTTTAGAAGCTTTCTTTATTTTTAGCCTCAATTTGTCTTCGACTACCGTACGTAAATCCCAGTGTGCGTTTTTATACTCACCAATTGAAATATTTTTTAAAAACTTACTAATCTTAGTACGCTGTGACATTATTTATTATTTATACATTCGAGCCGATTTTATTTAAAAAATCTAACACCTGCTCTCGTAAATAACTGTCTAATTCTTTTCGAGGTAGGGTATCTAAACTCTCTTCAAACTTATCATAAGTTTCTTCATATTTACCATCACTGGTAATAATAAAATTTTTATTTTCTAAAATACCGTTTACAAATGCTTTCGGGCACGAAGGATCAGAGACACAATCAATTGCAACCAATTTCATATCTGAAACTTTATTAATACCGTTTTTTTCTTCAGTTAGTTGCCCTAAAGCTCTAGAGCTCATACCAACCTTAACCCCATCATTAATCAAGCTTTTTACAATTTGACCGCAAGGGGTAGACAATACCTTGCTTTTACCGAAAAACGTTTTTCCTTCTTGCCACATATCTGTTACGATATGACAAGCTCTTTCTAAATCTACTTCAGCAGTAGTAGGGTGGTTTAATTCACCCATACTTCTATTTTCTTTGATCATATCTTTTATATAACGATCAACTTCTCTTTTTAATTCACTTGATGGGTAATATCTTTTATTTCGATTTACATCTTCAGCCATCATATAAGGACCTTTAATGTAAAGATTTTTTACACCGTCTTTGCTTTGTTCTTCAAGAATATATTCATATTCTTCCCTAGGCGCTGGTACTTCAACTAGTAACTTAAGAGACATGTCTGCTAATATTTATACAATTGTTGTTTTTTTTCATATTAATCTGTAATAAAACTATTTTCTATATTCCACTTGTTTACAAAAAATACTAACATAGTATCTTTTATTCTATATATTTCTTTGTACCCTAAAGAAATTAATCTATCAACTGCATCTTTTACCCCCATCCATGGATGTGTTACATATTCCCCGGAATCGTTTTTCCAAAAATAATCATCTAAAAAAATTAATCCGTTTGATTTACATATTTTCGTTGCATTATTTAAATCTAAAAAACACGGAATACTACCATGATTACCGTCTACAAATACACAGTCAAATTTATCTTCATACCCAGAAAAATTAAAATCATTACTGTCATGTAAATGTACTTTTACGTTTTGTTTACCTTTAACATAATGACCTGGTTTCTTCCCATCATAAGAATAATCGATGTCGCTACCTTTTAGAAAATCTATAGTTTCTACTTTTTCATAATTTTGCGAAAAACAAAAAGCAGATCTTCCAATCCATGTTCCGAATTCAAAAATAGATTTTTTACCTTCAGAAAATCTACATATTAACTTTAAATTTATATCTGGTGCAGAAGTGGTAATATAATCAGGAACATCTTCCCATCTTTCTTTATAGTTATTGCAGAATCGGTTACTGTAATCTTTTATTGTTATTTCTTGCATTAACAACCCAATTCTTTTTCAGTTAATATCTTAAATTCAATACCTTTTTTCTTTGCCCATTTTTCAGCTGCAGCCCATTTTGCTTTATTTTGAACATATGTTTTCTGTTCGTATATCATAGTTGTCTTTTTCTTACTCTTTTTAGGGACAGGAGGAATCGTTTGTTTTGATGGTTTTATTTCTATTAAGTAAGTCTTCGGGCCGGCTGACTCATTTATCGTTACTAACCCGTCTACAAAATATCTCTGCACTCTTCCTGTTAATGGATTTAAATATGGGACTATAACACATTCGCTATCCCAAGCCACAACATTTTCATTTAAATCGCACCAATGAAAAAATTTTAGTTCCCAACCTGATCTAAATATAGGTGATTTCTTTCCTCTAAACTTATCTTTATTTCTTGGTCTAAATATACCTTGCCTGAATTTACCCCTTGGCATATAGATATTTAAATTACTTACATCTTATTACAACCTCTTCAGGAAATATATATCCAAATTGATGTCCTAGTTTTACTACCTCTTTAAGAAGACTGGTATTAATAGAAGGTAATATTTCATCAATAAAAATTTGCGCTTCTTCTTCATGTGATTTTCTTCCCGGTAGAGATTTTCTTGAACCGGTATCAAGATGATTTGATTTATCTATAGAAAAGGTTTCGTTACATGGTGTTTTATCTTTTATAAAATCATAGATTTCTTTATCAAACTTTTCTATTTGTATTGTTATATCCGGTTTTTTAGAAAGAATAAGTACATGCCACTTATACCAAAAATCTAAAACATACTCTACAATACTCGGGTTGCAGACTATCCACGGTGTATGCCAAAAATTTGGTTTCTTCTCGCGCACACTTCGAATAACAGTTTTACGTAAATAGGTTTCAAAACTTGTGTTACCGAGTTCTAGATTTAAACAAGGAATACTATCAAAAGGATTCCTTGTATAATGAATTATATGAGAATAAGTTTCTCTTGCTGCGTTATAATTATCATCATAGAGTACATCAGGCGGTGGGTTATTTGTTGGATCAGTTTTAGCTAACTTAGACGCCACTTTAAGAGCCGATTTGACATCATCTGCATTATTTGGATCAAAACCATGGTTTTTATGACCGTGATGATCATATACATTATAACCTGTAGCATAACTCCACATTACTAAACTCTTACCAGGGGTAGGAAATTCTAATGTACACTCAACGCCCATTTGATTTAAAATATATTTGACGTAATGTGAACCGCCGCAGGGGGCACCAACAGCTAGAAAAGTATCTGACATAACGGTATTTAACTTTTACCCAACCAAAAACAAGACTGGCTCGGCGTCACTTAAGCCTGGGGAGGCTCCCGTATATAATTCTTCTTCTAATTTTCCTTTTTCTTCTTTGCCTTCGTCAAGCATGTCGTAATTTAATACACCACCACCAAATAATTGAACATTGCTATATTTACCTCTAACTCTACCCAAATTAATTTTTGTTAATGCCAATGCATATTGATAAACCCAAAGCTCTTTAATTACCCATTGAATGGGTTTCTCTACGTAACATTCTAAAATACCCCAAAATCTTTCATTTCCAGGTTCAGGATACATTTGCATAAATTGTGTCCTTTCATTAAAATTAATACTTTTTCTTAATGCTAGAACATGTTCACGCGTGTCTAACCAGTTTTTCAACACATACCAACTAATTAAATCAAACCCATAATTACCCATTGAATAACTAAAATAGGTTTGTTGAGCTAAAGTTTGTTCAATAGTAAACAAAGTATTAACACCGTCAGATGAACCTACTTCAAATCCCCTACATGCAATTACTTTTCTATAATCATCTAAAAGATAATCATATTCTTGATTCAAATATAATTGATCTGGTTTTAATTCATCACCAACTTCAAAAATATATGGGTTAGTGGCTTCCCCAATAATCATTTTTCCTATACCATATAAAGGTGCATAACTTGTACCACATTCATCAGGATAACGATAAGAAAAATTAGGATTTAATGGTGTGTCTGTAGTTCTGTTTGCAGTAAACAAAACATCTAATCTTATACCTTCGCCTCTTTTATATAAATTAGAATCAAAAATAACATACTCTCTCGTATATCCTGCAAACTTTGTAAACATTTCAACAGCAATACCAATATTTTCATATAATTGGTCTTGGTGTACTTCAATGTTTATTAAGGGGGCCCCTAATGTCCTAGATATTCTTTGAGCCAATCTATCATAACTACAAATTTTGTTATTAAGATTAGTCGAATAAAAAGAACTTACAGGTAATACCGTTGAACAATCCATCCTAATTATTTATGCAAACGACTCTACTGTCATAGAAATATATATCTTTTCAGTCGTTGAAACATTATAACTAGTTATCGGTAATTTTACAATTTTTTTATTTACATTGTCAATTTGTAACTGTACCGGCACGGCGGTCGTACCGCTCGCCCATCTGCCAGATGATTTGCTTAATGGAAACATACCAACAATATAATTTTTTTGTCCGTGGTTATTATCAATGGCTAATGCGCTATTAATGGTAGACGTATTAGGGTATTGTCCGCACCCCGAAACAACTGCATTTCCAGTGGTACCCCAATATATAATTACCTTATGTGTGCATGTTTGATAATTATTAGTTGCTGCTTTAGCAACATAACTTACAATAGTTTTTTTATAATTTGTATATGAGGTATCAAAAAAATCTGCCCACTTAAATGGGTTATCAGTGGCAGGGGAGGTGAAATTTGTTCCTGCTACGCTTTTATTAAAATACCCTTTCCATAAACCATCAGTGACAATAGGATTTATTGTACCACATGCACTGGTAAATGATCTTTTAGTTTTGGTTGACGAAGTCAAGTTAGTTACAACACCAAAATTATTAAAAGTCAAAGAATCAATATCACATACATTATATTCCTGATTTGATACAACAGATTCAACACCAGGTGATTGTAAGAATTGATCGTTTAATTTAATTGGAAAAGCTATATTACCATTAACGTATGTTACTAATGATTCAGCACTAACTTTGTAATTTTGATACGCATTGTTTATTCTATCCCGCCCAGCAAATAATAACATATCCCGCGGTAATACTTCTTTCGCGCTTGGTTGAAGACTTAATTGTGTAATTTTTTTACTCATTAGTTATTACCACGTTTACTGCTATAGACTGGTTTGTAATTAGCAGGGCCTCCCCGGAATTATCTAATAACGTAGGAATAGGTAACCCTGTAATTTGTCTAAGGTTGTAATTAATAAGAATTTGAGGAACGCATAATAAATCACTCGCACCTTGAATAGTTGCAGAATATGACGTGTTATCACCTGTAAGACTACTAGTCGACCAAACAGCAGGAAAATTAATAGACTGACTTTTGTCTCTATCGTATGATGGAAAAGACCCGGTTGCTTTTAGTGAACCATCTTTCCAATTAATATTAATTGTTGCGTTACCAGGTTGAGGGTTAAACCTTGTATCAGTATCAGCATAAGAATACGTTATTTCTATAGAGGTCCTATCGTATGTATCATATGTTTTACCAAACAAATGTGTCCACTTCAATTGACTTGTTACACCATCAGAATAATTGACTAGCGTTCCATAATCATTAGGCCAATAGAAAGTGTCTTTATTGAAATAACCACCATTTGCTTTATTTTCAGCACTAGCGGTATTATCAAATTCAGTTGGACCAGCGATACCCTCTTCTGAAATAGTGCTCTTATAGTAACTAGCAGCGGTTCCTGACGCTATAAATACATCTTTTACATCTGGTTTTACAACGGCATCCCATACTCTACCATACGCATCAAATTTTATAACGCTTATATCACCCAAATTAACGGTTTTATTACTAACCAAATTTGAAATATTTCTCGTTTGATCCGGCTGACCATTTATTGTCAGCCCATAAGCTTTGGTGTCTAAATATGTTGCGGCAAACGGGACCGGGAACATAATAGATTCATTTCTAAGAAAAGTTACAAATGATTCAACGCTAATTTTTTTATTAATATTAGTAACTACAGTTTCGTCAGAATCAACCATCGTTAAATAATCGTCGTTTTGAACTGTCATTAACTCTTCTAACTCTGTTATCTTTTTACCTGCCATTTTAAATATTTATCGTCACTCTATTATACGCCTTGACCTAGTGGTACAATTATCCATCGATCAAAATCCGGCCAGTTTATGCCAACATTAGTTATTCCAGCAGCTCTTCCTAAATCACCAGCTGCTGGAATCTGGGGCGACAAGCCTGGAACTATTGCTAATCCTCCCGGCGCTTGGCTTTGCACATTATCTGTTGCAGTATTTACAATTTTATTTTCTCCAACAATATCATACAATTTGCACCCTTTATAATCATAGACTTTAGTTTGCGTAGAACCCAATGAAATCGTCTTGTGATAACTACTCGTCGGAAAGTCTAATGTACGATCCCTCAGACCAAATCTCTTTCTTGAATTCCTCGACGCGTTTATTGGTAACACTATACCATCAATTATCGGGCCTTTATCGTCACCGAGTGTAAAAGCATACCCATGGGCCTCACCATCATCCCTTGAATAGAAAATTTGAATCTCCCCCTTTCCTATAATACCCAAACCGTCTTCAGTAAAAACACCATTACCAACGATTCTAAGCATAAAATTAGGATCCAACCAAGCGTGGTCATCCTCATCCTTAAAATAATATTCTTTTCTATCGCCTGAAATCATTCGGCCAGCCACGTAACAAGCTTTTGGTACTTTTACACCGCGACCTTCGCCAGGAACCCACTCATTACCCTCTAGTCTAACTTGTACAGCTTCATTCCATACATCAGTCCTTGCTTGCCATACCGCGGTTTTAGCTGCAGCTTCCGCTTCAGTATCATAGACTATAATATTTTCTGTGTCACAATCAGAGACCCACTTTGTCCTAAAATTCTTAAAACAACCCAGCAAAGTAAGCGGGTAATTCCATTGTGAACCGGACGCTGTCCCATACGTCAGATATCGCAAATCTACTTCAACTCTAGAATTAACTAAAATGGTAGTAAAATAAACTATAAAGTGTTCTGCATTAAACGTGCAGTCCGTTAACCCAGTCTCTTCACCAGTGTCGCCGCCAGCTTGAGTTATTTGTAAATTATTTGCAACATTCCAGTCGTATGAAGATCTATCAAAACCCACATAACCCCAACAATTACCAATATTAATAGCAGAATCGGGAACCGTATACATATTAAATGTTACATCTCTTTCTAGACCAGTAGATGCATTAATAGTTGTATAGGTTCTATTACCTATATACTTCACCGGGTCTACCCTTGATGAAAAATAAGGATTATTTAGGTCAAAATATTGCAGAGGAGATGATAACTCAACTAATGTTCTCTCAACAACTTTTTCTTTTGTCTCCGGGAATTCGACAGGCACCTTAGACTTAGAGTAAAATACACTTGCACCTTCTTGCCCCATAACCGTCCATCCTTCTTGAAGGCGGTATTTCAGCGGGTGTACTTCTATTATTTGGTTAAGCTCTTCACCTCGAGTTTGCCCATCTAGTACATAGGTTGTTATTTCATCCAACCAAAACGTTGTTATTATTAAATCACAAGGTGGTGTACATGTGATGTCACAATCGTAAAGAAATTGATCAGAGTCCGGTGTAAGAGGGCAACAGGTAAGTTTAATTTCTGTAGGACAAGCGCATTCCTCAGTTATAACGGGTACCCGTTGATCTTGCTGCACAGGTTCTGTTTCTAGTTCAATAAAATCTAAGCCTTGCTCTGTATTAAATGTGCCGTCCCAATTACCGGGGTAATCTTCCAACATTAATGCATTGAGTGTGGGTGATAATATATTCTGTTGTGCGGGTGGTGGTGAAACTTGATTTTTAAAAAGAGATAACAATCTTGTTTGGTAGTCATATATTTTCTCCAATACCCTATTTACTACAGATCTAGAAAATATTTCATTAGTACCTATGTAATTGTCCAACCCAGGATTAAAATTAAGAATTTCTAATTCTGCAGGGTTAAAATATACCACACCATTGTAATCAATACCCCCATCTCTTCTTAAAGAAACACTAACCATGTTAGTAATAAAATTCTTAAACTGTAAATTATTGCTGAGTAGTTTTAAAATGCTTTTATTGTAAGCAAAATTTGCAGTAAATTCGTTTTTATCTACTTCTATTTCATCTTTCCCATATATTTCAAAATCATAATCAGATAAAAGATTTAGATACTGATCATTTTCATTGAATCGAAGTAAATACCCTGAACGGCCCCTTTTTCCATATGCATATAAGTTTACACTATTAAGAGTATTTTCTACATGTGATAAAAATACTAGTTCTGTTTTATCAATTTTATTCTCTGATAAATTAAATCTCCCAATATATTGAGTATTATCAAAATAGTATTTGTATATATTTTCTTTTGTTGAAAAATATAACATGTTTATATTTTCTGCAACAACAAAATCGGTAAAATATTCAGTGTTATCTGTATTATATAAAACCTCTTCCTTTAATAAATTTAAATCGTTATCTAGCGTAAAGAATTTTCCACCTGAAGTTAACCAATAAAATGTATCGTTATATATTTTTATTGATATCGGTGGGTTGCTTTTAGCAAATCTCGATTTTCTTAAATTACGAACATAACCTAAATCTTTATCATACACTTTAATACACAAATTACCTTTATCATAAACATATAACCTATCTTTATAAAACTGTAAAATGCGCGGTTCATTAAATGAATAATTATCTCTTACACCACCTAAACCTCCAATAATTTCTGTTTCATAAAAAGTATTGTCTCTGATGGTATCATTTTGGGTAAATCCCCTTACATTTATTTTAACAACATTGTTTGTTGCAGTATCAGACACGTACAAACTATTATCATGATACGCAGAACCATTGATTGATTCATATGGTAATTCGTTATTAATTCCTATGGAAGAGATATAATTTGTGAATGTGTAATCTGATGATAACGAAGACGCACTACTTTTTGCACTTAGAGAAACAACTGAACTAGGACTACAACAAAATATAGCATTAAATCCTGATAAGTTTCCGGGAGCTACAGATGTAGAAACCAAATTATTAAACGCATACTCATCTACAACACCACTAGATTTTATATCAGCTGGTATATCAATAATTGTCATATTAGAATCGACAGTAAATGAGTTTTTATGTAAATTGAATACTAAATTAGATGTACCTTGTTGATATTTCATCGCCTGAGCTTCAGTACCAAAAAAGCTAGCTACGTTTGAAAATTTACTATTATTAAAAAATACACCACCATATGAGGATTTACCAGATAAAGCGATTACGGGATTTTGATTAGTAGAATATAATTCGGGGTACCCATCAGCAAATATAAATGTGTGTATTTGGAAATTAAAAGCGCTTAAAAAAGCTTGAGCCCCGTATGCTGCATTTTCATTACCACAATATGCAGCCGTACTAACATCTATAAAAAAAGAAGATAAAAGAGATGACGATAAAGAACCAGCTTCTGTATTATAGTTGCTTTTTTCTGGTTCATCATTATCCCAGCCATAAAATACCCCATAACTTTTATTATCTTCATCAGTAACAGTAAAATAAGGCATTTGCGAATAGTCAGAATCACCGTTGTTATATGCAGCTTTTGCTACATCGTAAGGTGTAAAATTCTTTATTTGTATTTCTAACTTATCCCCACCAACAGAGGTTGTACCAATATAACCTTCGTAATTTGTGGGTATATCAGGATCAGCTAGTTTACTAACTGAATACAAATACATTAAATTGGACTGAAGCTTATCTAGACTAGAATTAAAATTATACCCATTTACTAATTCATTTACACCCAATAACGTACTATTTTTGTCATATGGTAAAACAATATCAGAAGAAAGACTTCTGTTAAAAGTGTATGTGTATTTTTTAAATTCGTCTGATATATTAATCATTTTCTACTTCCCAGTCAATTCTATTTAAACGCGTATTTGCAGGTATCACCGTTTTAATTTGTTCAATTATATTGTTGTTTATATCAGATTGAATACTGCTTTCAGTTATACCAGTATCTAGTATTTTTACATTGAATAAATTGCTCTTCCTACCTGGTAATTTAAATTTGAAAAGTTTATCAATATTTTCAACATAATTTCTCTTACCGCAAGGTAATTGAAAATTAATATCTTGAATGGTATAATAAGATCTAATAATATTTGCTATATCGTACAAATATAAAGGCACACTATAGATATAGAAATCTTTTATCTTAAAATTACCATAATTATAATAGTTTACATCATTTAAATTTTCATTAAGTTTGTTATTACCATAACTAGGTTCTGTTCCAATATAAAAGGTATTATCAAAAATAGTGCCGTAACTATATTTTGCATCTTCAAAATAATAAGAATCTACATTAGACCCGTCTATTACAAAATTAAACAAACCTCTTGTTGTATCTAAGGTAGCAGTAAAATTATGATAACCTGGACTTAAATTAGACAATGGGTAGGTTAACGTAGCAATTTCATAAGTTTGTACATCATATATATTTGGAAGCTTCAATACTGCTGATATAGTTTCCCCTGAATCATAATTATTTCTCAAATAATCATAATTGTTAATTCTATTATCGATATTAAACACCTCAGGTGATGTATAAACAACCTGCATAATTCTACTACTCACATCAGTAAAAAGTGTATTTGTTCTTGTATAACAAGGAATGTTCACATCTAGAGAATTAGAACTTAAACTAAAAATAGATAGATAATTTGTTAACAAGTTCCCACCGTACCACTCATTTATTATTTCAATATTTTTACCATACGTTACTTCATTTTGTGTCAATGTAGATAATTTCACACTTTGGCTTTGTATAACGGTGTCGTATTGATCAATAACAGCTATATCATGATCATCATATAAAACATAAAAGTTTCCTTCGTTATCAAATGTATAGTCATTCAACGTTTGCACTAAAATTTTATCTGTAATGCTTCGATTATCGATATTATAATATTGCAAAGCGTGTTGATTATTATAATAATATACGTTATCGTCTACAATTTGTGGTTTAATACCCGATAACAAACCAACCCATGTTTGTTTTCCGGAAAACCCGGTTCTATCTTTGATATTTTTTACGGCTATACTAGTATATGCATCACCAAATTCACATAAAAAATGAGAAGTAGATAATTCAGCACTAGTCTTATATTTTAAACTAGTGGAATCTAATCTATAGTAATCGGTTCCATTTAAAATATACACATATTTGTTTTCAGTATAAAAGGCTGAGCGTTCAATATTAGCATTATCAATTATGTCTAATTTCTTTTTATCTAACGTTGTTCCAATATAGTTATACTTTGTTACATATGCTTCATTATCAAAAACCAAAAAATCACCATTAGGTTCGAATTTGCTAATGTTTATTATAGAACTTCCATTATCTAACGTTCTTAATAGCTCTCCAAAAGTATTAAAAATGAATATCTCTGTGTCTTGGAAAGTAATAGAATGAGGAGTTATTCTTCGATAATTGTAAATACCAAAACCTCGATTAGTATAATTACCCACAATTTGAGAACCAAAAGGTGTGTTCCAATCATCGTTATACATATTATACGTGACAGAAAAATTATCAAAAGTAGAATACTCATCTAGACTCTTATCCAAAGCTTTTGCAAAATAATTGCCATCGAAAAATATCTCTTCTGAAAAATCTTGTTTAATATAAAATTTGTCAAAATATCTTTCAAAATTATTAAAGATAATACTACCAGAAAGATCATTTACGTATGATTTACAATTTTCATTACCAACATGGTGGTAAGAATATAAAGCTCCTTTTTCAAAAGTAAGGTCACTTTTTTTATCATATAAATCATAATCTACAGGATCAAAATCAGAAGCAGCACTAATAGTGTCATAATTTGTTGTAACAAGAGGTACTGATATGTTTGATAGAGCTTCGTAATATGAAACATTAGCAGGATTATAATATCTATCTACCCACAACCCGCTTGCATTAATATCGTCACCACCAGACAACCAAGTACAAAGATATGCCCCGGTTTGGGTATCTGACACACCACCAAAAGGAGAACTATATTTGTATCCCCCTAATCGTTTAAAAATTTTATCTGCATAGTACGGAGTATCACTTGTAATAGCACCACTAATAACTAAAGATGAATCATTTACATTTAATTTTGTATAGGGGTATATATCAAAAGGATAATGAAAATAATTCAAATTATCTTGTTTTAGTACTTTAGTAAGGGTGTAGCTGCTAAAGCCTAACCCGATATTATAGTTACCCCTTTCTTGATTTACACCTGTAAATAAGGTATCATAATATCTATGCTTAAAACTCGGTTCTGTTAAAAATACACCACCTTGCGATTGTTCATTGTCTACTGTTTTTTGATTTTTTAAATTAAGCAGATTCAGATTTAAATTTGATTCTTTGTACGGTTTAATAGAATAAAATTCATTATTATAAAGATAATTTGAATTAAAATCAAAAACACTCTTTAAAGGATCGACAATTAATTTAGATTGATCAAATGACTGCTTATAAACATAGTTTGATGTTGACAAAGTGTCTTGAAGCGTTGTACTATTATCTTGTCTAATCAAAAACACATTTGAATCGTCAACCGGGGCTATTGATGCACCAGATAATGCATTACGTCTGCCCAATGAATTAGTAGTTTCGTCATAAAAAACAAAATTTACCTTTTCATATATCTTTTTATATAAAGTAAAAAGATTTGCTTCTGTGTTGAAAAAATAAGAAAATATATTTACAGTATCGGAGTTAGAAGAAAGAAATTTAAATTTACTGTCGATATAATCAAAAGACAAATATCGTTTTATTTTTCCAGACGTATTTGAAATTTTACATTTATCGTTTTGTTTAAATTCAATGTCAAAATAATTGTTGTTGGATAAAGTTGTTGTAAATGTAACGTTAGCTTCTCGATTTAAATCTGTACTGCTAATAGATAAATATCTGCTTTCAGAGGTTAACCCTCCCATACTATTAATAGCTATATAAGTTGAAACTGTTCTGTTCTCAGGTAGAGACAACCTATCAATAGTTATAACTGTTTTATAAGTGTTATCATTACTAAGATAAAAATTAGAATACTTGTTAGTAGATGTATCGTTAGTACCAGATAAACAATCATTTAAAGTTAAATCAATACCATGATAACTAGCTCTACTATCAGATATAAAATTTATTTGTTTATCTAATTCATAATTAGCACTTAAACTAACAATATTATTTCTATTAAGTACCTTTACTTCCATTAGAAATATTTAATAGGGAATCTTTATTTAGTTCTCTCTTCTCTCTAATGCATCGTAATATTCGAATCTTTCATGATAGCATGGTGTTGCTAAAAGTATAGCAGGAGTTATACCCCCTTCTATGGTTTTTTGAAAAATATACGACATCCATGTTTGCTCAAACGGGCTAGCCCATTTTTCATCTAAAAACATTTTTTTATTACCTTCTCTCGATACTATTTGGGGCCAATTACAATAAAAAATATCACCATCAGCATATGCTACCCCTTCTTCAGTTCTAATGTTATTAAATTTAGTTAAGGGCGCATTAGGATCTAACCCGTTAGCGGGTAAATATTTTTTCTCTGGCCAATATTGTTCTCTTACTTCCTGCGGTACATTATACCAAGCCCATTGAGTTTTATTATCACCAAAAAATTCAGTAAAACAGAACTTAAGAATATCGAAACCGTTTTTTTCCATAATCTTATGCACTTTATCGTACAGCCCCGGGATGTATGTAGGAAACCCATTAGGACAACACCCAGCCCACTTATTGTGAATGTACATATCATCTTCTAAAAAGATATAATAATCACCGTCGGTTTTATCAAAATGCTCAGCTACCCATTGACGACCACCACATATACCAATATTGTCCTTTCTAATTTCTGTAAACCCATATAGATCACAAATAGCAGCATACTCTTCCTGGGTACCATCATCTATGGAATTGTTTAATAAAATTTTGTGTGTGTCATCCATAAACTTTTCAGACTCAGACCAGTTTTCACACAATTGTAAAAATTGGTTTGGCGAGTTATACGTTATAACGTAAAGATACGTTTTAAGTTCGTTAATAGGTCTTGTTCTTCTTGTCGTAATTAAATCTACAGTATCGTTTTTTAAATTTTCAAAAAAACATTCAATCAAACCGTCGTCTCTAATCATAACTTTATCTACCAAATCGTCATGTTTATATGACAAAATAGTAAATATGGATTCTTCTGTACCCATTTGTTCCTCATCTAACGAAGCTTTCAAATAGTCATAATAGAGTCCATTAACTTCACCTATATAATCTTTATGACCCCCAAATACACCAGCACGTGCAACAAAAGTTGTTTTATCGACGTTACAATACGATCTTAATTTATCGTGATCAAACCCATGTATTTCATAATTTTCATAAGGAAAACAAATAAACAAAAACTTTTGTAAGTAGTGGTGAATTTTGTTTATTACTTTATCGTGGGTAAAATACCCCTGGTGTATTGTATTTGTTATGGCCCCGTCTACCCAGAGAAAATAATCTGTTTCAAAAGGGTTAGATATTCTTGCATCATTAAGCATAAACATCTTAGACATAACCATTGGATTATAAAGTTCTAACCCAGCTTGAGTACTTTCTGGGAGCCAGGATGCTTTATTATACCATTCTGGGTTAGAACGAATTGCTTGTACCTGATCGTAAAATTCGAACCAAGTTTTAAATTCTTCAGCAGGTTTAACTATAACTTGAGTATTTTCCGGAGAACGGTGTTCCCAGACTAGTTGTTCATATTCCGGATCTATATAAACAATCATAGGGGCATCCGTTTGTAGTAATTCTTCTAATTTATCAGTGTAATGTGAAAAGGGTCTTTTAAAACTATCTGGTAACGTTTCTCGTTTTAAATCCCAAATACCAGTAACTATAGTAGTTTTTGAAGGCCCTTCGTTAGAATGCTTCTCATAAGTTGGATCACTAGGTTCTTGTTCAGTAGTGGGTTTCAATTCTTCAGAATCTTCATAATTGCAATTGCTGCTCACTTGGAGCTCTACAGAATCTTCATAATCATCGTCACCCTTATCAACATCTTCCGGGACGTCTACGTAATTACCGTCCTCATCTACTCTGTATCCGGTATTTTCAATACATTTACCTAGCGCCTCTACCTCAGACCACCTTCTGTTAGATTTAATATATTCAAGATGTTCATTTTCGAAGGCCATAATATCACACCCTTCTTGATTTGTCAGTGTATATCCCGCTGCTTCAAATCTTTCAAATAACTTCAATAAGTTACCGTCTTCACTATTAAACAACTCAAATTTTATAACTTTAGGTCTATATTTTTCAAAATCAAAACCTTCGAAAACCCAAAAATCATGACCTTCGGTATCAATTTGAACATAATCAATTTTTTCTATATTATGTTTTGCAAGAAGATCATCTAATACAACTACAGATACTTCACACAGTTCACCGTGTTCTTCAAGTAATCGTTTGCTTTCTTTATCTGAACCGAAACCATTTACCGGAGGAATAAAGCAAGCCATACCCTTTAACGGTTCATCTAACTCCAGATCATCTATTTTTTGCCACGGAATATATACCATGGTCTCAGTTCTTTCTTCATTAGATACCGCTACATTTTCTAAAATAGCTTTATCATTTTTTAATACCTCTTTATAATATCTAGTTAGTTCACTAAATGCATCTGGTAATGGTTCAATGAACAACCCCGGCCAACTATAAAGAGATATATATCCTGATATTGTATCATGAAAATGACCATCCATGGACCCTACCGATAAACAAAATATATCTTCCTTTTTTCTACCGGCATTATGTAAAGAAATATCAAATATTCTCTCTACTTGCCATGTGTTATATGTATAAAGCTTGCTTTGTAATTCACTATTCATCCGCAAAAATTCCGTTTTCTATTTCATATTTTGATCTAGGCGTTCTCATTGGTGATGGTCCTATCCTTTCTAACCACCCTTTACTTTCACTATGAGGCAATACAGCCCAAGATCTAGGTTCTTTATCAGAACAAAATTTCAAGAAAAAGCTAGCATTATCTTTAGCTTTTTCTTCTCCAATTCTCCACTCATTTAAATCTTCTCTATATATTTCTTCACCGTCTTTATCATGAGCAGTTACACACCAAAAATTACAATCTTCGTGTTCTGGTGTTTTAATATCATCTCCTGCTATCCATATATCCACACACCAATTTCTTCCAAAACCATTTTCCCATTCTTCTTTAGAAGAATAAACTTCTGGATTATCAACATAATTAGGTGCAGGTGGTTCCTGTCTTTGTGGCCACGTATATTCTAAAACACCTCTCTTATCAAATTTTATACCTGCATATCTTTCGTATTCTTCTAAAGTACGTTCGGTACCAAAACCAAACTTACCAAAATCAAAAGCATTTGGGTCTGTATCGTCCATTCCAAATAAAGTTCGGTTTCTAAAATGACATGCATTATTTACTGAAATCCATCCTGCTGACTCTTCTGAATCTACATCATGATCTTCCCAATGTTTATCTCTCCCTTCTCTTGTATATTCATGCCAACATACAACTTTATGAGGGTGAAATAAATCATACCCGTGAGTAAAAGCTCTTACAGCAATGCTTATTTCTTCTCCATGAAAATAATAATCAGGGTCATGACGCACTTCTTCGCAAAATATACCAAGAGTAAAACAAAAATGAGCTGAATAAAATCTTGATCTCATTGGTTCTAATCTGGTCTCCCAATCTGGAATAGTAGAGGGTAAAAAGAATATTGCACCCTCAGGTATGAACCTATCATACTCCATAAACCACGGGTCCTTTTCTCTACCATCTGGATCATTGCTTGGTTTATATGAAGGTATATATGCAGTCATAATAGGCTTTTTATGCCCCTTTTTCTGCATTTGTTTTATCATATCAATACATTGTGTATCCCAACCAACAGCAAACCTATGATGAGAATCTAATTGTAACGTATATGCTTCTCCTGCATATTCATTTTGAACCACATTACGTGCCCAACAAACGCCTTTTGCTTGTTTCCACGGAACATTAATTACTTTAAATCTTGGATCGTTTTCATATTGAGGGATTTCATCAAATGTATCACCTTCTCTAAATTGCCTACAAATACTAAATCTTAAATTTTCGGGCTTATTTGCATTATCAATACAGCTCTTTAATGTAGCAGGTAATTCTGGGTCTCTATACGAGGCAATTTGAATAAAAATAGTTTCTTCTTTCATAGCATCCTGAAATAATTATTTTATTTTAGATTAGGGTCAAGATCTTTTTCTATTTTATCCAACCACCCTACATCTGTTATAAAAGGAATAACTGTTACTTTAACAGGTCGTTCCTGACACACTAGACCAATTGGAAATCTTGCAGCAAAAGGATCTTGTCTTTCGTCATAAATTTCTGAAATTTTACTTTGAGGGAAATCTTCTCTTATCAATTCTTTTCCGTCAGCATCATGCACACCTACATACCAAAACTCTGTATCTTCCCAAGTTTCTGGTAGCTCTTCCCATGGTATAAAAAAGTCTATACACCAATTTTTTAACCATTCATTTTCATAATTATCATTACCATTATGTGGGTATACCGCCGTTACATTATCACGCACTTCTTTTTGAATTGCTCTTTTTCCAAAATGAATTCCTGAATATCTTTGATAATCTTCTAACGTTCTTTCTGTACCAAACCCATATTCTCCAAAATTTATTTGATTTGGATCTTCACCATCCATACCAAATAATATTCTATTTCGTTTATGACACATTTCATTTACTTCCCACCAATCATGTTCTCGACCTTGTTCTTTATTACAATCATCCCAATGGTGGGGTCGACCTTTTCTTGTATATTCATGATAACAAATGATTTTATGAGGGTGATATAAATCATAACCATGGGTGTATGCTCTTACAGCAATGCTTATTTCTTCTCCATGAAAATAATACTTTGGATCATGAGGAACTTCTTTACAAAATTGACCGGTTGTGAAACTAAAGTGAGCTGAATAAAATCTAGAAGGAATAGGTTCTCTTAATTCTTGACCAAACATAGATGTCGGTAAAAAGAATATTGCACCTTCGGGTATAAATCTATCAAAAACCATTTTCCAAGGGTCTTGTTCAAAACCATTTGCTAATGAATATTCACCCGAATCATCACTATCTTCTAACCACGGCTTATAACTAGTAACATAACCTGTTAGCAAAGGTTTAGCATGGCCTTTCTCTTGCAAATAATAATACTGACTCTTACATTTAGAATCCCAACCCGGTACAAATCGATGGTGAGAATCAAGTGCCATCGTAAATTCTTCTTCACAATATAAATGTTGAATTGTGTGTCTTGCCCAACATGTACCATGCCCTCTCTTGTTTTTTACATCAATAATTTGAAAACGATCATCCTTCATATATTCATATATTTTTTGATCAAATTCATCATCTTGATTATGTTGCCAACATATACCGAATGTTAAATTGTCTGGTTCATCAGCATTATCTATCATACTAACTAAAGTCGGAATTAATTCAGGATCTCTATATGCAGCAATTTGAACAAATATTTTTTGATTTCCTTTTTTATCAGAAGGATAAGTTTCATGATAATTATCGGGAACTAAATCTTCATCAAACTCATCCACTATATAAGGTTTCGGCTCTATAGAAGATTGGTTGTTATCAGGAGTAGCTACTGTTTCTGAAGGTTGATCTAAAGAAGGATTAACTTCTAAATTTATTTGAGTATCAGTAGCCTTAACGGTATTAACCGTTTTTAGTTTACTTTTTCGATAGATTTTTATCCCTGGCATCTATATTTTACTTAAAAAAATGCCGACAATTTTCAACTATACATACGTCATTTCAACCGAGTCAACACACATGTCTGATCTATACCCATTACCAGTTGTACCCCAAAAAGAAACAGAATTGGTTGTTGTTGAGTTGGTGACATAAGATCCACTAGCTTTAAGCCAGTCGTATACTGATTGATATTGATACGCACCATAACCGTTAAATATGGTTGCTTTATATGTATTATACTGATGCCCGTAACATCTCAATGATCCGCAATTTACTCCATACATATGGTACCAAAATGCAATTGTTACTGTTTTACCTGACGGTACCGAATTACTAGTCAGATAAAAACTAAAGTTTGTGTTAAAATTACTTGTTGCTTCAGTATACATATAGCGGTGAGCGGACGTAGTATTGTAGGCTCCTGATGTTGCCATCGTAACGTCAACAACACCACCATACGGTCCAGTATTACTACTAGGAGTACTACCATAATCACATTGGAAACATCTTGTAGTGTTTGTTGTACCACTTGAAGTATTTCTATACCAAGCTTGACCGGAACCACTACCAGTAACAAGGCCACTACCTATAGAAGGGCAACCACTTCCACTAGTGGAAGTTGGTGTACTATTAAAATTAGCAAATAGCACCGTAGTTGGTGATGCTGCCCCACCAGAACCAGACGGTGACGGTGTTCTCGTTTTTGTTGGTGTTTTTGTTTTTGTTTTAGTTCGAGTAGGTGTTGGTGTTCTGGTCTTTGTTTTGGTTTTAGTTCTAGTGGCCGTATTTGTAGGTGTAACTGCTCTTGTTGGTGTAACAGCTCTTGTTGGTGTTCTCGTTTTAGTTTTAGTATTTGTTGGTGTAACAGCTCTTGTTGGTGTCTGCGTTCTCGTTTTAGTTTTAGTTTTGGTTCTAGTATACGTAGGTGATTGAGTAATAGATTTTGTTCTTGTAGGTGTTCTAGTTTTGGTTTTAGTTTTAGTGTATGTTGGTGATTGTGTAATAGATTTTGTTCTTGTAGGTGTTCTAGTTTTGGTTTTAGTTTTAGTGTATGTTGGTGATTGTGTAATAGATTTTGTTCTTGTAGCCGTTCTAGTATACGTAGGTGATGGTGTTCTCGTTCTCGTTCTTGTTTTGGTTCTAGTATACGTAGGTGATTGTGTTCTTGTTTTTGTTTTAGTAGACGTTCTAGTATATGTTGGTGTTCTCGTACGCGTAGGTGTTTGTGTTCTTGTTTTGGTTTTGGTTTTAGTTCTAGTATATGTAGGTGTTCTCGTTCTAGTAGCCGTACTTGTAGGCGTTCTAGTTTTGGTTTTAGTTCTAGTGTATGTTGGCGTTCTCGTTCTAGTGGCCGTATTTGTAGGTGTTCTAGTTTTAGTTTTGGTTCTGGTATACGTAGGTGTTCTCGTTCTAGTAGCCGTACTTGTAGGCGTTCTAGTTTTGGTTTTAGTTCTAGTGTATGTTGGTGTTCTCGTTCTAGTGGCCGTTCTAGTAGCCGTTCTTGTAGGTGTTCTCGTTTTGGTTCTACTTTGTGTTGGTGTTCTTGTTCTTGTTCTTGTAGGTGTTCTAGTTTTGGTTTTAGTATATGTTGGTGTTCTCGTACGCGTAGGTGTTTGCGTTCTCGTTTTTGTTTTAGTGTATGTAGGTGATTGAGTTCTGGTTTTGGTCTTCGTCTTCGTTCTAGTATATGTTGGTGTTCTCGTACGCGTAGGTGTTTGTGTTCTTGTTCTTGTAGGTGTTCTAGTTTTGGTTCTAGTATATGTAGGTGTTCTTGTTCTCGTTCTCGTTGGTGACTGAGTAATAGATTTTGTTCTAGTGGGTGTTCTAGTTTTGGTTCTAGTATATGTAGGTGTTCTTGTTCTCGTTCTTGAAGGTGATCTCGTACGCGTAGGTGTTTGTGTTCTCGTACGTGTAGGTGTTTGGGTTCTAGTTTTGGTTTTAGTTCTAGTGTATGTTGGTGTTCTCGTTCTTGTAGGTGTTTGTGTTCTTGTTTTGGTTTTGGTTTTAGTTCTAGTATATGTAGGTGTTCTTGTTCTTGTTGGTGTTTGTGTTCTCGTTCTAGTAGGTGTTCTGGTTTTAGTTTTCGTTCTAGTATACGTAGGTGTTCTTGTTCTTGTAGGTGTTCTAGTTTTGGTTCTAGTATATGTTGGTGTTCTCGTACGCGTAGGTGTTCTCGTTCTCGTCCTAGTATTAGTAGGTGTTTGAGTTCTAGTAGGTGTTTGAGTTCTAGTTCTAGTTTGGGTTGATGTTTTTGTATATGTTGGTGTTCTTGTACGCGTAGGTGTTTGTGTTCTCGTTCTTGTTCTTGTTTTGGTCCTAGTATATGTAGGTGTTCTGGTTCTTGTAGATGTTTGTGTTCTAGTTCTAGTTTGGGTAGCTGTTTTTGTATATGTAGGTGTTCTGGTACGCGTAGGTGTCTGCGTTCTTGTTTTGGTTTTAGTGGACGTTCTTGTATACGTGGGTGTTCTGGTACGCGTAGGTGTCTGTGTTCTGGTTTTAGTTTGAGTAGCTGTTTTAGTATTTGTAGGTGTTCTGGTACGCGTAGGCGTTTGTGTTCTAGTTTTAGTTTTAGTTCTTGTTCTGGTTTGCGAAGGCGTTTGTGTTCGTGTTCTGGTTCTTGTACTAGTATATGTAGGTGTTCTGGTTCTTGTAGCTGTTCTAGTTTGTGTTGGTGTTTGTGTTCTCGTTTTTGTATATGTTGGTGATTGTGTTCTCGTTTTTGTTTTAGTACTAGTAGGCGTTTGAGTTCTTGTTTTCGTTTTCGTTCTAGTATACGTAGGTGTTCTGGTACGCGTAGGTGTTTGTGTTCGCGTTCTAGTTTGAGTAGCTGTTTTAGTATTTGTAGGTGTTCTGGTACGCGTAGGCGTTTGTGTTCTTGTTTGGGTTTGAGTAGCTGTTCTAGTATATGTAGGTGTTCGTGTTCTGGTTCTAGTATTTGTAGGCGTCTGAGTTCTTGTTCTGGTTTGCGTTTGTGATGGTGTTCTTGTTCTAGTAACAGTACTAGTTCTAGTATATGTAGGTGTTCTGGTTCTTGTAGCTGTTCTAGTTTGTGTTGGTGTTTGTGTTCTCGTTTTTGTATATGTTGGTGTTCTGGTACGAGTAGGTGTCTGTGTTCTGGTTTTGGTCTTCGTCTTCGTTCTAGTATATGTTGGTGTTCTCGTTTGAGTTGGTGTTTGTGTTCGTGTTCTGGTTTGTGTTGGTGTTTGTGTCTGAGTAGCTGTTCTAGTCTGTGTTCGTGTTTGCGTCTGTGATGGTGTTCTTGTGCGTGTTGACCCAGGAGTATCCGTTCTTGTAATAGTTCTAGTTTTTGTAGGTGTCTGTGTAGGTGTTCTAGTTTGCGTAGGCGTTTGTGTTCGTGTTCTAGTATATGTTGGTGTTCTCGTTTGAGTTGGTGTTTGTGTACTTGTTTTTGTATATGTTGGTGTTCTCGTACGCGTAGGCGTTTGTGTTCTTGTCTTAGTCTGAGTAGCCGTTCTTGTTTGAGTAGCCGTTCTCGTACGCGTAGGTGTTTGTGTTGGTGTTTGTGTTGGTGTTTGTGTGGATGTTTGAGTTTGAGTTTGAGTAGCTGTTCTTGTTCTAGTAGGCGTTTGTGTTCTTGTCTTAGTCTGAGTAGCTGTTCTAGTCTGTGTTGGTGTTTGAGATCTTGTTGGTGTTTGTGTTCGTGTCTGTGTCTGTGAAGATGTTCTAGTCTGTGTTGGTGTCTGCGTTCTCGTAGGTGTTTGAGTTCTCGTTTTAGTTCTAGTTTGTGTTGTTGTTCTAGTTTGTGTTGGTGTTTGTGTTCTTGTTTTAGTCTGAGTAGCCGTTCTGGTATTTGTAGGTGTTCTCGTTTGAGTCGGTGTTTGTGTTCCTGTTCTAGTATATGTTGGTGTTCTAGTTCTTGTAGACGTTTGTGTACTTGTTTGGGTTTGAGTAGCTGTTCTAGTATATGTAGGTGTTCTCGTACGCGTAGGTGTTTGTGTAGGTGTCTGACTTCTTGTTGGTGATTGAGTTATTGTTTTGGTTTGTGTAGGTGTTCTAGTTTGTGTTCTTGTTGGTGATTGAGTAGCTGTTCTTGTACGCGTAGGCGTTTGTGTTCTAGTTTTTGTTTGTGTTGGTGTTCTAGTTCTTGTAGGTGATTGTGTTCTCGTTTTAGTTTTAGTTTGTGTTGGTGTTTGTGTTCTCGTTTTTGTATTTGTTGGTGTCCTTGACTGAGTAGGTGTTTGTGTTCTAGTTTTTGTATTTGTAGGTGTTTGTGTTTGTGTAGCTGTTCTAGTTTGTGTAGTTGTTCTTGTTTGTGTAGGTGTTTGTGTTCTAGTTTTAGTTTGTGTTGCGGTTCTCGTTCTTGTAGGTGTTTGTGTTCTTGTTGAAGTCTGTGTAGGTGTTCTAGTTGTAGTTCTTGTAGGTGATTGTGTTGGTGTTCTAGTATTTGTTGGTGTTTGAGTTCTTGTTCTTGTTTGTGATGGTGTTCTAGTTCTTGTAACTGTAGGCGTTATAGTTTGTGTTGGCGTTTGTGTTGGTGTCTGAGTTCTTGTTTTTGTTGGTGTCTGAGTTCTTGTTTGTGTTTGTGTAGCTGTTCTAGTCTGTGTTGGTGTTTGAGTTCGTGTCTTAGTCTGTGTTGGTGTTCTAGTTCTAGTTCTTGTAGGTGTTTGTGTTGGTGTCTGTGTCGGTGTCTGAGTTCTAGTTCTTGTTTGTGTAGCTGTTCTAGTTTGTGTTGCTGTTTGTGTTTGTGATGGTGTTCTTGTTCTAGTAACAGTACTAGTTTGTGTTGGCGTTTGTGTCGGTGTTTGCGTTCTAGTTCTAGTTTGTGTTGGTGTTCTAGTTCTTGTTTTTGTAGGTGTTTGTGTTCTAGTCTTTGTTTGCGTCGGTGTTCTGGATTGTGTGGGTGTCTGTGTTCTAGTTCTTGTTTGTGTAGTTGTTCTAGTTTGTGTTGTCGTTCTAGTACTAGTTGGTGTTCTAGATTGTGTAGGTGTTCTCGTTCGTGTCGGTGTTTGTGTTCTCGTCGGTGTTTGTGTTCTAGTTTGAGTTTGAGTTTGTGTTTGAGTTTGTGATGGTGTTCTTGTTCTAGTAGGTGTTTGAGTTCTCGTTTTAGTTGCTGTTTGTGTAGGTGTTCTTGTTTGTGTTCTTGTTCTTGTTTGTGTTCTTGTTTGTGTTTGGGTTGTCGTTCTTGTTTGTGTTGGTGTTTGTGTTCTTGTTCTAGTTTGTGAAGGTGTTCTTGTTCTAGTAACCGTACTAGTGGGTGTTTGTGTTTGTGAAGGTGTTCTAGTCTGTGTTGGTGTTTGCGTTTGCGTGGGTGTTTGCGTTCTCGTTTTTGTATTTGTTGCTGTTTGTGTCTGTGATGGTGTTCTCGTTCTCGTTTTAGTATTCGTTGGTGTATATGTTGGTGTTCTCGTACGGGTAGGGGTTTGGGTTTGTGTTGGTGTCTGTGTTCTTGTTTTTGTTCGTGTTGGTGTTCTAGTTTGTGTTGGTGTTTGAGATCTTGTAGGCGTTTGCGTAATAGATTTTGTTACAGTTGGTGTTTGTGTTTGTGTACTTGTTTGTGTTATTGTTTGTGTTGGCGTTTGTGATGGTGTTCTTGTTCTAGTAACGGTATTAGTCGGTGTTTGAGTTGGTGTTTGAGTTCGTGTTGGTGTTTGTGTTCTAGTTTTAGTAGGTGTCTGTGTTGGTGTTCTTGATTGTGTTGGTGTCTGTGTTGGTGTTTGCGTTCTCGTTTTAGTTTGTGTAGTTGTTCTAGTTTGAGAAGGTGTTCTAGTTTGTGTTCTAGTTCTAGTTTGAGTAGGTGTTTGTGTTCTAGTTCTTGTTTGTGTAGCTGTTCTAGTTTGTGTTTGTGTACTAGTACGTGTAGCTGTGGGTGTTTGTGTTCTGGTTTTTGTTTGTGTTGGTGTTCTTGTTGGTGTTTGTGTTGGTGTTCTAGTTTGAGTCGCGGTTGCTGTTCTTGTTTGTGATGGTGTTCTAGATCTTGTAACAGTTTGTGTTGGTGTTTGCGTTCTCGTTCTAGTCTGTGTTGGTGTTCTAGTCTGTGTTGGTGTTTGAGTTGGTGTACTAGTTTGTGTTGGTGTTCTGCTTTGTGTCGGTGTTCTTGTTCTAGTAACTGTACTAGTGGGTGTTTGTGTTATTGTTTGGGTTGGTGTTTGGGTTGGTGTTTGAGATCTTGTAGGCGTTTGTGTTCTGGTTTTTGTAGGCGTTTGTGAACCTGTTCGGGTGCTAGTTTTAGTTTTAGTAGCTGTAGCTGTTTGAGAAGGTGTTCGTGTTCGTGTAGCACCAGGTGTATCTGTTCTTGTAATGGTTCTTGTTTGAGTTGGTGTTTGTGTTCTCGTACCCGTTTGTGTTTGTGATGGTGTTCTTGTTCTAGTAACAGTACTAGTTTTTGTTTGCGTAGGTGTTCTGGTTTGTGTTCTAGTAGGCGTTTGTGTTCTTGTTCTAGTTTGTGTCGTTGTTTGTGTCGATGTTTGAGTCGGTGTTCTAGTCTGTGTTGGTGTTCTAGTCTGTGTTGGTGTTCGTGTTTGTGTTCTTGTCTGAGTTGACGTTTGAGTTTGTGTTGGTGTTTGGGTTCTCGTTCTAGTTTGTGTAGCTGTTCTAGTTTGAGAAGGTGTTCTTGTCCGTGTTGGTGATTGTGTAATAGATTTTGTTACAGTTGGTGTTACAGTATTTGTCCTTGTTTGTGTTATTGTTTGTGTAGGCGTTTGAGTGGGTGTTCCACCCGCTGTTGTTGACTGAGTTGGTGTTTGAGTTCTTGTAGGTGTTTGTGTTCTCGATCTAGTTTGTGTTTGAGATTTTGTTCTTGTAGGTGTTTGTGTTGGTGTTCTAGTCTGTGTTGGTGTTCTAGTCTGTGTTGATGTTCTAGTCTGTGTTCTTGTCTGAGTCGGTGTTTCTGTTTGTGATGGTGTCCTAGTTTGTGTTGGTGTTCTAGTTCTAGTAACGGTATTAGTCGGTGTTTGAGTTGGTGTTTGTGTTTCTGTTTGTGTTGATGTTTGAGTAGGTGTTTGTGTTCTAGTTCTTGTTTGTGTAGGTGTTCTTGTTTGTGTAGGTGTTTGTGTTCTAGTTTTCGTCTGTGTTGTGGTTCTAGTCTGTGTAGCTGTTCTAGTTTGTGATGGTGTTCTTGTTCTAGTAGCGGTATTAGTAGTTGTTTGAGTTTGTGTGGGTGTTTGAGTTCGTGTTTTTGTAGGTGTTTGAGTTCTTGTTTTAGTTTGTGTTGATGTTCTTGTAGGGGTTTGCGTTCTAGTTTTCGTCTGTGTTGGTGTTCTTGTACGGGTAGGGGTTTGCGTTCTAGTTTTCGTCTGTGTTGGTGTTTGTGTTTGTGTTGGTGTTTGGGTTCTCGTTCTAGTTTGTGTAGCTGTTCTAGTATATGTCGGTGTTCTAGTTCTTGTAACTGTTTGGGTTCTCGTTCTAGTTTGTGATGGTGTTCTAGTAGTTGTTTGTGTAGGTGTTCTAGTAGTTGTTGCCCCTGTAGTAGGTGTCTGTGTTGGTGTTCTTGACTGAGTGGGTGTCTGTGTGGGGGATACTGTTCTAGTTTGTGTTGGTGTTTGTGTTTGTGTTGGTGTTTGAGTTCTGGTTCTGGTCTGGGTTTGCGATGCTGTCCGGGTTGGCGATACTGTAGATGTTATTGTTGGTGTTTGTGTTGGTGTTTGTGTTCTCGTTTTAGTTTGTGATGGTGTCCGGGTTGGTGTCACGGTTGGTGACTGTGTAGGTGTTCTTGTTTGTGTAGGTGTTTTAGTTTGCGTCGGCGTTTGTGTTCTTGTAGGTGTTTGTGTTTGCGTCGGCGTTTGTGAAGCCGTTCTAGTTTGTGTCGGTGTTTGTGTTGGTGATAATGTTCTTGTCGGTGTTCTCGTTCTTGTTGATGTTTGAGTTCTTGTTCTTGTTTGTGTTGGTGTTTGTGTTTGTGTTTGTGTATTTGTTGCTGTTCTTGTTTGTGATGGTGTTCTAGATCTAGTTGGTGTTTGAGTTGGTGTTACTGACTGTGTAGGTGTTCTTGTTTGTGTCGATGTTTGGGTTCTGGTTTGTGTAGGTGTTTGAGTCTGTGTAGTTGTTCTTGACTGTGTAGGTGTTCTTGTTTGTGTAGGTGTTTGTGTAATCGTTTGTGTAGGTGTTTGGGTAATAGATTTTGTTCTTGTTTGGGTTGATGTTGGTGTTTGGGTAAATGTTACAGTAGGTGATTGAGTTATTGTTTTAGTTTGTGTGGGTGTTCGTGTTGCTGTAACTCCTTGTGTTTCCGTTCTCGTTTGAGTTGGTGTCTGTGTAGGGGTTACTGTTCTAGTTTGCGTCGTGGTTCTTGATTGTGTAGGCGTTTTTGTTTGTGTTGGTGTTTTAGATTGTGTTGGTGTCCTGGTTTGTGTTTGTGTGCTAGTTTGAGTTTGAGTCTGTGTTGGTGTTTGAGATCTAGTAGGTGATTGTGTAATAGATTTTGTTACGGTTGGTGTTCGTGTTGGTGTTTGTGTTTGACTAGCGGTTCTTGTTTGTGTCGGTGTTCGTGATTGAGTAGCCGTTCGTGTCGGTGTTACAGTTTCAGTTGACGTTTGAGTTTGTGTTGCCGTTCTGCTTTGTGTAGGTGTTTGAGTTTTAGTTTCTGTCGGGGTTCTTGTACTTGTTGATGTAAATGTTACAGTAGGTGTTTGTGTTACCGTTCTAGTTTGAGTAGGTGTTTTAGTCTGGGTCGGTGTTTGTGTCCTTGTTGGTGATTGAGTGGGTGTTCTAGTCTGTGTTGTGGTTCTAGTCTGTGTCCTTGTTTCTGTTGGTGTTTGTGTCCTTGTTTGTGTAGGTGTAGCACCAGGTGTATCTGTTTGAGTTGACGTTTGAGTCTGGGTTTGCGTTTGTGAAGGTGTTCTAGTTCTAGTAGGTGTTACCGTATATGTAGGTGTCTGAGTTTGAGATCTTGTTCTAGTTTGTGTAGGTGTTCTGCTTCTTGTAACCGTATTAGTGGGTGTCTGAGTTGGTGTCTGAGTTTGTGTTTTGGTTCTGGTATTAGTAGCTGTGGGGGTTTGTGTTTTTGTTCGAGTTGGTGTTCTTGTTTCTGTTGGTGTTTGTGTTGGTGATACAGTAGTTGTTGGTGTTTGTGATCTTGTAGGTGTTTGTGTTCTCGATCTAGTTTGTGTTTGAGATTTTGTTCTTGTAGGTGTTTGTGTTGGTGTTCTAGTCTGTGTTGGTGTTTGTGTTCGTGTAGCACCAGGTGTATCTGTGTTTGTTTGTGTTGGTGTTCTAGTTGTGGTTCTTGTCGGTGTTTGTGTCGGTGTACTTACTGGTCCGTATAACTCTAATGGAAAAAAGTCACCTAAAACAGAACCTGCAGATATCGCTTGTTGTTGAAAGAAGGTAATATAACTACTTGCTTGTTTAATTAATGTAAATCCTTGTAAAAATTCTGGGAGGCCAGGTACATATACATCGTAAGTAGTGGTTATTTCATCATCAATAGGTCTTACTTGAAATATTCTACTTGTTACATTAGAGGCACTCAACCTGTTAAAAGCGCTAAGCGCCATACTCTCACCAGTAAATACGTTTGCTTCTCCTGCTGTTGTACTAACAAAAAATGAAACACCTGAGTAAAATCTACCTGCAAATTCTTCTTGAGTTGACGACACCGGAGGAATCCAATTATCACCCGGGCTTAAATTTATTGGCAAAGAAGAAACACCTCTGGCAAAAACCATATACGTGCTTCCGGGAACAAATTGTGTCCACCCCTGTAAGAAATCTGGAAGACCAGGTATGTAAGTAATTAGCGCAGGGTCGTTTACATTCTCCCCTGCAAACATACGGTTTACGTTTGCAGCTGCAGATAATTTAGTATCACTTACAGTTAATCTTGTATCGCCAACAAATCTAATTGTTTGGCCACTAAAGAATACAGAACCCATTTGTATTATTTATACAGTTGCAATATTTAAATCACAACCAGGTAAGGTTATCTGTACTTCCACCCCGGTTTCTGAATTTGTATAAGTAAATTCCTTTCCAATATACTCGGCAATGGTCGAACATATAACTAATTTCGGGACACTATCAATACTAATAGTGGCCGAGTTTAATGATGGTGTGCCATTGAGAAAAGGCTCAAAAGATAATTTATCTCCATTAGCTGCTTGAAGAGTAATGCCATGTTTAGAAGCATGGGGTGATTCACCAGTTCCTATTAATTCTATTTTAGAAAGCTCTTGTTCCATCGATAAATGTTCCTGTATATGGTACCCCTGAATATGTTACTCTAAAGTATTGACTAGTATAATTGGTTAACGAATATGGTACTACTGATTTAACGACACCACTTACTGTAATAATCATACTTGCCGAAGTAGGTGTTCCAGATCCAATACAATTGTAAGCAAGTACGTCCCCAACAGCAGACTGGAATGTAACACCAGATCCTGATGGATGTGGTGATGAACCTGTAGCGGTTAAAGAGCAATTGAAAGATGATCCTAATGAAGGCGTTACGGTCGGTGATGTAGTTATTGTTTTGGTTTGTGTTGGTGTATTAGTAGGCGTACGTGTTCTAGTATTAGTAGCTGTTTTAGTTACTGTAGGTGATTGAGTTATACTTTTTGTTTGTGTAGGTGTTCTAGATTGAGTTGGTGTTTTTGTTGGTGTTGTGCTTTTTGATTGAGTGCGAGTTGGTGTGTTAGTTCTAGATTGTGTAGGTGTTCTTGTTTGTGTTGGTGTTTGTGTTTGACTTTGTGTTTGCGTAATTGATTTAGTTATTGTAGGCGATTGAGTTATACTTTTTGTTACTGTTTGTGTTGGTGTCTGAGTCGGTGTTTGTGTTGCAGTACGTGAATACGTCGTCGTTCTCGTAGGAGTTGGAGTTGGTGTATTAGTAGCTGTTCTAGTTTGTGTAGGTGTTTGTGTTCTGGTTTTAGTTTGTGTCGGTGTTTGTGTTTGAGAAATAGATACTGTAAGAGACTTTGTAGGTGTATATGTGGTTGTTTGTGACTGTGTTACTGTTCTTGTTTGAGTCCGTGTTGGTGTACTTGTTTTAGTTCTTGTTTTTGTTGGTGTTAGTGTCACTTGAGGTGTAGTAGTTAAAGTTGGTGTGGGTGATGTCCCCACGGTAGGTGTTTGAGTTCTTGATCTTGTATTTGTTTGTGTTGGGGTGGGTGTAGTACCCGAAGCCATATTATCTACAATAACCCTATGCGCACCACCAATTGGTATGCGGCCATCAGGAAAATCAGGATTTCTTACTGTTTGAGGGTTAGGATCAAAAATAAACCCAGGTGGTGCTTGTCTACCCCCCGTTCGCTTTTCGGGTCCGGGATCTTTAGGTCCTTTTCTAGTTCTATCAACTCTCCGAGCTCTTCCGTCATCTTCTTTATTACCAGAAAATTGACCGGGTTTATTAAAACGTATAGCCACCTGTCTATATTTATTGCAACACTAATCTATTCAAACAGTTAAGCGGGTGTTTTAGTTCTCGTTCTAGTTTGTGTCTTGGTTCTTGTACGTGTTCTAGTTTGTGTTACAGTTTTAGTACGAGTGTATGTTGCTGTTCTAGTGGGTGTTGGGGTTGCAGATGAATTCTGAGTGGCTGTCTGAGACCGCGTTCTTGTACTAGTGGGTGTCGATGTTTTAGATTTTGTTCGTGTCGGTGTCGGTGTTACACCTCCTGCTGGTGTTGATGTTCTAGATCTTGTCACAGTAGATGTCTGAGTTTGTGTAGATGTTGGTGTCTGTGTTCTCGTTGCACTTGCTGTTGGTGTTGGTGTTATAGTTACTGATTTTGTCCTTGTTGATGTATTAGTAGGCGTACGTGTTCTAGTATTAGTAGCTGTTCTGGATTGTGTAGGTGTGGGTGTCGGATATGTTGTCACTGTAGGTGTTTGTGTTGGCGTTCTTGTTTGTGTAGGTGTTTGTGTTGGCGTTGGTGTAACAGCAGTAGTATCGGTGGTGGTAATAGTTGCTGTTACTGTTACGGTCTCTGTTTGGGTAGCTGTAGGGGTTCTAGTTTTTGTTTGGGTGGGTGTTCGTGTTGGTGTAATAGAAGGGGTATCGGTGTTTGTCTGAGTTTGTGTTTTTGTTCTTGTTTGTGTAGATGTTTGGGTTTGGGTTTGAGAAAGAGTTCTTGTATATGTATTTGTTTGGGTAGTGGTTTGTGTTTTTGTTGGTGTTTGGGTTGGTGTTTGTGTAACCGTGTCTGTAATTGTTTTAGTTACTGTAGGCGAAACAGTTTTAGTAACGTCATTTGACGGAGTAACTGTTGGTGTCGCGTAAGGTGTTTGAGATTTTGTTAGTGTTGGTGTTGGTGTAGCAGTTATAGTTCTAGTTGGTGTGGGTGTCGGTGTTGGGGAAGTAGTAGGGGCTGTTGTGCCTTCTGTGGCGGTTCTTGTTCTAGTTTCGGTTTGTGTGGGTGTTGTGCTTTTTGATTGAGTGCGAGTTGGTGTGTATGTTAACGTTCTAGTTGGTGTCGCTGGAGGGGTTGACGTTGGTGTTGAAGTAACGATCGGTGTAGATGTTCTTGTTACCGTCGGTGTGCTGTGAATGTTACCACCACCTATGTTAACATAATCAATTATCTTCCTATCCGTCGCCACAAATATATTTATCTACAAGAGTTATTATACAAGCGGTTATTATGACCCGGCCGATGGTGAGGGTGTCGGATATGTTGTCATCGTTACTGTATTGGTGGGCGTTTGTGTCGCTGTTCTGGATGCCGTCGGTGTATTTGTCGCTGTTCTGGATTGTGTAGGTGTGGGTGTTTGTGTTTGAGTGGGTGTATAAGTTGGTGTCCGCGTTCTTGTCTGCGTTTGTGATTGTGTTGGTGTCTGTGATTGTGTTGGTGATTGTGTTGGTGTTCTTGATTGAGTTGGGGTATTTGTCGCTGTTCTTGATTGAGTTGGTGTAGGTGTTTGTGTCGGTGTTTGTGTTGCAGTACGTGAATACGTCGTCGTTCTCGTAGGAGTTGGAGTTGGTGTATTAGTAGGTGTTCTAGATCTAGTAACTGTGTATGTTGGTGTTCTCGTACTAGTAGATGTCTGGGTTCTTGTCTGTGTAGGTGTTTGTGTTTTTGTCCTACTTTGTGTCGGGGTTTGAGTTGCAGTACGTGTCGAGGTTTGAGTTGTAGTTCTTGACTGTGTAGGTGTTTGTGTAGGTGTCTGTGTTCTTGTTTTAGTTTGAGTTGTAGTTCTTGACTGTGTATTTGTTTGTGTTGGTGTTGGTGTTGGCCCCCCGGCTGGTGCAAACTTACCTATATCACTTCTATTGACAGGGATCGCTTTTCCATATCTCTTTAAAAGTTCGGGTACTGATATCGGCACTAAAATATTTATTTAGAAATCTTCTCAATAAAAGATAAAACATCAGGATCAGTTTGATTGTGTGTGACACTTGAAAGCGTATTAAAGTCTGTAGTGCTAATAAATTTCTTTTTATTATTACCAAATACAATTTCAGTAATTAGATCTTCATCTAAATCCGCAAGAGAACTAATTATATTTTTATCACATAAAATTTCTCTTACCTCTGAAATACCATTACCCAATCTAAACAGTTTTTTAGCTTCTTTACAAATATATGTGTCTTTTAATTTTTCTTCAGACTCTGCTTTAATTACTTTCTTTTCATAGTAAGAATTAGCCATAGTCAATACCTTCCCGGTCACGATGCATGCAAGTTTTTTTGCCATTAAAATAATTGTATATTGGTTCTTTCAATATCAAGAATAAATAAGATTATATGGCAGACCAGGTTACTAAAATTTTAATAAGAAGCGGTACAACATCTGATAGAGAGACCATAACATTAGATTCAGCAGAATTAGGTTATGATACAGATCTAAGAAGAGTTTATGCAGGAGACGGCGTAAGTGCAGGTGGTAACCTTATTGGAAATAAATTAATAGGCCTTTTCAATTTAGATACTGAAATAAGTAGCTTATCTCGTGCAGTATCAGGTGATTTTGTATTTGATAGGGCTGATAGCAGATTAAAAGCACTAACCGGAACAGATTATAGTGAAAAAGATCAATGGATAATTTGTACGCCTGCAGCCGAAATTACAGGAACCGTGACAACAGTTTCTCCTGGAGCTGGTTTAGCCATTTCATTAGGTGGTGGTGCTCCTAGCACCTCAAATAGTATTACAACAGAAGGAGACATAAGCATTCTTGTCGATAGTATCACTACGGGGTCGGTTCCTTCAATTTTAGTATCAGGTGCCGCCGGTTTAAGAGCTGATTGGAATATACTATACCCTACTGATTTCGTCATATACACATCTACCAATATAGTCCCGAATGAACTAGGGGGGGTGTTAGAAGGAACAGGTCAAATATGGGAGGCAGCCGGTACTGTAGCAACGTCAGGAACAGGTGCTAGTACAATTTATGCGTGGAAACGTACCGGGTAAACATAAATACCTATATGGCACGATACGACGATAAAATCAACCAATTGTTAGGCGACTATATGGTCGCTGAAAGAAACCGAAACCCGAGAAATACAGACGGTGTAGAGGATGCACGAAAAGGCGCAGAGCAACATTTTGATAAAGATGAGCCTGAAGACGAAGATAACGAAGACGAAGATAACGAAGATCTAAAAGAAAACATCACAGGTGTAGGTCTCGGTGGTATGATGAATATGAGCGGTAACACAAATCCAGCACCTGGTTGGAATTATGTTGGTGGCCGACAACTTGGTGGCCAAAGCAACGCTGTCGATCAAGATGACGAAGACAAGACCGGTGAGAAGTCTGATAGAGATCTTGTAAAAAGCGTGAAGAAAAAGCACACAGCTGGTAAAAGATTATTAGCCAAAGCTGAAAGAGAAATAAAAAAGAATAAAGGCAGTTTATCATCCAGAACAAGAGATGCTTTAGCGAGAGATGAGTATGCTTCTTGGTCAGGTCATGGTCGTGAAGAGGATGCATAAGTGTTGTCTTTTAAAAAATTCTACCTAACAGAAGTAGGTAACGCATCGGGGCATTTTGATAGAGTAAAAAATGGCCCCGATATTTTAGCTATAGGTAGACCTTTAGGTAGTCTCAAAGCCGGGCAGGGAGGATTTAAAGGAGCTGCTCAAATTGGTGTGCCAGATTCAGCCATGATTACTATACCTACAGAGCTTCTAAAAGGTAAAAAATGCAAGCGTTGCGAGATGTTGAAGAAAAAGAAAAAGAAAAAAGAAGGTGATGTATCTCCAGACAAGATGGATGCTGGAGATTCAGTAGATCAACCTATGAAAAACACTCCTCAATTTATTTCGACTAGTGGTGGTACACAGGGTGGTTGGTTTTAAGGTAATTTTAATTTTTGACCTATTTGAATCTTATCTGGATTTATTCCAGGATTAACTTTTATTAATTCATTTAAATCAATTTTTTGATCTCTAGAAATTTTTGTTAGAGTATCTCCTTGTTTTACAATAATAATTTTTTCGTCTGCATCTCTTGTTCCGGGTTCAGCAACTTCCTCTGCAGCACTTTTCATTACTAATACTAATCTAGGCCCTCTTGTTTTTACGTCTTTGTACCATTTACTATCAACCATTTCATCTGCTGCCTTATTAAAATCTCTTTCTTCTAAAGCTTTTTTAAAATCTACAAAACCACCTAATTTAGATAACCCCAGATTAAACGACATATCGGCCACAACTAATTGAGCTGGGTATGGTAATTTATCAAAATCAGGTATATACTGTCTTGCATCTTTTATAGCTCTATCTCTCGATATATCAAATAAATTATATACTTGATCCATTGTTAAAGGAATACCAGCATTAACTTTTTTTAAATCTGCACCTACTGCGGCCAAATCTTGTCTAGCCGTAGGGTTTGTTAAATTGTAACCTATACCTACCGTTGGTATTCCTTTTGAATCTAAATACTTTTTAGTTCTAATTCCTTCACCGTGAGTAAGTTGATCAGCTAAATCTTTTGTGAAATTTTTGCTTTGTTGTACAATAGGTGTAGGTTCTTTTGCTTGTACTTCTGCTTGGGGACCCATTAATGATCCTAGACCTAAAGCACCTGCAGCTAACATATCTTTTACACCTTCTTCTTGAACATATGCTTCAAAAATTAGGTCATTATCGTTAATCATCTTTTATATTTAGTTCCCAAGGAAAGACTAACCAAATATCTGGGGTTGTAGTTTCAGCAGTGTAAGTAGGAAGCACTCTAGGGTAAGGAGAATCTGTACTACGGCCAAGCTTAGTATACAAAACAGCTGAATCAAATTTGCATACAATTTTGTGACTATAATTATAATAACCTAAAATTTTCTCTACTTCAAATAACGTCTCTCCTCTATCAACTAAATCATCAACGATTAAAAGATTACGAACTCCCTTTAAATCTTTATGGTTAATAGAAGTTAAAAATTGTATATCATGAGCTGTTTCTTCATTATATGCTTTTATTGAAACTGTTAAAACTTTTTTTATATCTAATGCTTTAGCAATTAAACATGTTGGTACTAATCCCCCATTCGCCAACCCCAAAATACAATCATATTTTGTTTCAGAAGCTTCTATTTTTTCTACAAGTTTTCGTACACAACTTTCAACATCATCCCAACCTAGATATACCTTTTCGGACATAAAACTATGATATCATAGTTTCTTTATCTATCAACACGTATTCTGGATCTGTGTTAAATTCATCATGAAGGCACTTACAACTACATAAAAACAATAAAGAAAATAATACTAATATTTTTAATGTTCTCATATCAATACAAAAAATATAGAATCTAGTTCTGATTTTGATAACTCAATGATTTTACCGTCTTGAGGTTCAACAAATTTTACAACTAAAGATTCAGTTCGATCGACACTATAAGGCTTAAAACCACCCTCAATTTTAGATACCACAATATTAATAGCATGACCACCTCTACCGGCTCTTTCATACCATATAACACCTATTGCTACAGATTGCTTTGTTGAATTGTCGTCTTTACCTTTTTGAGCTTTAGTGTGTACTATTTGTAAAAATACTCTAAAAGCTTCAGCATAATTATCGCAATCAAAAGTATGTCTCCAACCGAAAATCCCCCTTCTAAATAACCACTTTTTAAATTTTTCGTAGCCTTCGCCTTTAATATAGTTTAAAGAATATAAAGTATAGTTCGCATCAGGAGCATTAATTAGCCCTTTATGTATTGATGTTTTCTCATTTATTACATCTATTAACTCTGGCTTAGATAATTTTGTCATTACTTCCCACTAGGGGACATTAATTATAGTTTCCAGTCCGTAAATCCTATTAACGGATTAACTAAAACATTAACATCACCTGATACCGGGTCAACACCAGACTGAATACCTGCTGCAATGGCTTTCAATACCTTAACAGCCTTTTCCTTATTAGCTAGATTATCTTTAACATTAGCTGCATAAAATCCATTATATGCTGACAACCCTAAATCTAATGCACCTAAAACAGCCGTGTTAAAAGGAACTGGTACCTTTTCATTAATACCATCAGCGATATATTTCTTTACAACATCGGGTTCTACTTTTCCTGAATCAACAAGACTGTTAATAAGACTAGCGACATCTGAAAAATATCCTCTAACTTTTTCTTTATCTTCTACAGTGGCGACGTAAGTTTTAATAGAAAATGTCACGCCGTTTTCAACAACAGTTAAAATAACACCAAACTTCTTTGCTGATGCTTCTTCGGGTGTTAAATCAGAGTCTCCACATCCCGAGAACAACATTACCATTAATGGTAATAATAATAGATTTCTCATTATAAAGTTATTTAAGCTTTTTAGTCTATTGATCTATGCACGTCAGATAGCTTTCCGATAATATTTTCTACTTGGCCACCGGTCATCCCTGCACGTACGTATACTTTTAATTCATCTATAACAGCAACAAGTTTGTTTTTCTCTATGCTTCCAGGTTTTTCATTCTCTTCGCCTTCTGAAGCACCTGTTGACCTATATAATGCTGGGCTTAAGCCTTTGTCAATTTGATTACTGTTACCCGTTTGCGAATCTTGTGTTTGTAGTGAATCAAAACCTTCACTAACTTTTAATAAGTCATCAAACTTCATGTCTATATTTAGTGTCTACACCGTTTACAATCTTATCAAACATTTTAGTATTATAATATATAGCATCTAGTTCATCGTCATTTACTTCATGATTGATCTGCTCAAACAATTTTAGCTTAGGTTTATTGTCCATACCAAAATCAGAATTATAATAATTTTCTTCAATACCAACAGTAACAGGATTAGAAGTATCTATAGATCTAATATTATGTATATTGTTTTTACGATACCATGCAAACTCTCTAGCTAGAGAACAACCTAACAAGTGGTGTGGTTTATCCCAATTCCAATAACCTTCGCTAATCAATCTCTTAACTAGCTGTTGCCTGCCGGAGCTGCATCGCTCTAGACGGTTGGTACCAAACCCGGTAACATTATACATACTAAAATCAAAACTGATAGCAATGTAATCTGCGCGACCGCTCATATATTCGTAACACTCCACAACTTGAGTCCAAGTTTTTCCTTGAACAACACCAATCCGTTTTCCAGGAACATCATAATAAGAAAATTCTTCATAGCTATGAATAGTTGCTTCATTGTCTTCCAAAACATCTGGAACAATTAGAAAATTAGGTTTAATTTTATCTGCCCATACTGCATATTCTTCTGGTTTAAATGATTCGCCTAATTCAAAAATAGAGTTATCTAAAAGAATTTCTCCGTTAGGTCTTAAAGAACGATATTTTTCTGTGAACCAATCACGATACTTCTCATTCTCTTCCATTAAATGTACCAAACAATATTGATAATCATTAAACTCTAAAGAATTCTCTAAGATACTAACCGGGCATTCGTGTGAAACTAAAATTCTGTTCATGCAATAATGATATGAACATCCACGAATTAATCAATCTTTTTCTTCAGCATTTGCTCTTATATATCTATTGTATATAATTCTTCCCAACTCCGATGAAAACTTGCGAACTTTATATTCCGGTTCGTCATAAAAGAAAGCGTGTGTTATTTCTTCTATTATTACATTAAGCTTTCTTTTTTTACCTAAACGCTTATCAACAACTATCTCTGCTTCTGGGTGTTCTGGGTCGATACAAAATCCTTCCATCTCTAAATTTGTACGAATGGAACGAAATGAGAGAGGAATTTGAATATGGTCGAATCTCGTAACTACATGATCAGCTTTCTTTTTCTTCATATAAGTATTTATTATTGAACCCTTTATAAGATATTATACATATAATCTAGTAATTTCTATATTTATACGTGTAAATATTTAAATGAGCATATATCTTTGTATATGTGGAAATTGTAAAAAAGATGTTAAAAGTGAACAACACTTAAAATTAGTGTCAAGAGAAGACTGGGGAAAAACAAGATATGGTCTTGGTATTCAAAAATTTATTTGTGAAGAATGTATAGATAAATTTAGTAAAAAAGATATAATAAGTGATGACTAAAGATCAATTATTAATTAAAGTTAACTATATGGTTTTTAACAAACTAGTAATGATATTTACTGGTTTTGTTTTTGGTATTATTTTAGGGAGTATAACGACATACTATTTGACAGATCAGGAAAGTGACGACTACATAAAAGGTTATACAGACGCCATGGTGTATATTTATCAAAACGAATCTAAAGAACAAGCCGATTAAGTATTTGAGTCTAGGGGTACGAGATTGTCTGCTTGTTACCCTAATAGAAAAGGAAAAAATGAAAACATTAATCAAAATAGTCGCTCTAGCAGTAACGCTAGCGGTAGCGACTTCAGTTGACGCACAGGTAAAACCTGATAAGGGACCGAAGGGTAAAGATAAAGTTACCCATCGCGATGGAAAGAAACCTTCTAAAGAAGATATTAAGAAACGCTGGGAAGCAGCTAAAAAGAAACGCGCGGAGGAGCACAATGATGCGAAGAAGCGTGGCTCTAAAGTTAGCGACCGTAAAAACAGTTCTCGAGGTCGATCATTTGGAAGGTTAGTTCGTTCTGACGATAAACTTGCCGGGCTCGTTAAAGAGTGGAGAGGTAAGGAAGCTGAGCTTAAGAAGAAGAGCAGAGCTCTTTGGGAGAAGTTAAAGAAGTCTGAAGACGACGATGCAAAAGCTAAGCTTAGAGCAGCTCTTGGAGAGTTAAGAAAGTCACATGGAGCAGCATCTAAGAAACATCGTGAAGAAATCGGTGCTCGTTTAAAGGAACTAGGAAAAGGTGATTGGTTTAAAAATGATCGCAAGAAACAGCTCGATAACGAGCGTAAAGGTGATCGCAAACGTCGCGGTAAGCCTGGTGAATGAAAGGGAGATGAGATTGTAATTAGATATTATAGGCCTTATTATATACCCCATAAAATAAATGACAGAGCTTTAAAGTCAAAACCTGAGATAGATTGGAAGTTACCAATTCCTCAAAGCTTTAAAGGAATTATTATAATAAAGCAACCAGATAATAATTACATAATCAGAAAATAATCGAAGGGCCCCTTAGGGGGCTCTTTTTTTACCGGGAATAATAAATAAGTTTACTATGGCAAATTACGAGACAGCAACACCGTCTGTTACCACACAACCTTGTGGTTAATATAATTGGTTTAACCTCCCCCTTGATAGAGCTCTACTTTTGTAACATTAAGTTTTGGTATTGACTTTCTTCGTGAATTTGGTCTCTATATAAGTCTTTTATTTTATCTATACTAATAGGGGTGGTTTTAAACTGTCCCCATGTTTGATCAATAGGGCAATAAAAAACTGTAAACATATTATCAACAATAAATTTATAAAACCATTCTATATCTTGGTTGTTATTATTCAACATATACGGACTAAACTCAAGAAAGATACTTCCTATATAGCCTCCCTTAAAGAGCTTTGACGCTCCTTTAAGTATATCTATTTCACAACCTTGTGTATCCATTTTAATTAATCTTACCTTTTCCCACTGCACCCCAGAATAAAGATTAATGTCAAAATAATCATCTAATGTAATTTGTGATACGGTTTCTTGATCAAAGGTTTTGTTGTCAACTAATTTATCTTTTTTTAAAGCTTCTGAAGATCTACAATCTCCCATATTGATAGCGTTTATATCAAATTGAATTTTTTTATTACTCTCACCTAACGCAACATTTACAGGAACAATAACGTCTTGTGCTTTATGTTTTTCAATATTAGAAACAAGAATGTCATAATTTTTCTTCATCGGTTCAAATGCAATAACTGTACCATTTTTACCAACAGCATTACAAAAGTTGATTGCATGTAACCCAATGTTAGCACCAATATCTAAAACATGGTCACCTTCTTTAAGATTGGTTAATAGAAATTGTATTTCATCATCTTCAGGAAAAGGAGTTAAATGTTGATTATGTAGATATATTTGCTTAGATAATTTTTCCTCAGGAGGGTCGTCACCATGATAGTTAACATCGTAAATTACATCAGTTGGCATTTTATTTCTTTTTAAAGTAATCTTTTATATCAAGAATTTTACATACCAATAATTGAAACGGTATTGTCAAAAAAGACCACAAAGAGGGTCTATCTTTTCTAATATCATATACATCATCAGGAATAAATCGAGTTTGCTTAGCATCATTAATTTGTTCCGATGTAGTTAATTTTTTGTCGGCATTTAGAGCACGTTCACGCG
>Ga0209434_1000077_pt1 | contig 52821 bp, 50 predicted proteins | sample ETNvirnome_2_300_FD_184068 | JGI IMG/M metagenome (GOLD analysis project Ga0209434, IMG submission 184068) | Marine viral communities from the Pacific Ocean - ETNP_2_300 (SPAdes) (version 2) | ecosystem: Environmental > Aquatic > Marine > Oceanic | place: Pacific Ocean | collected 2013-06-22 | reverse complement strand
GCACACCAGGCGGCATCAAGCACCAAGGCATTGGTGAGCAGACGCCAGCGGACTTCGGCTGGCGTCGGTTCATGCTGAGCGATAGCCGGAATACCCACGAGGACCCAGACAGTAATATCGCTTCGTACACTGAGACGGCTGGACCATTGGGCTACACCGAGGTCACGTTGACTGATATCATCACAACAACTGGTACGAACCCGTGCTACAAGGGCGTGTGGGTACAGCCGTTAGTGGGGCCGACGGGACAACCTGTAGACCTAAGCAAGCCGTTCGTTCTCATGACGATGACTGAGGCGATAGCGATGTCTGGTGCCTTCGGTGGAACCCAGAAGCACAGGCCGATGTTCGGTCTTGGAATATGCGACTATACGTCCGACATTGACCATGCTTCCAATCGTTATCTGACCGTAGGCTGGGACCAGAATGGGAACACCTTTCCCAATGGGGTGAAGATTGGTCGTGGCACAGCCTCGAATTACAACGTCACTGGCGCCGCGAACGACGGCGATACGAAGCTAATTGTTGCCACGTTCTACCATGGGCCCGATACAGGGGAGTCAATGACGGCTGCCAACAATACCACGGCGATATTCAACTTCTACAAGGACTCAAGCGCAGGGTACAGGCGTAACACGAACGTCTCGCTATTGACCCAGGCACTTGGCACCCTTGCAACCAACGCTATCAAGTCGGTGACGCAGGCCCAGATATTCGCCTACTTCGGTTCGCGTTCCGACGCCAATGGCCTCTCTGACGAAGCGGTAACAAAGTTCCGACTTTGGTACATGGTCACCCATAACACAACAGGATGGGGAGGTTCCGGAACATGACCCAGCAGGAACTCACAGACTCGTTGGCTGAAGCTGCTGTTGGCACCAGTACGACGTTTGTTGGAAACGATACAGCCGGTGTCGAGTTAGTCGAACTTACCCTTTCCGTCGAGAAGGCTCACTGGGATGATGCGCTGGCGGCGGCATCGTCAGCAGCGGTATTGGTAGCGTGGCTTGAAGCACAGCGTACCGGATGAAGATGAGAAGATAGGCCAGGAACACAATTTACTTGTGAGGCTTTTACTTCTTTAATCTGGACTCCTAGTCTTATGCACAAAGGTAATTATTCAAGGAAAGGTTATAGAGACACAATAACGTTAGGATTTAATCAAAAGTAAGTTAAACAAGTTATAAATGGGTTTTACCATTTAACAATACTATTTATTTTGAATTAGTATCAATTTAGGAGACTGTAAATGTCCAATTTGTTAAGTGAAGCAATTGTGGATGCAAAAGCGTTGCGTGATGCCGCATTAAAAAATGCTGAAACCATTGTTATCGAAAAGTATTCGGATCAAGTTAAAAAAACACTTGATCGGTTGTTGGAGCAGCCTGAAATGGCGTTGGATCCAGCTGCAGATTTAGGTGTGGATCCGCTAGCGGCACCAGGAGCAGAAATGCCTATGGAAGATCCAGCCGCGATGGGTGTCGATCCTTTGGCCCCCGAAGGTGATGAAGGAGAGCCAGAGGAAATTTCCGAAGATGACATCCCACTGGCTGCGACTGATGATTTTAATAAACTTGATGGAAAAAACCTGAATAAACTTCCCGCCGACGGTGAAGAAGTGGCACTTGACATTAATCTGGACGCGCTGCAAGAGGCAGTTTCTAAATTAACCGATGAAATAGACGAAGATCTTGACATTAATGAAGAAGCGTTAGCCGATATTCTCTCTGAAGACGACGAAGAAGTCGAGGTCAACCTTTCTGAAGCTGTTCCCATGGAAGATCCCGCGGCCGAGGAAGGGCCAGTCCCACCCCGCCGCCGGGATCCCCCGGGCGCCACGCCACCATGGGAGGAGGACCCCGAATCTGCAGAATTAGAGGAAGATTTTGATGTTGATTCTCTCGTTAATGCCATCACAGAAAAACTTACAGTTGATATGGGCGCCGATTTGACTGGATGGGCAGGACGCTCATCGTCAGATATGAAGTATGCCATTGAAAAAGAATTAGCACATCGTCGCAGCACTGATGTACAAGAAGATTTAGAAAATTTGAAGAAAGCTCAAGAAGAGTTAGTTTTTGAGAATAAACAACTCGCCGAGCAAAACAATCAATATGAGCAAGCACTTGAAGAGTTAAAGGAAGCCTTACAGGATGTAAATCTTTCTAATGCTCGCTTGCTTTATACGAACCGTGTATTGAGAAATACCTCCCTGAATGAGCGACAAAAAACAAAGATTGTCGAAGCTATTTCCGGCGCCGGTTCTGTAACAGAAGCAAAGATGATCTTTAAAACGCTTCAAAGCACAATGGAGACCACCCCTAAGAGGGGGGGTCCACAATCATTGAGCGAAGTTATTGGTCGAAATCGTGCTACTGTTATTCGCGCATCTCGTCATGAGACCGCGACATCCGATCCGTTTACGGATAGGATGAAAAGATTAGCTGGAATAAAATAATCATATAAATATAAGGAGGTGATTTAAATGTCTAGTATTGTAGAAAGATTGACAGAAGGTATTGTCAATCGTGATATGCATGCAGAAAGCCATGCATTGTTAAATAAGTGGGAGAAGACTGGTCTTCTTGAGGGACTCGCCAACGAGCGAGGCCGCCACTCCATGGCTCGGTTGCTTGAGAATCAGGCAAAAGAGCTTCTTCGTGAAAGCTCCAGCATGCGTGCTGGTGATGTCGAGGGTTTCGCCGCTGTTGCGTTTCCCATCGTACGTCGGGTTTTCGCTGGTCTAATCGCCAACGATCTCGTTAGCGTGCAGCCGATGAGCCTACCTAGTGGTCTCATTTTCTTCCTTGATTTCGTGTTCTCACCGAACATCGGAACCACCACCCAAACTGATCGCTTTGGAAACAAAATCAATCGGTCAATTTATGGTACTGATCGGGTAGCCAGTCAGGTTACTGGCGGTGTAAACTTAGTTGGCGATCTGGCCGAGGATCTTTCCGGTCCCCGTACAGTTGGTGCCCGCGGTTATGCATATGCCTCTCCGACTGGTTCAGCGGCTCTTACTTCAAGTTGTATGACTGCATCTGGTTGGTTGATTGGTAATGGTACTGCAGCACAGAAGAAGGCTATTCTATGGGATCCAGATGTTCTTGCTCTTAGTGGCGCATCTCGTTACGTTCTTGAGCTTCGTATTCCGAAGAACAGGTTGGACGCAGCGTACACTTTGGGTGGCGAAATCGATTACAACAATCTGGGAACCCTATCTGCTTCCGTTGGCTCTGTTAATGGTATACTGGGCCCTACGTTAACTGTTGCTAATACTTCGCTAGTTCGTCGTTTGACCCAGCGTACATCAGCCTCAGCTGGCTACATTAATATGTATTGGGTTACATCTGTTGACACTAGTGTCATCACCACAGCACGTGCAGGTATTAATGTCGGTAACGTTACCTTTAGTTTCCCGATCACAGATAATCTCACGTCATCCAACGCTCTTGGTTCCGTTGTCGGCGCCTCCGAGTGGGGACTTGAGAATAACGCTGATATCCCCGAGATTGACATCAAGGTGGATAGCATTGCTGTGACCGCGCAGACCAAGAAGCTCAAGGCCAAGTGGACGCCAGAATTGGGACAGGATCTTAATGCCTATCACAACCTGGATGCCGAGGTCGAGCTTACCAGCATTCTCTCTGAGCAAATTGCTCTTGAGATTGACCGTGAGATCCTTGCGGATCTTGTCAACGGCGCAAGCGCTGGTACGTACTACTGGTCTCGCTCTCCTGGTCTGTTCTTGGACAAGACTAGCGGAGTAGAGGTCGGTGCTTCTTCGGCGGCTCCCGACTTTACCGGTACAGTCAGTGAGTGGTATGAGACTCTTGTCGAGACCATTAACGACGTTTCCGCGCAAATCCATCGTAAGACTCTACGTGGCGGCGCTAACTTCATCGTCTGCGGACCTGAAGTTGCCAATGTCCTTGAGTTCACTGCTGGATTCCGCGCTAGCGTCACTGCTGATGATGAGACCGGCTCTGTTGGCGCCGTTAAGACCGGATCGCTTTCCAAGAAGTTCGATGTCATTGTTGACCCGTACTTCCTGCGCAATATAGTCCTCGTCGGTCGCCGTGGGTCCTCTTTCCTAGAAAGTGGATATGTATACGCACCTTATGTGCCACTGCAGACTACACCCACTATCTTCGGCCCCGAAGACTTCGTGCCCAGAAAGGGCGTGATGACTCGTTATGCCAAGAAGATGGTCAGACCCGATATGTACGGTCTAGTCGTTATCCGCGGCATGCTCGGTGAGTCTGGAGCTACATCCTAATAGATAAACATTTGTTACATATTAGGTAAAAAGCACGGCTAAACGTGACACAGAAAGCCCTCGCCTCGAAAGAGGTGGGGGTCTTCTTTGTGTATAAGACTATTTATATGTGAGGCAGGAGTATATCTTTTGTCTCACCTAAATTATAAACACATAAATGGAGGGTTTTAAATTATGGGAACAAAAAGAGTAGGCTTGGCGAGAACCCAAGCATTAATACAGAATTTAAAGAGAGAGTTGACGACTTTTCCGGGCGCTGGAGCAGCTGGAGGACTTAACACAACGGCACTGATGACAGCCGGCACCGGTGTCACAACTGGTACTGGCACGCTTATAAAGCATTCAGTACTCAAAGTCGGTAATATTATTTACACAAGTGTACTTATAGACCTCACCGGTCTTAGTTCTAATGTTGTTGGTGATATTATTGGAGTATCAGCAACTGCTAATTGTCACCTTGGACAGATTACAGCCGCCGTGAACGGCACGCTTCTTGGCGGCAGGATGACCAACTTGGAAACCATCGCCGGTGGAGAGCCCGATATTGATTTATACTCGGCCAATGAAGCGACTGGTACGGAGGATACAGCTATTACTGATCTAACCGAAACAGAGTTACTGAGCGTCGGCGCAGACTGGACTATGAATGGCGGCGCAACGACAGTGCGCTCCCTCACAACGATGCCCCCTGCTGACGACTACTTGTATTTAGTCGGTGGAGGTGGTACAACTGATGCAGTCTATACTGGCGGCAGGTTTTTAATTGAATTTTGGGGTTACGTAGCATAATAAATAACTAAAAATACATCTTTATATTTATCCCCCTCTTCGGAGGGGGTTTTTCTTTTTGAGACCAAAACCCAAAAACGTCGATCTGTCAATTTTTTTGCCCACAATTTTTGAGATTTTCGTTTTTGATGTTTTAAAACTACTTATTGGAAAGGAGAACTTATTATGAACCCTCGTAGAAGGTTAGCTTGGAAAATGAAGGCACGTACCGCCAAGAAAAGCACACCCGATGTCGTGGTTGCCAGTGTAACCCCGAGCACCGTTTCCGAACCCACCATTGAAGAGGTGGTGACAAAGGTTAAGGAAGAGATAGCGTCCGAAGTGGCAGTCGTCGAGCCTGAGCCGGTGGTGAGCGCCCCCAGAAAAGTCAAGAAGAGAAGAAACACTCGAAAAACAACGACTACTAAGAAAAAGTAATAAATTTCTTTATTAATTAAAGTGAAGCTTTACATATGCCCGAGCTTTGGGTTTAATTAACTATTTACTTAGTAGGAGGAATTGTGCGTGCCCACCAACCTTAGTCCCAAATCTAAAACCAGTGCAATTATATTGCCGTCCACTGGAACTGTTTCCGATGTCACGGCCGCAGTTCCGTTTGGCGCCTATACAGGTTCTGCCGATTTTTTAAGTGGCGCTGCTCTTCAGGTTGGGTATGTATACAAGAAACTAGGCGGCGATGTTATTGACATCGAACTTACGCCGGCAAACGTATATGCCGCGTACGAAGAAGCCGTTCTAGAATATTCATACATTTTAAATTTGCATCAAAGCAAAAATGCTCTATCAGATGCGCTGGGCGATACAACCGGTACGTTTGATCATATAGGCGGACTAAAAACAGGACCATCTAATGCAAATCTTAAATTTCCAAAATTTCAAATTTCATATGCGCGCAAAGTCGGAGATGGTTTATCCACTCTTGCTGGTTTTGGCGGCACAACAGAGATATATTCTGGATCATTCAAAGTTGTAAAAGGTCAGCAGGATTACGATCTTCAAGATATTGTTGAAAGTGCATCAAATTCTGGTGTTGATCAGGCCGGTATAGCTGTACCATTCAGCGGAGAAGTAGATAGCAAAAGAATTTATGTTACTCAAGTTTTTTATCGTTCTCCGCGTGCAATGTGGCGTTTCTATGGCTATTATGGGGGCGTTGGTGTGGTAGGCAACTACTCGACCTATGGTCAGTTCGCAGACGACTCTACGTTTGAAATTATTCCGACTTGGCAAAACAAAATGCAGGCGATTATGTATGAAGATTCAATTTATACAAGAACATCACATTATGCATATGAATTGAAAAATAATGTCATAAGACTTTTCCCAAATCCCAGTTATTGGGGATTTTCAACATCAGAAAGGATATGGTTTAAGTTTTACATTAAGGAAGACTCTACTTCTGAAAAAAGCGGATATGAAGACGGTACTGCCGGTGTAAACAACATGAATACGCTGCCTTATGACAATATTCCTTATGCAAACATTAATTCGATTGGTAAACAATGGATTCGAAAATATGCCATGGCTCTGTGCAAGGAAATGCTTGGTCAAATTAGAGGTAAGTTCACTACTATTCCCATTCCAGGCGAAAATGTAACATTAAACCACTCAGAGTTGTTGGCACAGGCAAAAGATGAACAAGCGACACTTAGAGATAAATTAACAGAAATGTTGAAGGAAATGGAGTACTCTGAATTAATTAAGAGAGATAGCGAGAAGGCAGAGGCGGCAGCAACGACATTTAAGAATTCGCCGTTGCCAATATTTGTAGGGTAATATGAATGGCAAACGAATGGAAAAGACCAGCTACTCCCCCACCCCCACTTTTTCTTGGTAAGAAAGAGCGCGACCTTGTTAAACAGGTCAATGATGAGCTTATAGAGAAAGTCATTGGCCAACAGATCTTATATTATCCAATTGATCTGGAGCGCACCAACTTTCATGATCTTTATGGCGAAGCGGTCGAAAAAACATATTTATCACCAATTAGAGTTTATGCCTTAGTCGAATGGAAAACCGACATCACAACCTATATGGAAAGTGCCGGGATTGACAGAGAGTGGGAAATTGTAGTTCATTTTCATAGAAGAAGATTAACGGAAGATCAAGATTTATTTGTTCGTGAGGGCGATTTTGTTTTATACGGTGAACACTACTATGAGATAGTTAAAACATCTGAACCAAAACTACTGTTTGGTCAGGCCGGCCACGAATTTGAGCTTGTAGCAACTTGCAAGCGTGCAAGAAAGGGGTTGTTCGATGCTACCTAATAATTTTGACTTTGCGCTTCTTCCTGATATTCCTAGAACTGGTTCGGCAACCCTGCAAGAGATTGGGATGTTGGCCTCCACAATGGAAGACATTGACTATGCTATCACCTCTTGGCTTAAAAAGGACCTAGAATTATCGGCCGTCACCAACGAGGGCAGAGCTATAGTGCCGGTCTTGTGGCAGGCCCCGGAACGAGCCTATCAAATCAAAAATAAAAAAGAATTGCGAGATGCCGCCGGCGCCCTTAAGCTACCACTGATCGGCATCGAAAGAACCGGCATCACCAAAGATCCCGCTCGAAAGGGTGCATACCAGGCCCAAATATTTTCAGAAGATGGAGATGGTAGAACTGGCCGCATGGTCATTGCAAAAAGAATAGTACAAGATAAGACTAGAAATTTTGCTGTTGCTGCAGCCATGAGAAAACTTCCAGCAAAAGGAACATATCAAAAATATTACCCAAGAACTAATAAAAAGATCGTAATACAGACCCTATCGGTTCCCATACCGGTATATGTTAATGTAGATTATAAGATCGTAATTAAAGCCGAATATCAGCAGCAAATGAATGATCTTTTAGAGCCCTTTATTGCAAGAACTGGACAAATTAATGCGTTTGTTGTGAGAAGAAATGGGCACATGTATGAAGCTTTTATTGATCAAGGGTTCACACACAGTAACAATGTGGCCAACTTACAAGAAGAACAGCGGATATTTTCTACAGAGATTAATATCAAGGTATTGGGATATTTGATCGGGGAAGGAAACAACGACAACAGAGAACTTGTCAAAATAGAAGAAAATATTGTAGAAATTACATTTCCAAGAGAGACGGTTCCACTTCCTGGGGATCCATCGCTATTCGACGATTAGTTCCTGAACTGAAGCCAAAATTATTTGTTTACTTCAAGACTTTTGAAGATGCTTCAACTAATTACTGTTGATTGACCATCAATTAATCTACTCCAAATAGTGTTTTGATTTTAAGGAAACCCACAAGATGTCAGTAAAGAATTTTAAATTTGTATCCCCAGGTATTTTTATTAATGAGATTGACAACTCATTTATTCCAAAAACACCAGATGCAATTGGCCCAATCGTAATCGGGCGCGCCAGCAAGGGCTTGGCGATGCAACCCACCAAAATAGAATCTTATAGCGACTTTGTTAATATGTATGGAGATACCGTCCCCGGCCATGGTGGTGGTGATATATATCGAGATGGTAATTACCAATCTCCCATGTATGGAACTTATGCCGCCAAGGCGTTCCTGGCCTCCGGCGTTGCCCCTCTTACATATGTCAGGGTTCTTGGTCAACAGATTACGACCAATGATGGTACGAATGCCGCCCGGGCCGGTTGGAAGACCGACAACCAGCCTACGGGCACTGTAGATTCGTCTAATGGTGGCGCGTATGGGCTTTTCCTTTTTACTTCTTCGAGCGTAGGTACCGGCGATTGTATGGGCACAGGCAGTTGTGCTGCCATATGGTATTTACAAAACGGAATAATTCAATTAAGCGGGACCGCTTATGGGACGAACACAATAACTTCGTCTGCTGGTGCGTATATTAATTCTACTTCTGGTGGAGGATACACGATAAAAATTGCGGGAGCGCAGCAAGGAACAGAAGTGATTAATTTCGACTTTAATAATGATTCGCAAAACTTTATTCGGAATCAGTTCAACACTAATCCGCAGCTTAAAGGTGGCCAAGATTATTATCCATCTGCTTCATTAACTGATTATTGGCTCGGCGAAACTTTTGAACAAGATGTTCGCAACAACGGTCTCCATAACTCCGCTAGCGTTGGTATTATTTTAGGAATAATGTCTGGTAGCGGCGCCTCCCCTGCAAATATGAAAGGTCAAGCTTCACGCGAAGCCGTCGCTGGCTGGTTTATCGGACAAGATCTTGGCGTTGACACTTCGTTCCAAGCGGAAAACAAACAAAAGCTTTTCCGTCTGAAAGGCCGCGGCCATGGTGAGTGGCTCCACAAAAATGTGAAAGTCTCCATTGAGAGAATTAGGCAATCCAACAGCTCTGTTTCTCCATATGGAACATTTTCGGTTGTTCTGAGAAATCTATATGATACCGACAATAACGTTCAGGTTATTGAAAGATTTGATAATCTGAGCTTGGATCCAACCTCTCCTAGCTTTGTTGCCAGGAAAATCGGAGACAAATATACTACATGGGACGAGACAAACCGTCGATTGCGCACCGTTGGTGAATATTCTAACTTATCCAAATTTGTATACGTTGATATGAACCCCGATGTTGAAGCAGGCGCCACAGATGCCACGCTTCTTCCCTTCGGATATTTCGGCCCACCAGTACTGAGCGGCACAACGGCCGTTACAAACGCGCGCACCACCGTCGAGAACGAGATGATCACGTACGGCTGGAACTATGCTGGCTACTTCGGCAGCCACACCTGGCGTGGCGCGGATGAGCTTTTCGGTGGAACCAATCAAAACCTCACAGCATCCTTTAAATTCCCCACAGATCTATTGAGAGTGTCGGCATCTGATGGTGGACTTACAGACCCGACAAACGCATACTTTGGATATCGCACAGCACGCACACAGACTTCAACCACTTCTGATAACAGTGTGGCAGATGGTCACAGGTTGCTTTATGCTGGTTTCCCCGATGATCCTACGACTTCTGCGAATGCGGCCGGCCATGGTGTTCTAGAATTTGGTTATATGTTTAGCATGGATGACATACGTAATTCGGGCAATAATTATTACCACCAGACCGGCTCACGCCGAGCGAGTAACTCGGTCTCGGCCGGCGGGACATACAAAACACTCCTAGACGCAGATTACAATAGATTCACTGCGCCATTCTGGGGTGGTTTCGACGGCTTTGATATTGTGAAGCCTGATCCTCTGGCGAACTCTATTATGGCCACAACATCGACAGAAGAAAATGATTATGTTTACCACACTTATCGGCGGTCCTTAGACACCATCGCTGATCCCGAGTCCATTAACATGAATCTATTAGCTGTTCCTGGTTTGACTCTGGCCGCCTTGACAGGATATATGGTTAATCTTTGTGAAGATCGAGCAGACGCCTTGGCACTTATTGATCTTCCAAATGTATGGAAGCCGACTCATGAGGAATATGTAGTTAAAACTTCAAGACGTGCCACCACTCCTATATCAGCAGCGAATGATCTTAAAGACAGAAGAATTGATTCAAGCTATGGCGCGACATTCTACCCATGGGTCCAGACTCGTGATGAAAACACTGGGGCGATGGTTTGGATTCCGCCAACTGTTGCTATGATGGGTGTTCTTGGCAGTTCTCAGGCCAGATCTGATGTATGGTTTGCTCCCGCGGGCTTTAACCGCGGCGGTTTAACAGAAGGCGCCGCAGGAATTGTAATCACAAATGTTACAGAGCGACTTACATCCAAGGAAAGAGACACACTTTATGATGCGCGTATTAACCCGATTGCGTCATTCCCGTCCTCCGGAATTGTGGTGTTTGGTCAGAAAACTCTTCAAGAGCGCCCGAGCGCACTCGATAGAATTAATGTTAGAAGGCTTGTCATCTACCTTAAGAAGCAAATTTCAATTCTTTCAACTCAAATTCTATTTGAACAAAATGTTCAGGCCACGTGGGATAGATTTAAGGGACTTATTGAGCCGTTCCTCGCGAATGTCAAAACCAGATTTGGTATCTCTGATTATCGTCTGATTCTCGATGAGTCTACAACAACTCCTGATCTCATTGATCAGAACATTATGTATGCAAAGATTATGATTAAGCCTGCAAGAGCAATCGAATATATTGCTATTGACTTCGTAATTACATCGACCGGCGCGTCATTTGATGACTAAAAATAATATATCAACTAATTAAGTTATAAGGGAGAAAATTAATAATGCCGTTTTGGACAGAGAGTTTTAGCGACACTGAACAGGGCCCCCTAAAGGATCCAAAAAGAAAATTTAGGTTTACTGTACAGTTTGGAGGGATCAATGCAACCAACGGTGGCGCAATGTTGTGGTATGCAAAGACTGCCGGCAAGCCAAAGTTTACAATTGAGACGGCGACACATGCATTCTTAAATCATCAATTTCATTATCCTGGTTCTGTGAAGTGGGAAGAAGTCGATATCACTTTGGTCGATCCAGGTGGAGAGCCCGATGTCGCTGCAACTCTTTCGGCTATTGTGGAAGCTTCCGGCTACTCTCCCCCTACTGATGCAACTAACGAAAGTTTAACCAGTATTTCAAAAGCAAAAGCGACCGGTGCTTTGGGTGTAGTTACTATTACTCAAATTGACGCTGAAGGTAGGCCAGTTGAGACTTGGACGCTTTGGAACGCTTTCCTTACTGCGGTATCTTATGGTGACTTGGGATACGGCGAAGACGACCTTACCGAGCTTAGTGTTAAGATTAAGTATGACTGGGCTCGCATTGAGACTACCAGTCCGGGTGCAGCGGTGGCCGATGCTGGTACCACATACTTTAATGCATAATAAACAAAAACAAGACAAATAAAAAATAGAGAGGTGTATATTGTCACGCAATAGAGATCGATTGGGTCTCGAACAAGAAACGAAGCATGCAGATCCTCCGATTCAACAAACGATAAACGATACGACAAGTGATAACCCCTTTTCCTTTGTTGTACCGACAGAATTTGTAGAGCTGCCTTCTGGGGGAATATATTACCCCGAAAATCATCCACTTTATAAACAAGAAGCGGTTGAGATCAAGCAAATGACAGCGAGAGAGGAAGATATTTTGACTTCCCGCTCGCTGCTCAAAAATGGTGTTGCTATAGAGAGAGTAATTCAAAGTTTACTTATGAACAAGGCAATCGATCCAAATTCTCTCCTTGTATGCGATAGAAATGCGGTTATTATTGCTGCAAGAATTTCTGGATATGGGAATGAATACACAACAGGCGTTAATTGTCCATCTTGTGAAATTACCCAAGAATATACCTTTGATTTGAATAATGCAGTTGTTGAAGATGGTGGATCCGGGGACGCTAAAGACAACGGAGATGGAACATTTAACACGACTCTTCCTCGTACGGGACTTACAGTTACTTTTAGGCTTTTGTGTGGTCAAGACGAAAAAAACTTAAGCAACAGAAGCCAACGTCGAAAAAGTCGCAAAGCAAACACATCAGACAGACTTATCACCAATCAGCTAAAGAGTATTATTGTTTCAGTCAACAGTAATGATACAGCAGAGGCCATTGACTATGTGGTAAACAATTTGCCATCGATGGATTCCACCCATCTTAGAAGAGTTTATAAAGATACCGCGCCAAATATTGATTTAACGCAACATTTTTTCTGTTCTAACTGCGATTATGAGCAGGATATGGAGGTACCGCTCAACGCGGAGTTTTTTTGGCCTGACATCTGAGTACATGGAAGGCGTATATGAGATATTTTTCTTTTTAAAATATTCTGGTGGATGGTCCTTCAGCGAGGCCTACAATTTACCTGTTGGGCTTAGGACGTGGTTTGCTGAAAGGCTTGTAAAACAACTACAAGACGAAAAAGCTGCCATAGAGAACGCTAGTAAAAGTTCAGGAAATTCTAATACCCAGACATTAACATCGTTTAACCAACCTAGCCTGCCGTCACAGTTCGCGCCCAAATAAGCTCAAAAATTTGGGCTTTTACTATTTATTGTGATAGGAAAAGTTTGTTATCATGCCCAATGATTTTAATTCAGATATTAAATCGACTTTAGAAGAGATTAGGGATATCTTGTCGACCGGCGCTGCACCTGGCGGCGCGGCCCCCGCGGGAGAGAGACTGGCGCCTGAAGATTTAACTGCCGAATTAGAAAAACAAGAAAAAATCATCGCCAACACGCGCACCTCCGAAGAAAAGCGCGCAGAAGCTCAGGCCCGCTTCAACCAGTTGTCGCGACAACAAACAAGAGAACAACAACGTGAAGACGAAAGATATGCCCGGGCACAAACAGCGCAAGAGCGCGCCTCCGAAAGACTTGGAGAAAGACTTACTGAAAATTTAAGTATCTATGGCGATATGGGCACCCAATTAAAGGGTATCGCCCGTACGACGTCAAATATTATCGAGAAGATGATCGAAGGTAAGGGATCCTTATCTTGGGTCGCTTTAGGCAAAGGCGCACTTACTGGTCTCACCAAGGCCATGGGTGCGTTTGGTTTTGGTTTAATAAGCCAAATGGAAAAGCTTGAAGGAACAGAAACCAAATTTCGTCGCACGACCGGTGCCAGCGATCAATTAGCTAGTTCCATAGGACGCACCTATGATGAACTTAAAGGCGTCGGTATTCGGATGGAGACCGCAGAAGCAGCAACGAGATCGATGATGTACGGTATGACTGATTTTACGATACTGTCTGGCAAACAACAGCAAAAATTAGTTGAAACCAATGCAATATTGGGGGAACTTGGTGTAAGCAATGATGTGTTTGCGAAGAGCGTTCAGAATGCAACAAAAGGCCTTGGTGTCTCTGCGGACGAAGCTGATGATATGATGCTGAGCTTGCGCGCCACAGCAATAGATTTAGGCGTGCCTGTCGATCAAATGACAAGTGATTTTGCCAGTTTGTCCGGCGAATTAGCAAGTTTAGGCCAAACAGGTGTGAAGGCATTCAAGGATCTTCAGGCGACGGCTAAAGCTACCGGCTTAGAAATAAGCCGGCTGTACCAAATAACTGGCAAATATGACACTTTTGAAGGTGCCGCTAAGGCTGCTGGTGACCTTAACGCTATGTTGGGTGGCAACATGGTCAACGCTATGGAATTGTTGGAAGAAACAGACCCAGCGAAACGAATAGGGTTAATCAGAGCGGGTCTTGAGAGCGCCGGCGTTGAGTTCGATGATATGGAATATTATATGAAGAGGGCGGTTGCTTCTGCTGCTGGATTAAAGGATGCCGGCGAATTGGCCAAATTTATGAGTGGCGATATTGAGGCGCTTAATGCAGAAATTGGCAAGACACCCGATAGCATGAGTGCAGCTACAAAAGAATCACAACGTTTGCGTAGCATGTCAGAAAAGATAGAAAATCTCGCGCTCTCCATGGAGCCGGCCATTAACAAACTAAACGACGAACTTATACCGTCACTTGACACCTTCATACAAAAATTAGAAGAACTTAGTGGTATGGTTCGAACGGTTATGGATGATTTCGGTAAATGGATTTTGATAGGAACGGCCCTGCTGGGTATCTTGGGCCCAACGGGAGCTTGGTTTGTCGTCAGGAAGTTGTCGAAGGTGGTGAGGTTTTTAGCCACGAAATCCTTTAAAGTCCTGAAGACTGCAGTTACTGGATTGCCAAAGCTGTTTGGTAAAATGTTTACAGGCGCCGAAAAGCTAGCGGAAGTGCTGGGGACCAAGCTTGGTGGTAGAGCTTTTGGGACTGTCATGAAGAAAATCCCGGTACTTGGCGGCATTATCAGCGGCCTAATGAATGCATGGGATCAACTTACATTATCACTTGATGCATTTGTTGAAGGGAATTTCGCAGAAGGTATTGGCCATATATTTGGTGCAATATTCAAGTTCGCAGACGGCTTCTTGTCTGCAATCCCGGGCCTCTTTGTGTGGCTTGGCCAGATTTTTGGTTGGGTGGAAGAGGATGTCGACGCAAACTCCCTAATATCATCTTTGCTTTCACCGATATTTGGTGGATTAATGGACAGTTGGTTTACATTTATTGAGAATTTTGATGGCCTTACTGATGACTGGGCTAATTTGTTAAAAGAAATTCCACAGTTTTTTGTAGAATTGTATATAGACCTTCTGCGTCTAGTGCCAAGGTTGATAGACGGCATTCTGGAGGCATTTGGATTTGAGGGGTTTGCTGTAAAACTTACGGATGGTCTTTTGGGTTCTCTCGAAAGCGCTTTCGTTGGTGCTATAAATTTTGTAAAAGATCTTTTAGGTATTCACTCTGGTTCGCCGGTATTTACGGCCATCGCACAAGCAATGGTAGATGCAGTCTTGGGCCCGTGGAAAGATTTTGGAAAGCCCTTGGCAAAATTTGCTCAAGCGGGACTAGACATGCTGCTAGCGCCGTTTAGAGATTTTAAAAAACTTTTAACAATATTAATTCAAGAAGGCCTGGACACATTGCCAGCACCTCTTAAAGCCGCCCTTGAGGGCACAGCTGCCATCGGTGGCGTTATGGCAGCTGCAACTACCGGCAGGGCTGCTGCGCCCGGGGAGTTCATGACGGAGATGATCGCCGGCGCAGGTACTGGTTCTGATCAATATAAGATGGCCATTCAGCTAGTGTTGGATGGCAAACAAATTAGTGAAAAGGTGCTCGATGTTATGGGTGGTGTTGCCACCGAAGCAGCAAATGGATGGTAATTTAAATGGCAAATGATTATGATACTGACTTTTTTTGGAATAGCAAATATAAAGCCAACAAAGTTGGAAAAAGTGGCTATATTTCAAACTTTGTTGATGCCACTGACGCCTTGGCGAATGCTGGTTTTGTAATTTCTTTTCACCACATTCCTAGTGGAGCGGACGTATTCTTTAAAGCATTTATTACAACGCTAGTCGATGGTTACACTAGTGATTGGAAAGGTGCTCCAGTTTTTGGTAGAACGGATCCTATCTATTCATTTGCCAATACATCACGAAACATCACCCTTGCCTTTAAAGTTCCGGCTTCGTCCGAAGGAGAAGCCTATGAAAATCTAGGGAGAGTACAGCTTTTAACACAGTTTTTGTATCCTTCATATAGTACGATGACATCTAATCCAGGTGCCCAACTAATCACACAATCCCCATTAGTTAGGATAAAGGTGATGAATATAATTCGAAAACAAGATCCTGCTGAATTCTCTATAATCGCGACTGATTACGCAAATAGAGAAGATTTATACCAAGATTATAAGGCCCTCGGAGGATCCGATACTGGATTGTTGGGCGTAATAACGTCTTGTACGGTAAATCACAATATGGAGAGACAAGAGATTGGTGTTTTTGAAAAAGGCGCCCACAAGCTTGATCAAATTCCGGACGCGTCGGCTCCAGGCACAGTGCTACCAAAAATGATTGATATTAATTTGAGCTTTAATCCCATACATGAGCGCACCGTTGGTTGGGATAGTACGGGAGATCCTCTCGATTCCTCTTTTCCATACGGTGCTATATTAAAGGCTCCAACCGATGCGGAAGCCGGCCAAAAATTCAATGAAAGAATTGATGCTATTCTAAAAGATGAAGAGAAGCGCGACCAAAGCCAAGCAATGATTGACAACGCAAAAGCGCGTTATAGTGGCATGTTTGGAGAAGCGCGCCGCAAGAGAGACGAAAAAAGGCTGACGGAGGGCAAAATTAAGAGTGAGTCTGCACGAGAATATATTGCCGGAACTTATGCGGGAGACGTAAGTGATGCTTATGGAGAAGGAGGGATTTCCAGCCGCGAGGCCGGCGCCATGACTGGATTTGTAGAGACGTTGAAGGGAAGTGATTAATCAAGAGGAGAAAGTTTAAGGATGTCTAGATATTCAAAAACTCAGAAGTTTGCAAATTCAAGCGAATATTATGAATATTTAAGAAAAAAGCGAAATTTGAAAAAGGTTGTTCATTACGAAACACCGATTTTGTATAACCCTACAATAGCTGATCGTGTTTATATGGCCACCGACACACATGTTTGGAAATATGGCGATCGTTATTATAAATTGTCAGCGAAATACTACGGCAGTCCCATATATTGGTGGGTTATCGCATGGTATAACGGCCGACCCACCGAAGCAGATTTACGAACTGGCGATCTACTTGAAGTGCCCGTTAATCTTGAGTCGGCACTTAGGACTTTAGGAGTTTAAAATGCCCAACGGAACCAGCATAGATGAAAAATGGCTCTCATATTCGTGGTCTACTGTATCCAGGAATGCTGGCCCAGACGGCATCACAGAATCCGATCGAGCCACGGCAAAGGAAGCTTTTGTCCAAGCCACTCAGCATCATTATCAGTTAGATACTCAAACTGTATGGTATGACTCTTCCGGCAATATAATAGATCCGCCCGGCCAATTCGGCGATCTAGCCAACAATTTAAAAGATATGGGGACCACCGATGCAGGAAATTATTATGAGGACGCCTTTCTGACATATATGGATGCTCTAGAGCAATGGACCACAGGCATCCCCGAAAATCTTAGTGCAGAGATAGGCAATATGACTATGGACGAATATGCCAAAAAGTCATATGATGAATTTCTTGCCAAAAAAGCCGTCGCAGATAAATTTTGGCTGGAGAAGATGGCCCCGCCTGCTGAACACCCAGATAGTACGCAAAAAGAAGCACTTGATAATCTGACCGACGAGGCCAAACAGGCCCGCGACACCGCCGCCGCCGCCGCTACTGCTGCGATCCAGCAAGAAGAAGCTACCGCGCCGGCGGGACCATCTATACCCAAGGCGAAATCGATTAAGTTTAAAGAACAATGTTTTTTATTGGCAAAATTATTTCAATTGGTTAAATATAAAGTTGAAGTACTTGAAAACGAAGCCGGCGAAGAACAAAAGCCGCTCCCGTATATGGGAGCCAACGGGAACGCTTGCCTCATGGTGCACAGCGATCCTTTTGCCTTTATAAATAGGCTCGTTACATATGGTACTCAAACAGAACTAATAACGATGTCAACAGAAGAAATCTCTAATTTGCAACCAAGAATTAGACTTTATAAACTTATTGAACTCGACGATGGAAGTGAAAGTCAATTGGAATATAGTTTTAATAGTAATGCTGGAGAAGATATTGAAGATCTTTTAACAACCAAAGACAAGAGAGGATTTGGAGTTGGTATAGAGAGTTTTACTATTAGATATGAAGGCTCCGATCCATACGCGGCTAAAAGAATGATCAAAGGGCGCCTAACACTACATGCGAACAGTTTTGACGAAATATTGAAAATTAGAGGATCACCGACCGATCCCGATAAGCAGTACACATACGCCGATTTGGCTTTAAAAACAGGGGGCTCAACTGGAAAGTATAAAGAAATTAAACAGAATCTCACCGCTGCGGAACATAATCAAACAATCGGAGAGCCATATTCCTTAAATTTTAAGCTTAAAGCGGTTTTCGGCTGGAGCGCGCCCAATAGCGTCGTTGGATCCGCGAGAATGGAAGCATTAATCAACTCGTTTGTGACCGTCAACCTGCAGCCTACAACTCACGAATTCGCATTTCAAGACGATGGAACCGTTAAGTTTATCATAAACTATCAGGCCTGGATAGATACCCACTTTAATCAAAAGGGTTTTTCAGTGTTTACCGGTACAAAGAGCATAAATGCTAATATGATAGAAAGAAAATTAAGACTGCAGCAGCTTAATGAAGAGTGTGATGCAGAAAACGTAGCCAAATTTAAAAGAGAACAAATTGAAAAAATTAGTGAAGACCGCACAAGTGCAGTTAGTTCGATTATAGACACGTTACTTGTCAAAGGCAGAGTTAGATTTATAGAACTGCCAGCGTCTCAGTTGAAAAAATTTAATACTGAAGGTCCATTTTACGAATTAAAAAACGAAGAGCTACAAATTGGAACGATGCCGGCGTCAAGCACACTGCAAGAAGACGTTAAAGAGGACATACGACCTGAAAAAGGCGCCGAAGAAGACGGGAAATTATTGAAAAAAACAGTTGATAACCCAAGCGGCACTAACGTTAGCTTTTTTTATGTAAGCGATTTAATCGATGCGGTTTTAAATAATATTGAAGTAAAGCTTAGAGATTATGAAGAACTCGTATACCAAGCAAAAGGGCAAAGCATAAAAGCGGGATTTCCTATTGATGATGAATTGGCGAACAATGAAGCGTACCTCGGACTTAAATATTATAACACTTTTAAGAAAATGAGAATTGTCTTAGGCCCAATGGAGATTGTAAATCCATCAAATCCTGCTGATACCATCGTTGTTAGTCTGGGGGACTTGCCAATTTCAGTAAAATATTTTATGGAGTGGATGTCAGGGGTGTCATTACAAAAAGACAGAAGAGATTTTAATTTAGCCGCATTTGTGAAAAAATTGATTATTACATTAATTAATTCTTTTATAAATGATAAAACGTGTTTTTCCACAACAGCCATGCAACCAATAAGATTAAGAGAGGCAACCTTTACAGCATACAACAGAGGTCCGGATTTTCCTTCGGATCCGATTACTCAATTGATTAATGACACAAGAGAAGCTAAGCCCAAAAATCTTTATATATCAAGATTATTCACGGAAGTTGGAGAAACAGCCGATCTTCGACCAATATTAAACTTATCGGAAGTGAACGGCCCGGGCGAGGTTGAAAATGAGTATCATTATTTAATTTTTTATGCTTCCAGAGCTAGGCCCATGGGGCTGTTAACGGGAGATTACGAAACAGATCTCGAACAAGGGATTCATCACTATACAATTGGTGCCGATCGCGGAATTGTTAAGGGAATTAACTTGGTGCGTGATGCACGACCGGGCGTCCCAGAGGCTAGGTATGAAGCAGAGGGATATGACGGGCTACAACAATTAAGAGAAACATATCGTGTTGATATGCAGTGCTATGCAAATCCACATCTTTTCCCCGGCAGCTATATTTTTATTGATCCTAAAGGGTGGGTGCCTTATTTGGATCCGGAAATTCAGGAATATTTGAATGTTGATAACTTAACAGATTTTGGAATCGGCGGTTATTATATGGTAATCACCGCCGAACACAGTTTCGGGCCCGGGCAGGCGGATACGCAAGTCAATGCTAACTGGGTTGCCCAAATTTCGAGACAAAAAGAAGATCCCGCGGTGGCGGCCACTAATCCACAAACAAAGCCAAAAGGCAATAATAAATGCGCCGTAGGCGAAAAAGAGGATTCACCATCAGGCGGAAACGCCAATAGAGAAGAACCGTCGTCGGTATCTTCTGGCCGCCTAGCAGGGTTAGCATTTATACAAGATTTAATGATCGGGGCCTCTGAGACGCGCCCATCCCCCGAAGATCCCCCGCGCGGTGAAGGTGCCGGCTAATGTCCTTTTTTTATGTTAAAGATAATTCGGAAGGAGCAAGGGACACCTTTAATAAAAAGATGTTTTACAAACTCGACACATTTAGCGAAGAATATCCAAATTTGGTGGATTTCACCTTTGCCGAAAAACAGTTGTATGGTAGAGTTTCAAGATTTTTCGAGCCGATTATTGTATACGATTATATCTTGAAATTAAAACCAATAAAACAAACGGCAGAGTCTGGAAAAAATTTTCAAGCATTAAATTTCGTTGCCGATGCGTTTAAAGATTTAGCGGGATTGTTTGCTAAAAAAGCAATGAGAAGAGAAATTGATACAAGTGATAAATTTCTTACAAACTTAAGCACTTTTAAGGCCTATCAGAGTCCAAAGAGGCTCTACACTAATCATTTAAACGAATATAGGGCAGCCTTGGAGACACTTTTTCAAGAAGACGATGTAAAGTTTGTTATGTTTGAAAAATTTATAGCACTATTGATGCCCTATCTTTTACAAACTACTCGCAAACGCCCATTTACATTACCTGCTTTTATTAAAAGCCACTACTGTCCCGCAACCGTCTCAGGCCTTGTAATAGAAATATCAGACACCGACCCCTCAAACGATGAAGAAAAGATGGATAAGTTTTACGGCAGCAATAACTGGCAATTTTTTCTAAATGCATGCGCCGCACACGGTTTTATGGTAGATCAAAATATCCCATGGAGACTTGTGGCCGACATAGGATCTGCTCCGATGCTTGAATATGCTAGGCAGTATGGCATTACCGATTCCGACGCCATTTTAAGGACAGCATATCAAAAAGCCCACAAACCGTACTTCAGAATGTTTAAAAACCTATTATTCAATCTGTATAATCAATTGAAGCAAACAAGATATTATGAAACTGTACTCTTGCAGAATGACGGCAAAAAGGTGGTTACCAGGGAGCCCATCGAGTATAGCCCAACAGAATTTTTTGAGGCTTATGATGATTTTTATTTTTTAGATTTATATTGCAAAATCCGCCTTAACGAAGAAGAAGGGAAATTTTCTTCAGAGCAACAAGAAAGGATTATCGACAACTGCATTGAGTTGTGTAAATTAGATTTTGAAATCGGTTTGGACTCATTTGAAAATATTTTGAATAAAACGTTTGACTATATCGGCTCTTTGACGTATATTAGTAAGAGGCTCAAAGAAATATCGCGCTCACCGCAGCCCAATGACAGCCCAGATGTTCAAATGCTTTCCGAACCAATTGAGGAGATTCTTCCCGGTGGTGATGGTGCTATGGACGCCACTTAATACGAGGAAAAATGTATTTTCAATCAATCGACGATAAACAGGAATGTGTCGGTATATATCAAAACGGTAAGTTGCACTTTGATCAATTGCCAAAAAATTTAAAAAGGACTTGGCGCCCCGGGGGCCCTTTCTATGGCGATGATGTGGAATATGCGTGGTTTTATGGCGGCGGAAAAACGTTAAACGAGATTTGCCCCGAGAACCTAAAAGAAGCTTGGGAGAAAATCTCCAGAAGAATGTACGCATACAAAAAGTCATTTGACATCGCCAAAATTGATCTCCGCAATCACTGTTTTTTCGATCTTGTCCCGCATGACTCGTTGCTTGAATTTTGCGAAATCAAGAACCAGATCACAGAATACGTTTTCGAGAATTATGAAAAACCAGCAAACTACGATTATATGGTACGTGCTGCAAAATTGCTCTACAAGATAAAATATCAAAGCCTCAATTTGGACAATTCCGAGTGTCGCAGTCTGTTTGTTGGCAGCAGCCTTCGACATGCCTCGCAGAAGATACTTAACGGGCCAAAGTATATCGATTACAACCTCTTCGGGACGGCTACAGGACGTCTCGCCACGCATCCCCAGTCCTTCCCCATCCTGACCATGAAGAGGGAGCTGCGGCGCCTTATAAAGCCGCAAAATGACTGGTTTTTGTCCCTCGACTACAACGGTGCTGAAGTGCGCACTTTGCTCGCGCTTTCGGAGCAAAAACAACCAATAGACGATATTCATGAATGGAACATTCGAAATGTGTTTGAGGATGCAGAAATGTGCAGAGAGGAGGCAAAAACACGGTTTTTCGCATGGTTATATAATCCAGATTCTGAAGACGTCGATACAAATTACTATGATCGCAAAAAAGTACTTGACATATGCTACGAGGGTGGTTATATTAATACTATATTCGGGAGGCATATCGAAGTTAATGACTGGAAAGCCTTTAATTACTTGATTCAGAGCACAACTGCCGATCTTGTGATTGAACGCGCGACCGTTATCGATCAAATGCTGGAGGGCAAGAAATCATTTATTTCGCATATCGTTCATGATGAGATTGTAATTGATTTTGCTGATGAAGATCGCAAACTAGTGGTTGATGTTAAGAACACATTTGCTGCGAACAAACTTGATACGTTTATGGTAAATTTAAAAACTGGAAAGAATTACTATGACTTAGGGAATCTACCATTATGATTTCTGTTGTTGGAATTGGAACAGGCGCTTCGGCCATTGCGGCAAAGTTTAAGGACATCCCCCAATATGATGTTTATTTGCTGAACGACAACATTGCTCGGAACTCCGAAAGAAAATACAAACTTAGAACTTTTAAGTCCCCAGAGGAATATGAGAAGAATACTCCAGATTTAAATAAGTTCTTTAGCGAATTAAAGGAACATGTACAGGTCTTCATCGTGGGCACAACTTATAGCTCCAACTATTCATTGGGAATTTTGGAACAAATAAGAGATAAAAAAATCGATATTTTTTATGTTAAGCCGGATATTGCGCTTGTTAATGGTGAGCGAAAACTTATAGAAAATGTAACATTTGGTGTTCTTCAAGAATACGCACGTTCTGGTCTTTTTAGTTCATTTACGATTTTTTCAAACCTAGAGATTGAGAAAACCATCGGAGATGTTCCCATTAAAAATTATTATGATATAATCAACAATTCGATTTTCTCGGCTACTCATTATTTAAACTATTTTACACACTCAGAACCTGAAATTGGCCAAGTCGCGAGACCAGCAGAAATTAACCGCATTCGTTCCATTGGAGCATTGAATATAGAAAATTTAGAAGAAAAATGGTTTTTTGGGCTTGACGTCGAGCGCGATTTGTGTTATTATTTATGTATAAATGAAGAAAGATTGGCTCAGGAGGGCACATTGCACAGAAAGATTATCGAGGCATTAAAGGAAAAGCCTTCAAACGCTTTTCGTAAAATTTCTTATGCAATCTATGAAACACCACACAATGATTTTGGGTATGTCGTAGCCCACACAAATACGATACAACAAAATACTCTTGACAAGCTAGATTGAGAGTGTTATATTAGGTGTCAAGGGAAGCTTGACATACTTTAGACATAAAACAAGGAGAAAAAAATGTCACTTAACATGGAGCTTATGCGCCGCAAGCTCGCTACACTGCGCGGCGAAGACCCCGACCAAAGGACTTCGGCTTTCTTTAGGCCGAATGAGGGCGATCAGGACATCCGCATTGTCCCAGCACCCGACGGGGATCCTCTAAAGGAAATGTTCTTCCACTATAACGTGGGAGATCGTAGAGGCGGCCTTTTGTGCCCCAAACGTAACTTTGGAGAAAATTGCGCACTTTGCGATTTTGCTTCTTCACTGTGGAAGGAAGGGGTAGAGAAAAACGATGAGGAAAGCAAGAAACTGGCAAAGTCGCTGTTTGTGCGTCAACGCTACTTCTCTCCGGTCGTTGTGCGAGGTCGCGAAGATGAAGGGATCAAGGTCTATGGGTACGGTAAGCGTGCTTACGAGAACCTTTTGGCTTATATCCTAGATCCGGACTACGGCGATATCACCGATACCTTGGAGGGTACCGATATCGCTCTCACATACACCAAGCCAACACAGCCTGGTGCGTTCCCCCAAACAAGCCTAAAGATGCGTCGAAATACTTCCACGCTTCTGGAAGACGTGGATGCCATCCCTGCCCTCCTTGATGGTATGCCTGATTTTGACTCTCTATTTGATCGTTATACTTCAGCACAGATCGATGCAATCCTCGATGAGCAATTAGCCGGCGGCGGAAGCGCCGAGTCACGCTCGAAAGAGACCACACGATACAACAACGGTAAGAGCGATGTGGACCGAGCGTTTGACGAGCTAATGTCCACCAAGTAAGGGCTGGCGCGCGCCGCTGGCACCCCGGCCATAAAGAAATAGGGTGCCGCATTTTTTAAGGAGGTATAATGGCTAGAAAAGCCAAAGAAGCAAAGGCCGGCCGGGTATCGATGCAAGATCTGATGAATCTTGTTAACAAGAAAGCCGGCCGACATGTCGCGCACGACCTAACAGCCGCAAACCCTACAGAAGTAAAAGAATGGATATCCACAGGATCTCGTTGGCTTGATTCAATTATCTGCAAGGGAAAAGTTGCCGGCATTCCTGTTGGCAAGGTGTCAGAGCTAGCTGGATTAACCAGCACAGGCAAATCATATATGGCCGCGCAAATCGCCGCAAACGCCCAGAAACAGGGCAAGATTGTCGTCTACTTCGATTCTGAATCGGCCATTGACCCTGACTTTTTGGCGCGCGCAGGGTGCGACCTTGCGCGTTTAATGTACATTCAGGCGACATCTGTAGAGTTTGTACTTGAAACCGTAGAAGAGTTATTGGGTGCGTCCGATGACCAACTATTGTTCATCTGGGATTCGTTAGCATTCACACCGGCAATCTCTGATGTTGAGGGCGATTTTAATCCGCAGTCATCGATGGCTGTGAAAGCGCGCATTCTTGCAAAAGGAATGTCAAAGCTGATTATTCCGATTGCCGACAAACAGGCAACATTTCTTGTGCTTAATCAATTAAAAACGAATATTCCAAGCGGCCCCAATGCGCGCATTATCGCGATGACAACGCCGTATATGACCCCTGGTGGCAAAGCACTTCATTATTCGTATTCACTGCGAATTTGGCTTACAGGCAGAAAAGCAAAGTCTGCATTTATTGAGGATGCTAAAGGTTTCCGCATTGGATCAGAAGTTAAGGTGAAGATCGAAAAATCGCGCTTTGGTACACAGGGTCGAAATTGCGCATTCCGTATTTTGTGGGGTACCGAAAATATTGGTATTCGCGATGAGGAAAGCTGGTTTGACGCCGTGAAAAGTTCTGAGTATCTAACGAGCGCCGGCGCGTGGTATACCTTGGAAACGCCAGATGGTTATGTAAAGAAGTTTCAGCCATCCAAGTGGTCGGAGATCATCATGGCTGACGAAGAGTTCAAAAATAAGATTATTGAACTGATGGACCGGGAAGTTGTTCAGAAGTTCGACAAGCGAGAAGGGAAAGCCGAGGATTTCTACACGATACCCGGATAAACGCTTGACAGCCCTTCTGCAATCTACTATACTTAATGTGTAAGCTCGTGGGAGGGCTTTATGATATTTATAGCAAAGAAGCACGATGCAAGGAGCTATAAACCATGAAAAGAGTATTAATTATAGATTCACTTAATCTTTATCTAAGGGCCTACATTATGGATCCGAGCCTGACAATGCAGGGAGAACCCTGCGGCGGGATCAAGGGTTCACTAAAGATCCTTCAGAAATTAGTGCGAGAATCAAAGCCAGACGAAATCGTCTTCGCGTGGGATGGCCCAGATGGTTCGCGTAAGCGCAAAACCATCAACAAGAATTACAAAGAAGGCCGTAAGCCAATCCGCCTAAACCGCAGCGTCAAAAACCTCACAGAAGATGAGGAAATGCTCAATAAGGTTTGGCAGCAAATGCGTTTGATGGAATACCTCAATGAAATGCCAATCATCCAGATTATGATTCCAGAAGTAGAGGCTGATGACGTAATCTCACACATCACTAAATTATCATTCTATGACGGCTGGCAAAAGATCATCGTCTCCAATGACAGAGATTTTTATCAGCTGTGCGACGAAGAGACAGTTGTATTCAGGCCCGTGAGCAAGATAATTTATAACAAGAAACGTCTTATTGACGAACTTGGTGTCCATCCACGCAACATGGCGCTAGCGAGAGCGCTTATTGGCGATTCATCAGACAATTTGCCGGGTATCAGGAACGTTGGTTTCAAAACAATTCAAAAGCGTCTTAGTTTCTTAGCATCTGATAAAGATTATACCATAGATGACGTGGTAGATTTCTGTGAAAATACTGGCTCAAAGTTAAAGTTTTACACAAATATTGCGAAAGGAAAGAAAATAATTGAGCACAATTATAAGATGATGCAGCTTTATTCTCCGATGCTTTCTGTGCAGTCAAAGGATTTTGTTCAGAATGCAATTGAGAACTTTGAGTGTGTTTTCAATAAGATAGAGATTATGAAGAAAATGCGCGATGATGGTTTCGGAGAATTGAACTGGAAAGACCTTGAATTGCACTTAAACAAAATTAATTCCACCCGTCGAAGTGTTTGACTTTCACGGCACATTGAACATAATTACTATTGTACTAGAGGGGTGATAATTGGCAGAACAAGCAAGTTTCAGCCGATATGGTAAGGCGTTCCAAGAAGGGTTGGTTCAACTCATTTGTCAGGACCGTCCTTTCGCCGATCAGATAACGGAAGTATTCAACATCAATTTTTTGGAGTTGGAGTATTTGCGTGTGTTTGTCGCCAGGATCATCGATTATCGCGATAGATATGGCACACACCCATCTGCAGAGGCGATTATTGCGATATTGCGCACAGATCTCGATGATGAAGATGGCGTTGTACGTAAGCAGGCGCGCGAATATTTTGCTAGGATTATTACCAAAGAACTGGCAGATATTGAGTACGTTAAGGAACAATCGCTTGATTTTTGTCGCAAGCAAAATCTCAAAGAAGCGATGCTCAAGTCCGTCGGGCTGTTGCAAACGTGTTCGTTTGATGAGATTTCTCAAGTTATTAATGATTCGCTAAAATTAGGCTCAGATAGCAATTTTGGCTATGATTATCTTGCAGATTTTGAACAGCGTTTTGTTCCGAAACACCGCTTGCCAGTCACAACAGGCTGGAAAGAAATTGATAAAATTTGTGGTGGTGGCTTAGGCAAGAGCGAACTTGGGGTTGTAATTGCCCCGACTGGCGCAGGAAAATCTTTTTGTTTGGTGCATCTGGGTACCCAAGGATTAAAGGAAGAGAAGGTAGTTATTCATTACACCCTGGAGCTTCAAGATACTATAATTGCAAGTAGATATGATAGTTGCTTAACAGGCTATCCACTTTCTGATATTATTAATTTTAAAGAAGAGATTTATGAAGAGATAAAAGACATTAATGGAAAGCTCATTATTAAAGAATATCCCACCAAAGCTGCGTCAACGAACACTATCAGGTCACATCTAACAAGATTATTGAAAAGAGGCATTAAGCCAGGAATGATTATCGTTGATTATGCCGATCTTTTGAAACCAATAGTAGTGAGGAAAGAGAAAAGGACCGAGTTGGAATCCATCTATGAGGATCTTCGCGCAATATCCACAGAGTTCCAGTGCCCTGTGTGGACAGCATCACAGACTAATCGTTCGGGATTAAATGCAGAGGTCATCACAATGGAGCAGATCTCAGAGGCATTTAATAAATGCTTTGTTGCTGACTTTATTTTCTCTGTTTCTCGAACAATTGAAGATAAGCGAAATAATCAGGGAAAGATTTTTATTGCCAAGAATAGAAACGGTCCAGATGGAATCGTTTATAATATATTCATGGACCCTTCAAGCGCAAGTATTAAAATAATGCCACAAATTACGGCCGGCCAAAATGGCCAGATCCCGCTGAATCCGGTGGCGTTAAGTGCCAGCGCGCAGAAAGGCTTGTTACAAAACAAGTACGATAAATTTAGAAAAGGAAACAGGAAACAACGATGAGAACACTTGAAAACATACGCAGATTTAGATTATCAGATGCTTTTATAGAGCCGTACAAAATAGCAAAAGTGCCTTGGGGCCCAATTGGCTATATAACTTTTAAGCGCACATACGCGCGCCGCCTAAGCGAATTTGTTCCAAATACCGAAGGCACAGAAGAATGGTGGCAGACGTGTCGTCGAGTAGTTGAGGGAATGTTTAACGTTCAGAAAGAACACGTCGTTCGTTTAGGTCTCGAATGGAACGATGGCAAAGCACAACAGACCGCCAAAGACGCCTATGAGCGCTTATTCAATTTAAAATGGACACCCCCTGGTCGTGGTTTATGGATGATGGGAACAAAGTTTGTGGAAGAGAAGACCGGTGCGGCTCTTTTTAATTGTGCATTTCGAAGTACAAAAGAGCTAGCAACCAAAGGCGGCTATTTGTTTGCCTGGATGATGGATGCTTTAATGCTCGGTGTTGGCGTTGGTTTTGATACACTTGGCGCTAGCACACTAACTATCAAAGAACCAGAATATACGGGCGATACTCTTATTATTGATGATTCCCGCGAAGGATGGGTAAATTCTGTTCATATGCTTTTAGATGGATTTTTTCTTGGTTATAAGGTACCAAAGTTTGATTATTCTGCGATCCGCCCAGCCGGCGCCGAAATTAACGGCTTTGGAGGTACCTCAAGCGGCGCCGCACCACTTGAAGAACTCCACAAGAATTTAACCGATTTGTTTTTATCAAGGATTGGAGAACCTATCACATCAGTCGATATAGTCGACACCGAGAACCTTATAGGGCGCTGTGTGGTCGCCGGCAATGTGCGCCGTTCTGCCGCACTGGCAATGGGCGATTACGACGATAAGCATTATCTAGAAATGAAGAACGATCAAGAAAAACTGTATCACCACAGATGGGGCTCAAACAATTCTTTTAATGCGATTGTAGGAATGGACTATACGTGGCATGCTGCCCAGAGTCAGAAGAACGGAGAACCAGGATATATATGGCTGAGAAACGCACAGACCAAGGGGCGCTTTAAAGACGATGATCGACTGGATGATGTGAACGTAGCTGGTTTTAATCCTTGCAGCGAACAGCAACTCCATGATGGCGAATGTTGTTGTCTGGTGGAAACGTTCCCGGCAAAACATGAGAATTACGAGGACTATCTTAAAACCCTTAAGTGTGCGTATTTATACGGAAAAACTGTCACACTCGTTAATACTCACTGGCCCGAGACTAATGCAATGATGCTCAAAAACCGTCGCATTGGACTCTCACAGTCGGGCATCATTCAAGCGTTTAATAAACATGGACGTCGAGAGATGATGGAATGGTGTGATGCTGCATATGGACACATTCAAGATCTAGACAAAGAGTACTCAGACTGGCTGTGCGTTCCAAAATCAGTCCGCACCACGTCAATCAAGCCTTCTGGTACGGTTTCGCTTTTAAACGGCTCTACCCCCGGCATTCATTTTCCAGAGGATGAATACTATATTCGTAGAATTCGTTTCTCTAAAGATTCAAATTTACTTGACAGTATTAAAAAAGCAGGCTATATTATTGAAGATGATGAATACTCTCCGAATACTGTTTGTGTCGAGTTTCCTGTCCATGAGCCGCATTTTCAGAAAGGAAAACGCGATGTTTCAATGTGGGAACAACTTGAAATTGCGGCCCAATATCAGCATTATTGGGCAGATAACGCCGTGTCTGTTACAATCACATTTAAAGATGATGAAGCGCCTCAGATTAAAAGTGCTCTTGAACTCTATGAGACGCGGCTCAAGGCGGTTTCTTTCTTGAGATACAAGGAAACGGGCTATAAACAGGCGCCATACGAGCCGATCACAAAGAAAGAATATAAAAAGAGAATAAAGAATGTCACACCAATCCAGCGTATTGAAACAGATATTGCTGGAACGGGCCCTAAATTTTGTGATGGAGAATCTTGTGAACTTTAATCATTTAATAGAAAAAAGAATTTTAATGCGCTCATGCCACGCTTTAGGGCATAACGAGTGTTATTATCAGCCTGCATCTCCTGGTCGAGCAACAAGTGGTAAAAATGTACATGTGCAAATGAAGTGCAAACATTGCGATCATCGCGAAGACATATTTTTATCTGAAAGCCAATATAGCATTCATAGCAAAATTTTACAAAGAGAAACAACCAATGTTTAGTCCAGTAAATCGCTATATTTTGATTGATATACCAAAAATACAAGAAGGTGATGCGGAGTCATTGATAGTGTTGCCGGAAGATTATAAGCCGAAAGAAGAAAGGTTTATTGAAGTATCAGCAATAACCGCCGCAACAGATGTCAGATTCGCAGTGCCGCATTCTGCCAGATTAATAGTCGACCGCTCTATGGTTGAAGAAATAAGCGTTGGTGGAACTATTTATAATGTTGTTCTAGACAATTATGTCATTGGAATGCTTAGCTAAATAGGAGCGCACAATGTATGGACAAACATTTTTATAATGAAGCGTCTGCCAAAAAACTCGGATGGGCACCAAGTTGGTTTGGCGAAAAATATTATGACGATAAGCTTGTAAGAGCGGTTAAAAAATGGCAGAGATCCCGCGGGATCACAGCGGACGGTCTTTGTGGGCCCATGACATTCCGCCGTTTGTGGACTGAGCGCCAAGCAGGCATAGACGAACATAAGCCAGCAGATTCTCATTATTCTAACTACATCGTCTACAATGGTGAATTCCATCCTATTGAGTGGGACAAATTTGTGCTTTGGTCCGAGAAGGGAGGCTTAGAAACAAAACCAGGACATTTCTATGATTATTCGGGTCGCCCAAAACGCAAGATTCGCTATTTTATCAATCACTGGGACGTATGCCTGTCATCTAAATCATGTCAGGGTGTTCTCGATAGGCGTGGCATTTCCGTTCACTTCTTAATTGATAATGATGGTACCATCTACCAAACTCTAGACATCCAGCATGCAGCTTGGCACGCAGGCTCTTCTCGCACAAACCGTCCGTCTATCGGCGTGGAGATCACAAACGCATATTATACAAAATATCAGGACTGGTACGTGAGAAATGGCCATGGCGAGCGTCCTTTGGTGGAAGGCGCTTGGGTGCATGGAAACAAGCTTGACCCGTTTTTGGGATTTTACCCAAAACAGATAGAGGCAGCAAAAGCACTTTGGAAGGCAATAAGCGGCGCCACTGGAATCCCTTATGAAACACCCGTCAGTCAATTTGGCAAAACATCAACCAAATATGAACAAGATGTCGCGTATGGTAAGTTTACGGGATTTGTTAGTCATTACCATGTAAGTAAAACAAAGATTGATTGTGCTGGTTTAGACCTTAAGATACTTCTTGACGAAGTAAAATATGATATTGATATCCTAGATAAAATAAAGAATTAATTAAAAATATACGCCATCTAATTACGGTATGTGGCGATTTTTACTGTTGTTTTTAAGTTGTCTCGGTGTACAACAGTACGCGATGACGAATGTCAACGAAATAACAATTCTTGACACGTTTGCCGTTGGGCGCCCTATGCAAAAAGCAGTCTGGAAAACAAAACCAATAATAAAAATGTGCGACAGCACAGGGGTAACGATCTTCAGAACCCAAAAGGCTATTAAATATTGGGAAATGTTGGGCTATGAAGTTGGCGATGCCTATATGGGTTATAGTATTAATTGTATGGAGCCCCGATATGGTGAAATTATAATAACATTGCCAGAAGGCAATATCGATGATGATCATATGGCAGCCACAAAAATTTATACAGAAAAAATAACAGGAAATATTGTAAAAGCAAAAATTTTTATATATCCCAAGGACGCCACGCGCGCCCGTGTAATAGAGCACGAACTAGGGCATGCTTTTGGTTGGATGCATCATAGACAAAAATATCACATAATGCACCCAAACTGGCATCTTGGCGGGTATGACTCTGCCGGCTTAAGGAAGTAGATTGCTTGAACACGATAAGATAGTAATAGGCAGTTCATTATCGGCGGTTTTGTATGCATTCAATAACAAATACCCCATTTTTTTTGCCGAAGAAAGACGACCATTTAGGTTCGATTATTTCGAGCCAGAGGTAGACCTATCATGTTTGAAAATGCCCACCTGCCAAAAAAGTTTAACGACCTTTGAAGGCGCCAAAACTATAGGATTGTCCAAAGAGTTGTTATGGGAACGTCTATTATTTTTGATGTCGCTTGACGGGGGCGCCCCGCTATCAAATCTTTGCCATAACATAAGGCACACGGATGATACACTAACGTGCTCAAATGAATATTCAAAAATTGCAGAGATAAAATTTAACGAATGCTTTTATTTTGGAGATCATCAAAGCTCAGGATTTGTTAACCAAAAAGGACTTGACGAAGATAATTACATATGCTATGATTATATTGCGTTTAATAGAGGCGGTAAGCACGATGTTGACCACATTCAAACAGGAGATGATTTTGTCAATGAGATTTGGTTTTATCCTTCCGACCGTATTGATGGAAATACTCCTGTTAAAGATGCTTGTGCTGTCTCAGTGTTAGCACAAGGTCATTTAATGGATTTTGATTATTCAGAAACAATGGCGAGATTTAAAACTATTCACGAAATGAAACAAAGAGGAATGAAAGGACCGTTTGCCCATGACTACACCACAGCAGGAAACCCGAAACATTACAAATTTAGAACAACTAGCATACACCGCAAAACGCATAAGCAATCAAATAAATGCGAGTCGCAAGCCAGTAATATTGAAATTCCAGAAATTGGCGAGCAAGATTTACTCAAAGATTTACCGGAAGCTTGTATGGCCTACGATAGATTTTTGAGGCATTGGTGAGTCGTCCAAAGTTACATTTAGCCGGCATAATACCAGTTGCAAATCTTAAAACTGACTTTAATTTAATAACGCCCGATGTGTTAACACCAATAACTGCTGGTTTTACGGCGATTCAAAAGTCTGTATTTGAGTGTGCCATGGCTGGTTGCAATACCATATGGATCGTTGCTAACGACGATCTGGCACCTGTTGTGCGTGAGGTGGTTGGCGAATGGATATATGATCCTGTATACTATTCGCGGCCCAGTAGATTTAGCTCGGAGGAAAGGAAAGAGATACCTATTTATTACGTTCCTGTTCATCCGAAGGATCGTGATCGTCGCGATTCTTATGGATGGTCAGTTTTATATGGTGCACACTCCGCTTGGAGAGTAGCATCTAGGATATCGCGATGGATAATTCCAGATAAGTATTATGTATCTTTCCCAATGTCGGCATATAATGTATACAGCATACGAGAACACAGACAACTTATCGCCCATAAGGAAAACAACTTTTTTCTAAGTCATGACGGCGATACAATCAAAGATAATATATCAATAGCATTTACATTTACAGGAGAAGACTTTAAACAATGCAGACGTTCGGTAAACAAACAAACAACAAGGGAGTTTTTACCCCCTTTACCCGGAGAACAATATCCCTCCCAGAAGAGACCATTAAACGAAAGGTGGAGCGCTCGCCATTTCGATTTCCAAACGATATTCGAACGCGTGAGCGAGAAAAATGCGAAAACGATTAATCTTGATTGGCATTACGATATTTCTAATTGGTGTGGATATAGGGATTTTCTTGCATCAGATTTTTGTATAGAAAAGCCCCCAGATCACTTGACAAAGCCTCACAAATACGTTAAAATACCATATAAGGAAAGTGAAAAATGAGAAAAGCATTTCGATGGGTTTGGCATCGCCTTAAGCACAAGCTTACGCATTTTCGGCCATCTCGTTTAATGGATGTCTTAAAAGAGCATGGAATTGCTTTAGTCATCATCATTGTGGGCTGGGAAATCATCGAAGACGTAATATTTCCTGTGCTCTTCATTTGGCTCGGCCACAATGTTAACCCCTGGTTTATAACAGGCGCCCCCATTAGTTGGTTAATGTGTCTTCACCCAATAGCCGTTCCCATCATTTGGGGTATCTGGATTAAACTTTCAAGGAGAAAGAAATGAATCGAATAGATTCTAAAATTAAGTTCGTTGGTTTACATGCCCACAGTGTTGCGGGCTCTATTTTTGATGCTGTAGGATACCCACAGGCCCACATGGACTTTGCGTATGAGAATGGCAGTGATGCGTTAGCATTGACAGATCACGGCAACATGAACGGCCTTGCTTATCAGGTACTTCACGCAAAGAACATGAAAGCTGAGGGCAAGGACTTTAAGCCCATCTTTGGGTGCGAAGCATACTTCACGCCATCCATTGCAGAATGGCGAGAGGCATACGATAAGGCCATGGAAGACAAGAAGCGCGCGCGCTCTATTAAGAAAGACGAGCAATCCGGCGCCACCGTTGAAGACGAAGGTAACAGCAAAAAGACGCAAGATATTCTGCGCCGACGCCGACATCTCATTCTAATAGCACAGAACCAGACCGGTCTTAACAACTTATTTAAGCTTGTATCAGAGAGTTACAAGGCAGAGAACTTCTATCGTTACCCTCGCATTGACTACGCTCTCTTAGAGAAGCACAACGAGGGTATCATCGCTGCATCAGCATGCTTGGGCGGTGTATACGCCGGCAACTACTGGGAGAACCGAGAGGAAGGTGATGAGGCCGTTCTAGAGGCAATGCGCGAGTCTACGCGCCGCATGGTAAGCATTTTCGGTGACCGGTGGTATGCCGAGATTCAGTGGAACAATATCAAGGAGCAACATGAACTAAATCAATACATTATTCAGGTCGCCGAAGAATTCGGTGTCAAGCTGATCACGACAGCCGACAGTCACTATCCCAATCCTGATGCCTGGAAGGACCGCGAGCTTTATAAGCGCCTTGGGTGGCTTGGCAAAGGGCGCCCCTCCTGGGCCGATGAGGAGTCACAACTTCCTGCTGGCGTTGAAGAGATCGGATATGAGTTGTACCCAAAGAATGGCGATCAAATGTGGGCTAGTTACCAACAATATGCAGAATCGTGCGGCTTTGAATACGATGATGCTGTTATTTTAGAGAGCATTGAAGAGACGCATCGAATTGCTTTTAAGCGTATTGAATCATTCATGCCTGATAATACCGTTCGTTTGCCGGAATTTGTTGTTCCGGCAGGATACACGGCGACCCAGGCACTTGTTCAGTTTGCCTTGGAAGGCTTAAAAGAGCGACATCTCCACACCAACAAAGAATATATAGCCCGATTGCGTAAGGAATTGGATGTCATCGATGATCGAGGATTCTCTAAGTATTTCCTGACAATGAAGTCTATTGTTGATGTGGCAACTGAGGCAATGCTAGCCGGCCCAGGTCGTGGCTCTGCAGCCGGCTCACTAGTTGCCTACACTCTGGGGATCACCCAGGTTGATCCAATTAAGCATGGATTATTGTTTAGCAGATTCCTTCGCTCCGATGCCACAGACTATCCCGATATTGATTACGATGTATCCGACAGCATGGCTCTTAAAGAAAAGTTGGTAAAGATGTGGGGGGAAGATTGTGTTGCTCCAATTTCAAACTGGAACACGCTTCAACTTAAGTCGTTGATTAAGGATATTTCAAAACTATACAACATCCCTTTTACCGAAGTTAACACGGTAACCTCTATTATGATGCGCGAGGCAACACCCGAGGCAAAGAAGAAACACGGTATTCGCGCCGGCGTCTATAGCCCGACATGGGAAGAAGTAATTGAATTTTCTCCGACGTTGCAGAAGTATCTTGCGCAACACCCCGCAGTCAAAACACATGTTGAAGGCCTTGTGGGGCAAGTGCGTTCGTGTTCTAGACATGCCGGAGGCGTTGTTATTGCTGAAGATCTTGATCACAATATGCCTTTGATTAATTCAGGAGGTGTGCGACAAGCACCGTGGGCAGAGGGACAGAATGTTCGCCATCTTGAGCCGATGGGATTCATTAAGTTTGATCTTCTTGGGCTTTCCACGCTTAAGATGATGGAAGGGTGCATTGAACATATTCTCCGTCGCCATTATGCAATTGACGAACCCACATTCGTACAAGTACGAGACTACTATAACAAATATTTGCATCCTGATAGGATTGACATGAACAACCAAGAGATTTATGAAAACATTTTTCATAAAGGCAGATGGGCTGGTATATTTCAGTTCACGGAGCAAGGAGCGCAGAAGTTCTGTACTCGTGTGAAGCCACGCAATATCATTGATGTCTCTGCCATCACGTCTATTTATCGCCCGGGCCCATTGGCCGCGAACGTTCACGATGAGTATGTAGAGGCGAAGGAAAGTCCCCACTACATTAATTACTTAACGGACGAATCCCGCGAGATTACCGAAGAGACATTTGGGTTCCTTATTTTCCAAGAGCAGATTGCTTTACTAGCTCACAAGCTCGGTGGTCTCACTCTTGATGAAGGCAACATGCTTCGCAAGGTGTTAACCAAAAAGGGCACTGGCAAGAGTAGCGTTAAAGGCAGACTTCGTAACAAATTTATCGAAGGATGTTCTCGTAATGGGATTAAGGCAGACGAAGCAACAGGTCTTTGGAACAAGTTTGAATATTTCTCCGGCTATGGATTCAATAAATCCCACGCAGTTTCATATAGCATCATTTCGTTTCAGTGCGCATGGTTGTGGAACTACTATCCCGTAGAATGGATGGCGGCGTTCTTAGATAAGGAGCCAGAAACCCGAAAGGAAAAGGCAATTAACATCGCAAAGAAATACGGCTTTAACATTGCGCCGCTTGATATAAACAAGTCGGGCACAGTGTGGGAGATTTCCGAAGACGGGAAGACCCTTATCCAGCCTTTGACTTCGATCAAGGGCCTTGGGATGGCAGCTATTGAACAGGTATTGGCCAATCGCCCGTTTATAAACGCAGAAGATCTTCTGTTTCGGGAAGGCGTTTCGTACAGCAAGCTAAATAAAAAAGCCCTAGATGCGCTCTGTCGCGGTGGGGCATTGGATAATATTGTAGACGATAGGTTTACTGGCCGAAAGCACTTTTGGAGTGCGTGTATCGTAGAACGTCCGAAGAGCATGAAGAAGTTTGGTGAAAATCTGGAGCTTTACCACCCAGAAGGAGATTTTACCGAACACGAAATCATTCAATTTAAGACCGATTTAACTGGCGTATTTCCTCTTAACTTGGTAGTGGATGCCGAAATGATTCAAAAGCTACATGAAAAGTATATCCCGCCCATCTCAGAGTTTGATCCAGAGCTACAAATTTGTTGGTTTATTCCGCGCAAGATTGTTCCTCGGAAAACCAAGAACGGAAAACTTTATTGGATCGTTGAAGTGATAGATTCCAACAATGAACTCACCAAGATTCGATGCTGGGGCGTTAAACCCGAGAAGGATCGCATTCAGTTGAATCGTCCTTACATGGCCGCTCTTAAGTATGATCCCGATTGGGGCTTTAGTACTTATGCCATTGGAAGAACATTTAAACAATTAGGATAAGCAATGAACATAATAAGATATTTCAGCCCACTCTTGAAAGAACCCAAGTTTATAGATAACTTGCCAGTTGTTATTAGAGTTAGAAAGTTTGATGAAACGGCAGCTAAAGAATTTGCCGACCAAATGTCAAGGGCACAAAACACAGGACAACCAGTGGTGCCTGTTATTATCGATAGTTACGGCGGACAGGTTTATAGCTTAATGTCTATGATTTCTGACATTAAACACTCATCGCTTCCGGTCGCTACCATTGCGCAAGGTAAAGCCATGTCATGCGGAGCACTGCTATTCAGCTTTGGCACAGAAGGTTATCGTTATATGGATTCAGATGCAACGTTAATGGTTCATGATGTTAGTTCATTGAAGTGGGGTAAAGTAGAAGAAATTAAGGCTAGCGCAGAAGAGACCGAAAGACTTAATAAAAAGGTATATCAAATGATGGCTAAGAATTGTGGTCAACCCAAAAACTATTTTCTCGACATCATACATTCAAAAGGGCATGCAGACTGGTACATAGAGGCCCGAGAAGCAAAAAAACACAACCTAGCCAACCATCTTCGTATACCAGAAATGAGAGTAGAGGCTGAAGTTAGTTTCAAATTTAAGTAAAAAGTACTTGACTTTTTATCGTCATAATGTTATATTTTATAGGTAGCTAAGGAGGGCTTAATGGCCACTACATACGAAGAGAAAAAGCAATACGTTAAGGAATACATTCGTTCACTTAATGCAATTGAAGAGGCAATGGAGCCTTATAAGGATCAGAAGCGCGATTTGCGCAAGGAGTTCCGCGAGAACGGATGGCTTAACACCGATGAAATTCGTGCTGCTGTAAAGGCGTATCGTCTTTACACGCAGAAGTATAACATCGATGAGGTTGTTGAGAATTTTACCCTTATTTCAGGTGGCAACAATAATGATTCTTGAGTACGCCAAGACGCGAGCCGCGGCTTTCGAGCCCCGGCGCGCCAACCCTTCCGACGCGGGCCTAGATGTATTCTATTCGCCCGCCAAGCCACATAGAAAAATGTATATTGCCACCAACACAAGCCGCGTTATTCCGACTGGATTAAAATTTGCCATTCCTCATGGTTATATGCTGGAGGTAAAGAATCGGTCTAGCGTGGCGGCTAAGCGACAGTTGCTGGTGGGCGCATGTGTAATTGATTCGGGATACGAAGGAGAGGTATTCGTTAATCTCCACAACATTGGGAGCGAAAGCCAAACCCTTCATCCGGGCGACAAGATTGCCCAGCTGGTGATGACGCCCGTGGTACATTTTCGACCGTCGGAAACGACAGAAGACACTCTCTACACTTACCCAATGACTATTAGCAATAGAGGCGAAGGCGCTTTGGGGAGTACCGATGAATCGTAAAGAAAGAAGAAAAAGGGAGAAGCTAGGAAAGAAAATGAAAGTAGCAAATTCCGATGTTATCCATATGATCAGCGAATGCCCCATACATGGGAGATATGATGCGAACAATCTTTGTGCTTGTTATGATGAAGGTGGCTCCCACGCTGACGTAGAATATGGCTCTGAATCTCAGTTGGATTCGCTAAATTTCAAGCCTCTATTCACGACGTCAGACGGTCTACCAATAGGATTTTGCCCCATCCATGGTGAAACGACAGTTAGCGAAGCAGGTATTTTTCAATGTGGATGTTTCGATGAACATGGAAACAAGATAGTCCACTTGACTGATAACCCGACAGCGGGAGACACGAACTAAATGAATAAAGCAGCACAAGTAGTTATGTTTTCAAGTAAAACTGGCGACTGGGAGACTCCGCAAGATTTTTTTGACAAACTCAATTGGCGCTTCGGGCCCTTTGACTTGGATCCTTGTTCTAGTGCACAGAGTGCAAAGTGCGCAAAGTTTTTTACAGAAGAAGACGACGGACTCGCCCAAGATTGGGGTGGTCATACTGCTTTTGTAAATCCTCCCTATGGTCGAGGTATTGATAAGTGGATTAAAAAGGGATACGATGAAGCACGTAAGAAAAATACAAGGGTAGTAATGCTTATCCCATCCCGCACCGATACCAAATATTGGCACGATTATGTCATGCTAGCAGATGAAGTTTACTTTGTCAGGGGTCGCCTTAAATTTGGAAGTAGCAATAATAGCGCCCCATTTCCGTCCGCGGTGATAGTATTTGACGGCAGCAATTTATCACAAATGTTTGGAGCAATAAATCGATGAATCGCAAGATCCGCCGAGACTTGGAAAAGAAAATGGGCAAACAAACTGTCGACAATATTGCCGAAAAAATTTTCCAGTTTAATAGATTGCCAGATACATGTAGTACATGTCAGGAGCCATTCAATAAGAAAGACAAAGACATGGTACAATCATGGAGTGTGGTTGTGAGGCAAGAGGCGGTTCGCTTATTTTGTCCGACGTGTATCAAAAAAACACAGGAGGTTTTAAATGGCTATTCAGAGACTATCGAAAGAAGCGCTAGCGATGATTCTTAATGGTGACATTAAAGATGATTCCACATGTGTGGTAAAGTTTTACTCTAACGGGTGCCACTTGTGCCATGGCTTACGAGAATATTATGAAGAGATATCTAATAAAGAAAAATACAATGAATTGCATTTTTTTGCGTTTAACGTAGATGATTATCCAGAGGTTGAAAAAATTATGAAATTTGATGGCGTTCCATCAATATTTGTAATTCATACGAACATTGGGAATAGACGCCCAGCACTTCGGTTACTAGCGGAGCCAGAGGAGCCCAATGATAAAACATGGTATAAGGTCAAAGACATTACTCGGTTTATTGATAGGGAGGCATTATGAGAAAAACATTATGTTATGATGATGTATTGTTGGTGCCCCAATACTCCGATATTCGCTCACGTTCAGAAATCGATATTTCAACCGATCTAGGAAAAGGATTAGTATTACAAACACCAATCATCGCCTCCCCAATGGATACAATATCGGGAGAAAAGATGGCAATTGCCATGTCGGAGTGCGGTGGTACCGCAATCGTTCATCGGTATAATAGCATCGAAGAACAAATGCGAATCGTAACCGGCGCCCGTGAAAATGGCAACGACAAGCTCATAATCGGTGCAGCCGTAGGAATTAGTGGGGACTTTTTAAACAGGGCAGCAATACTGCAGATTGCCGGCGCCGACTTTATATGCGTTGACGTAGCTCATGGTCACCACATTGCCATGAAAGAGGCTTTGCGCACCCTGCGCAGCGCGCTTGGCGATGATATGCACATTATGGCCGGAAACATCGCAACATTCAAAGGCATCAATGATTTGGCAGATTGGGGCGCTGACTCCATACGCTGCAACATCGGCGGTGGCTCAATTTGTTCAACCCGCGTCCAGACCGGCCATGGCATGCCTGGGTTACAAACGGTTCTTGAATGCGCCATGACGAATCGCAATGTAACAATCATTGCAGATGGCGGTATTAAAACTTCCGGAGACATTGTTAAGGCGCTGGCTGCAGGTGCTGATGCTATCATGGTCGGCTCTTTGCTGGGTGGCACCGATGAGGCCCCCGGAGATATTATGACTGATAACGAGAATAATCGCTGGAAGATTTATCGCGGGATGGCCAGCAAAGAAGCCCAAATTGATTGGAGAGGAAAATATTCATCGTTTGAGGGCATCTCTGCAACAATCCCATACCGTGGTTCCGCAAAAGAGATCATGAATGATTTAGAAAGAGGGGTGCGCTCAGGGTTTTCATATTCTGGAGCAAGAAACTTATGCGAGTTACAAGCAAAATCAGAATTTATCCAACAAACTTCTGCCGGCTTTAGCGAAAGCAAGACGCATATAACCAATAGGAATTAACAATGTCTGAAGAAATTATGTATGGGAGAAAAGAAAAGCGTATAGTTTTTACAGACACCGATCACAGGCACGCCCAATTAATCATTAGACTAAAACACGACGGACTAACGCAATCGTCTTTTTTTAGACATCTCATTACCGGCTACATTGAGGGCGATCGTCGGATACAAGATTTTATAAATGAGATGGGTGAGCTATCACAAGCAAAAAAACGCAAAAGTAAAGTCCTCGCAAATGCTGGAAAGAAAACACTTAGCGCGCTCGGCATAGGGGAAGAGCAAGTAGAGGATATCTTTGATTTAATTGCAGAGGAACACCCAGATTTATGAAGGATGGTTTATTGTCATGCAGCAGAATATGCAGGGCTACCAAAATAAACTGTAACAAAGTTGACTGCAAATTTTTTATAGATTATAGTGACGATTACAATTGTTGTTTAATATCTATTTATGAAAATGGCTTTATGACTTTAAGACAAATTGGTGAACGTTTGAAAATTTCTTTTGCAAGAGTTAAACAAATAGAAACTAAAGCACTTAAAAAAATGAAAAAGAGCAAGCTAATTTCTTGATTATTTAAGGATATTGTGATTTAAAGCACTATTTATATTTGGAATTCCATTTTAAGGAGAAGAATTTATGTCCCGTAAGAAACTTTTAACTGAAGCTGAGATTCGTCAGTTTATGAAACTAGCCAAACTCCCAGTAGTAGGAGCGGGCCGGATAAATGAATTAGCATTAGAAGATGAGGAGCCGCCCGAAGGGCTGGGTGTGGAAGTACCTCCCGAGGCTGAGTTGCCCCCCGAGGCTGAGTTGCCCCCCGAGGGAGAATTGGACGTGGAACCAGGCGCAGAAGGCGCCGATATGATTCCCGTCGATGACTTTTTGGACGCGCTAGATTCAGCACTCGAAGATGTCATGAAAGAACCGGTTAGTATCGAAAGAGACACCGAGGAAGAGGAAGAAGAGGAAATAGTAGAACCAGACATGGACCTGGAAGCCGAAGAGGAAGAGGAAGCCGGTTTGGGTGTTCCCCCGGGCCCCGAGATGGGTGCCCCCCTTGAAGAAGAGGCTCTCGTCGCTGAGGTTGCTCGCCGAGTCGCTGCACGTCTCATGAACGATAAAAAGAATAACGATCTTGCCTCCCAGTTAGCTGAAAGAATATTCAACAAAATTACCAAAAGATAAGTTGACAAACCCCCTTACAGGATATTACAATAACCACTGATATCTTCGGTGGTTATTTACTTTAAGGATGTAGCATGGAATGGATTTTATATCTCCTAACTTTCGTTTTTGGATACGCAACTTGTAGGACGTTTTATTTTCTAAGATCATCGCGATTGAGTTTGTTGTTATTAAAAACATCTCACTTAATTTATCTCTCGACAATCATAAAAGCTCTTGAGAACTTTTCATATTCGCGAGAGATAATGCGCGAGCACATGTTGAAAACAGAAAAGAACGGCGCCCAAATTAGCTCGTTTGAATATAGGTTCGACGAAGAAGTAAGGAACCTTAAAAATTGTTCGATTCGAACTCTGATCGATCAGCACCCGACATTTTTTAAAAACACCTTAAAATTTCATGATTGGGAATCTTCAATGGGATATCTGATGGAGAACAAAGAAGTTGCTTTGAGGTTTTGGAGCAACGATAGATGATAAATAAAATTAAAGATGCAATTAAAGATGCAATCAAAGTAATTCTAACAGAGGAAGAAAAACTAGATGAGAAAATTGTTGTCATCGACCAAGCAGCTCTAAATGAGTTAGCGCACCCAGAAGGTAGTAGTCCGCAGGCGCCTGACTTACGAGTAATCGGGCTATTCGCAGAGATTATCGAAGACAAAATAGCTGAATTAATTCACGCTCTTTTGCACATGAGTGAGGCCAACAAGGGCATCCCGGAAGAAGAGAAACAGCACATCGATTTTTATCTATCAACATATGGCGGGAATGCAGATGATATGTTTGCCTTTTATGATGCAATGAGGATCGTAAGAAAAGACACAGAGATTCACACAATCGGTCTTGGTAAGGTTATGTCAGCCGGCGTCCTGCTTCTCGCAGCCGGCACCAAAGGAAAACGCAAGATCGGCAAAAACTGTCGCATCATGATTCATTCTGTTGTTTCCGACAGTCACGGTTCTTTTCACAATCTCCTTAACGAAATGGAAGCAGTCGAACAAATACAAAAAATGTATACAAATTGTTTGGTAAAAGAAACAAAAATGACGAAAAAGGATCTCAAAAAAATGTTAGAACGTAAAGTTAATGTCTATTTATCTGCAGAAGAAGCTATAAGTTTAGGTATAGCTGATATAATTATTTGAGGTTTTTGAATGTCTGACTTAAGAAACATATTAAAAGAAGAATACATAAAGAAAGAGAGGGCGATAACCCCACAAATATTGATTCAGATGATCGAAGAGATCATGAATGTTCCACTAGGCAATCTCACTGACGCGGAGATTCCGTTAGACACTCTCTCTGAAGCCGAGCGCTTCAGTATACATATTCCCATCCCGAAGTTGAACCCCAATGAAGCCTGGGGAGATCCCAATAGCCAATCGAGAAAGGACATTGACAGAATTTTTGCCTCCATTACTAGGCAGCCAAGCGTCCAAGCCAGAATCGCCCACGTCAATAGTTTTGTTGATCCTGCCATGGCAACCAGAAAAGGCACCGGCATGAGATTTAACGCCGTTTTAAACATGATGATGATCATCGAGGCACTCCAAGCATGTCTCAATGACTATAGCGAATCCGCATCCGGCTTCGTATTTGAGGGGTTTATGGCGGCGGTCACGGGAGGGAAACAGATCTCCGGTCGCGTTGGTGGCACCCTTCCGATTGAGGACTTTGTTACGGGTGACGAGGAGCCAGTCAGTCTTAAATTATTGAGCCCAAATACTCCTATCCACGGCAGTTTTACTAACCTTGTGGATTTTCTGTTTATACGTGGCGGATCCGGCGTCTCTTCTATCAAGTATCTGATCGGGCGCAAGAACTCCGATGGGGACGATGTCTCTGAGTTGGCAATTTGGGATTTCATTATTGATCGTAATAATTTTATTGATGTTATGAGGGAGTCAAAAAACGAGAAGGACCTTCTCGGCAATATGGGCGCGCCCCTCGCGCAACACACTCAAGCGTGGCAAGACTCTCCCGAATGGAGGCTACAAATGTTTGAAATCCTTAAACAGACTCCCGGCTATACAGAAGGGAAGGGCATGTTTTATAAGAACTTGGATGACGCTGGTACCTTTGACGATAAAGCCGGCGCACCCGCGGATCCGCAGAAGAAGCAAAGACAATTCAGCAAGTCTGTCGAACAGGGCTACATTGCCCGTGCCGGCAACCAAGGAGACCTCGATGTAGCCGCCGGCGAAGAGAAGAGTTTCGAAAAGTGGTTATCAAAAAACCCAAAACTGCGAGATGCTCCCCCCGGCTCATTGAAAAGGTGGAAGGAAGCCTACGAAACTGCGTATGATGAGGCGGCAGAACAATCACAGCGAGTCGCAGAGTCCTATTTCGGTTCGTTTCACGAGAGAGAAAAGAGACTTATGCAAGAAGACCGCGCCCTTATGGAAAGTGGCGGCAGAGAAGGCGGCAGTCAGTGGTCCATCAGCAGAACCGAGATGACCAACATGAGAAAATTAGCCACTGTTCAATTCTATGGAATACTCAACCTGTCCAACGAGAACATCAAGGCCTGTGCCGACATTTATATTGAGAAGATGGGCGAAGACGTGATGACCTTGTTGGAAACAACAAGGGACTTTACCGAGAACATCGGAAAATACTTTAGCTCTGATAGGCGCTCCACTGCAATGAGAGCAAATCAAAAGGCCCAAGAGGACGGCACAGAGGTGGTGAACCTGTTGGCCTCAGATCCGGTTACAACTGATGCGGATATTTAAACAAACAACTTGACATAATCTTAATAAGCGATTATAATATATACATAACTGTGAGGTATGAATGAGTCGCGCCTATGACGACAATCAAACACTACAACAAAAGATAATGAACGGAGCGAACAAGTTGACAGACAATGTCGCATCGACTCTTGGCCCGCGCGGCCGAAATGTTTTGCTTCAAGAAAAAGGGAAAACGCCTTTTATAACAAAAGACGGCGTTACAGTTGCTGCATTCGTTGCGTGTAACGATCCTTTTGAAAATGCCGCGGCTCAGATCATTAGGCAGGCTGCGATTGAAACAAGTAATACCGTTGGTGATGGCACAACAACTGCTACTGTGCTTGCGCGCGCCATCCTGCGTGAATCACAAAGGTTTATTGCGTCCGGCGTATCTCCTATCGAGCTACAACGAGGAATTAATCTGGCCGCCAAGGAGGTGGTTTCCAATCTTAAGAATATGGTAATTCCGGTCACAAGTTTAAGTGATATTGAACATGTTGCAACGATTTCTGCAAACAACGATCAAACTATCGGCAAGTTAATTGCGTTAGCAATTGACCGCGTTGGCCAAGATGGATCCATCACAATTGAAGAATCTCGGTCGTTAGAAACCTCAATTGACATAACAGAGGGTTTCAAATTTAATGCTGGCTATTGTGCCAGTGCATTTGTCACAGATGAGCGGCGCGCCCTAATGCATTATGACGAACCTTTGTTGCTTGTAACTGATTATAAAATATCTAATATTGAGCAAGTCCTTCCCGTGTTAGAGATGGTAGCCCGAGAGGCTCGACCGCTCATTATTGTTGCTGAAGATATTGAAGGTCAGGCTTTGGCGGCGATGATTATGAACGCAATGCGAGGGACACTTAAAATTGCAGCAATCAAGGCCCCAAACTATGGTGCTGAACGCCGCCAAACGCTCAACGATCTTGCGGCATCCACCGGGGCAACCTTCATCACACGAGAATCAGGAATCAGACTAAACAATGTCGAGATGAAACATTTCGGATCGGCGAAGTTTATTGAAAGCAACAAGCACCAGACTACAATTGTCGGTGGAAGCTGCGACGTCGATGTGATTGAAACACGCATCGAAACACTCAAGGCTGCGATTGAACAAACGGACTCGCTTCAAGAAGCAGAGCAATATCAGCAACGCATTGTGAGATTGGCATCAGGAGTTGCAGTGATCCGAGTCGGAGGCTCAACAGAAGTTGAAATGACAGAACGCAAACATCGCATCGAGGATGCCTTAGAGGCAGTTAGGGCCGCGCAGGAAGAGGGCGTCGTGCCCGGCGGCGGAAGTGCGCTCTTGAGAGCATCGCAAGGTTTGGTTATTATTACGAATGGTGGCCATTGGGACCAGGGCATGGGCGCCACTGTTATACAAGAAGCATGCAAAGAGCCTATCCGGCAAATGGCATTGAATGCCGGCGAGTCTCCAGATCTCATCATCTCGCAAGTCGCCGCGGCCGAACCCGGTTGTGGTTGGGATTTTCGCGAAGGAGAGTTGACGGATTTTTTTGAAAGTGGCATTATAGATCCTGTAAAAGTCGTGCGCTCGGCGCTTCAAAATGCGACAAGTTGCGCGGGGACACTAATTACTACTAACTTTGGAATTATTCAAACGGAGTAATGCACAATGAAATGGGAATTTGAAGAAGGCGACTTAGTTTATTTGCCGCAAGATGCGACCATTGTTCGACCAGATCCAGAATATGGATACCCAGCGACAGTTCTTAAAATAGACAAGCCAACAGCTGCTGTGTTTCTTGGTGAAACAGAGCAAGACGAATACAATATTTTATTTAAAGGAGAGAGGTGGTGTGCCTTGCCTAGCCAGGTATACCCAATGGACGTACAAAATGCTAATTAAATTAACCGAAGTGTGTATTAATGGCACATATTCGACAAGCCAAAATTATATGTTAAAAGAGGTGTTTATTAATCCGGACCATGTTATAATGATCCGAGAAGAGGCACGAATGAAACAGCTTAATGAGCAGGGGAACATTCATAAAGACTTGAATCCTAGCCATGAATTTTCAAAGCTGACGATTAACAGAGGCAATACAGGCGCAGAAATTGTGGTCGTGGGCGCCCCTGACATGATTGAAACAATGCTAAACAAAAACACCAAACAACAAGTACTAAGAGGATGACATGGAAAACCAAAGAATCAGTATTCAATATACCATTGAGTTAGATGAGCTATCAACGGAAACGTTGAGGCTATATAAAAAATACACAAAGTTGCTCACTAATTTACCATCATTAAAAAATGATGTAGAAGATAGTATTCTTACAATGGAAAGCTTTGAACAAATTGATGGAACTAGAAAGCAACTCGCTCAAATGGACTTCATCCTTGCTGATGTTTCCAATATAATTCACTCATATTTATCGCATCAAATTGAGAAGAGTGATGTGAGTTCGCCGCCCGGGCCGGTGGTGGAATCAGATTCTGATGCATCAAACGAATTGGTTGCATCAGAGAATCCGCCCGGCGTTTTTAGTAGCCTGGGCGATTTAAATGAAAAGTTAAATGAAATAAAAGCCCAAATAGAGTAAAATGCGTTCCCCGATTAAAGACGCAAATGATATCTTGTGCATAGATGCAATCGAATCTATTTTGCCAAAAGAGTGTCCAGTTAAAACATTTTTGTTTTTTTCGGGAAATTTGGAATTAGACTTAGCTTCTCGCGATCACCAAGTGACTGCCTACACCAACAAATATGTCATATTTGAGTTTTGGAAATGCGTCTCAAGCAATCCACACAACATTATACAAAAAGCGGAATGGCTGCATGAAAAATTAAATGTTGATTTGGTCTATACTTTACAAGAAAACTGGCCGACACATAAAGACCCATATGTTAGATCGGCTTTGTTTGTATTGTTGAATGCATATTCGAATCGGGGGACAATTTCAAGTGGCCACTTTAGCCTAGATAATTACAACCCAATAATCACAAATAAATTGAGAAATTTGTATGGTGTAGATAAGAAAATCAATATTGCTTTTCATTATGATGAAAATTACTTAGATTGTTTTAATAAATTAGGTATAAGTGACGAGATACTGATTTTCCCCGTTGGCAAGTTTTCACATAACTGGCTGGAACATGGCAAATCGATAGGTTTTGAGGAATATTCCGTTAACCACAAAATGCTTAAACAAAAGTTGGAAGAAAGTGAGTGCAAATTTATTCTTTGGTATAAAAAACATCCCGCGCTTTTCAAGATGTATCATAGTTATACGATGAAGCTTCTAAACAAATATGGCAGCGAGACTAGCAAACTTGAAAACTGCCATGATATATTAATTTATAATTTTTAAGGTAACAAATTAAATGCCCTCGGAACATCTTGTAGCGCGCAGCGCAATAGATTATTTAAAAAATAGCATTAGAGACGGCATGCGTGAAGACGCCTTCGGACCTTTCTCACCTGCTTTGGTCGTTTCTCCGATGAAAGACCTCTCAGGCGCTGAATCTGTCGGCCTTGGCGGCACTAACTTTACTACCACACGTGTAGCTGCATATAAATTTCACGTACGTCTAATTGGCGAGGGCGCGACCCAACATGCTTGTTTAACTGATCCTTGTGAATTAGCATTCGCCGGCGACTTCAAGGGAGCGAACTCAGTAGCCAATTTGCACACAGAAATCCTTGTTTATGAAGAGACCCAGGCAGGAATGGTCGTTACTATTAATGTGGGAGATATTGTGTTGGTTAGGCTAGATAAAAGAAACATATTTGGGTTTCCGACGTATAATCTTCAAACGGGAGAGTTTGTAAGCATTTATAGCAGAACAAATTCGCCGACTAATCTTCTATCAGCAACATCATGCCAAGCATTGGTTGACTCTTTTCCATATCTAGACGCGCTTTCATATCCTTCTAGCGGCAATTACCCACGCGGTGTGCCGCTTATGGCGACATATATTGGACCAAATGGGGGCCCCGTGGATGTTGTAAACGGTCAGATTCCCGATTCTTTGTTAGGCTATGTGGATACAACATATTCCACCGGCGTGAATAGACAAGAAAGACTTTTAATTGACGTAATTGAAAATTTTAATAATTTGGCTAAAGCATATTATGATGCAGGTTTTGGTAAGCTTGCCGTAAACTCAGGGTATAGGCCGTATGAAACGCAAGTAAGACTAAAAAACGAACTGCCAAATCCACGATTGGCAGCAAGGCCTGGAACCTCCAATCACGGATGGGGATTGGCATTTGATTGGCAGTCCGGTGGTTTTGATACAGATAGATACAAGTGGATGCTTGCGAATGCCCCACAAAGAAATTTTAATTTTACGAACCCTTCAAACTTGCGCCGCGGCGGGAGTGGCCCAGATGAGTCATGGCATTTTGAAACTACTAAGAGAAATGAATATGTTTCAAATCTCAGACAATCAACAGTGGCATTGACAACTTGATGATATCTGCGATCGATTGCAGGAGATAATCATCAAAAGCCAACTATTTATAGTTGAGAGGTAAATTGATGAGTATTTCTACTGATAGCTGGTTTAAGTATCTTCGAGAAGAAGTTTTAACAGAGGGCTTAAGAGACATCGGTCTCCCCGAGCTTGTCGTCGATTTTATTGAAGAGGCGATGCCATCTTCTCCGGAGAAGGCGAAGGTGTACGCAGGCAATGGCTGGAAGGGCGCCATGACGACGGACAACTTGCAGAACCTTCAGTTTACTGCTGTTAACCATCTGATCGATCAGTACGGCGACTATGTGACAGGTAGTCAACCCGGAGACATTCGGGGCCCCCGCGACCCAGGACTAACAGCCCGAACCTCGACACCGCATGGGACTGCCGATGACGGCAGTTTCAAAGTCGCTGAGTTCGACGACGAGCAGAAAAAGCGCGCCGAGCAAGTTAAGTTCGTTATTCAAAACATCAAGAACGTGCTCGCCAAGCCGATGGGCACGTGGCGCAAAGCATTCATGAAAGCCTTGAAGGCTTTGAGCAAAGCGGGCATTCCCAGCGAGAAAGTCGAGTCAACTCAGGAATACTTAAAAGCACTTCTGCGACAAGAGTTTCAAAATTGGTGGTATAAGTATGATCTACTATTCGCATGGTTAAACTCTGAGCCCACCAACTATGAATACATCAAGGGCGAAGCCGACATTAACACCGCATACAACACTGCCCAAGAAGAACTAAACAACAAAGAAGATCCCGACAACATCATCCACACCTTTGACGACGGTTCCTATTGGTACAACCTTCAAACATCTAACTGTTCTGTGGAGGGCGAGCGCATGGGACATTGCGGTGGCGACAGTCGCGGCGTTCTTGTTTCTCTTCGCAAGAAGAAAGGCAAGCGCAAGGCATCCTCGTCTTATGTGACGATGTCTTGGGCAGACGAGGACCTTTACCAGATCAAAGGGCGCTCTAACGACGCGCCACCCAATGAAGTCTGGGACCACATCGACTGGTTCATTAAGAATATGGGCATCACCGCAGTCCACGAAAGCGGCGAGTACTCAAATGATTATGATGGCTTCCGCGAAATGAACGATTACCTCAGCACACAAAACCGAGGCGTTAGTTTCGAGGGTGCAGTTGATATTGATGCCATTGACGAGGCTCTTCGAGAAATAGCAAACAACTACGACGGCGGCCAAACGTCAGTATCCGCAGAGGCAATGGGTCCAGAGGAACATGGCGGCGATGCAGGGGTGTATGTCACCATGAACGGCGATGCCAGCATGGAGATTGAACTTCGCTGGAAAGGCTTTAAAGAAGAAGAGGGTTTTTATATCCCGACACTGGGACCGAGGACCGCCACTTCGGATGCGACAACTGACGACAGCCTCAGCCCCATCCCGATTAACTATGCATATATGTCGTGGGGCAACGAAGCGCGAGAGTTTTTGGATGAGTCAGGATTGGATACAATGACCTGGGATTTTCCCGGCGAGGAAACAGAAACAGAATGGGAAATAGAAATGAAAGAGGGCTCTCACCCTCCAGACTATGAAGGAGACCCGGGCGCTAGGGGACCCATGATGGCAGTCCTGACGGTACGGTGGCGTGTTGCCGACCAAGAAGGCGTTGAGGATGAGGACGACGCCACCCGCGCCTTTGAGAACTTTGCCTCCGAGATGCAGGGTTGGGACGAGAACTATGAGGATCATTATGCCGAGGTACGCACCAAGATGGCCGCAGCCGGCTATATTGCAAAGACCGCCTATGACCGCGACCGCGAGGAGATGGCCGCATACGAGATGGATCACTGGAAAGTATGGAGCGAGAAGGCCGGCCTAGAGTTTTGGTTCAGACCACATAGGCAGTCAGATACTCTTATTAATAGTGGCGGCGATGTGGCGCGAGTTCCGATGGACATTATGATGTGGGGACACGATGAAACCCGTGATGGACACATCGACGGGCTATACCGTAAGATATTTGGCAGCGGAGAACTCCGAGGAAAGATACAGTCCGACGATCTCAACCGCAACATGGCGAGAAACCTAGAGAAACTTTATGCGGAACAAGAAGCTTCTGATCCCGCACAAGAGCAGCTTCCTTTCGGTCAAGAGTATGATGCGCCGCCCCCTCGCGCGGTGTTGGCGAAGGACTCCCGCTTTATTATCGAGCCCAAAACCCAGTTTAAAGGAGAGGGTGGCGCATATCCCCTCATGTCTATCAATTGGCGTTATACTATTGGCGTAGATCACACAGCATCGAACGAAGAAGTACAGACAGTTAAAGATATTGTGAAGTATTTTAACGAGAACCCCGATATGGTTCAACTTGCCGCCATGCAGACGATTCGCGATGCGATGGAGGGGACAGGAGCGCTCGCAGACGCCACCAAGTCAGATGTGCTCTCTGGCAAGTGGCCCCAGGCTGCCATTCAGAGTATTGACAGTAAGTATGGCGCGGCTGCGTATGCTGGGGATGTCCATGCGGAGGCAATCATTCTGATTACCAAGTGGATAAAAGACAACTTCGATCAGATGGGTGAGCCAGAAAAATATGTAGCGTGGTTTAAATATCTGAAGCCGATCAAAGATGGTCACTTCAACATGGCTAGATCAGGAGACATCGAAATGGACGACGATGCCAACATTGGCATGCCCAAGGGCTGGGTAAAAGAAGTACAAGACCAGTTGAAGAGGATGAAAGCCTATAGTGGAACCGTGAACAAGTATGGTGGAGTGCAGCGCGCCGAGACGCTGAAAGGAACGATAGGGGCCCCGCAGCCAGTGGGCGAGAGCACCGAACAGCAGATTGACAGGATCGAGAGACTACTCCAAGAGAAAGATCCTTACTACGACCTCAGAATTTATAGTATTAAAATTGATGTATCCGTCCAAAAAGATCTAGGAGGGGAAATTCAAGAAACCCAAACAGAGAT
>Ga0209434_1000076_pt1 | contig 52940 bp, 69 predicted proteins | sample ETNvirnome_2_300_FD_184068 | JGI IMG/M metagenome (GOLD analysis project Ga0209434, IMG submission 184068) | Marine viral communities from the Pacific Ocean - ETNP_2_300 (SPAdes) (version 2) | ecosystem: Environmental > Aquatic > Marine > Oceanic | place: Pacific Ocean | collected 2013-06-22 | reverse complement strand
TTGCTCATAACGAGCCTCGAAACTTTCGCGTTGGTTCTGCCGTGCTCTCAATCGTCGTTGCCGTGCGTTCAACTGATACCCCCAAAAACACTAAAGGGCACCATTCGCCAGGTTTCCCCGTGAATGATGCCCTCAAGTTTTCTTGTCGGACTTAGTTCGGCTTTCGCCTATGTTGCTACAAGTATGTACCTTTTTCCATATTTGTCAAGGTTTTGGTGATAACGGTATTTTCTCGGCGTCCATTGAGGTCTTTTTGACCATGGTTATTTGCCCTGAGCAAATAGTGAAATCAATTATCACAGAGCCATATTCGCGCTTCTCGACTTCATCGCGAATCCATTGGAGGTAGCCTTCGATCGTGGTTCCGGTGGTGGATGTCATGCCATTACTCAACGTTTAACATTTTCAGCGAGTTCATGTATTCTTTGAATGCTTTCTTGGCATTTTCAGGCGCCTCCTTTTTTAACTTCCATCCGTCAATCGTGACTTCTACCCATTCCATAAACCACGGCTCTGTAGTGTTCATTTTATTAACTCCCTCTGCATATCTTTCGCTGAAGATAATACAGCTTTACTAAAAGGTAATGGATTCTTGCTCATTAGTGCATCCGACATCGCCTCGGCAAACAATTCCTGTTTATTCGTCAGGGCATATGATCCGAGTCCTTGTACTGCCGAATATGCTGCTCGTGCTTCTTCTGCGCTTTGCGGGGACGTCGATAATCCCATCTTAGTAAATGCACGATTCGTTATGTCTCTCGACACAGACCGATTATTCCATGTGGATACATATAATCTTCTCTGCGAATTTGACATTACGCTTCCAAGATTTAATCCAACAGCACGAGAGGTGTATACGGAATCGAGCGCATGAGCTAATTCGTGGGTAGAGATGTGGGCAGGGGTCATGCTGGCAAAATGAAATTTCTTTTGTATATCAGCATTTATATTTTTGACCAAGGTATCATAATCTCCGCCGAGTGTTTTAGACACATTTAATCTCGCTATTGGCGCTTGCCCTTCTTTTACTGTTTGGCTAAAGGAGGCATATTTCGTACTCGCTTTTGTTGTTTGTATTATATTTATATGTTTTTTAATTTCCGGGAACTCTTTGAGTATAGCAGATGCCCCATTTGCATAATCAGCCAATACGCGTAAATCCATGCCATTCAACGAAGCCCGTTCAACGCCAAGTGTTTGCTTGAACCAATCAGAAGCCTCGCCAACGCTTGTAAACGATATCGTATCGCTCTTGATCGGCGCTACTTTTGGAACGCTCCTGCCTCGACTATTCAGATTCTTTTCCCACTCTGGATAGGTCTGATACGGGATGACGCCTTGCTCCCTGCTGCGCCTAACCTGCGGCGGATATTCCTTGATCTGGAATCGCTCTCGACACCGGCAGTTCACGCGTTGATTTGCCGCCTTTATCCCTTGCCATGCGGGAAACGGCGCGCGAGTACCATCTGACAATATGAAAAACCCGGATGCGAAACTATCATCCGGTTGCGCCTTAACCTGCCCGTCCATGATTCGGTGATTCGCTTTTTGCTTTGGCGTGGTAGGACGTGTGCGAGCATCAAGCGTCGAGTCCCATATCCGGTCACCTTCAATGCCTTTGGCTTGTGCCCGAGTATACACATCATCTTGCCCGGCGTTCATCGCGGTCTGGCCCTCGGTCCGCACGATTCGCATTGCCCGACCTGACGTGATGTTGAAAGCACCTTTTATATCGCGCATCATAGCCGTGTAGGACTTGCCTTGCGCGAGTCCCTGGTTCATTGCACGGCGCACAGTAGCCCGTGCTTCCGGTCCATACGTAGCTCGAGAAATCCTGTCGAACTCGCTCGCCAAGTTTTCGAGAACTACATCACGATTCAGCACACCCCATGCGATGTTGACTCCCGCGTCCTGGTCGATCGCCCACGCGTAGCGGAAAAAGGATTCCTGATACATTTCCGGTCGCAAGCGATTGAACGTTCGCACATTCTTACGTGTCGCTTCACTCATTGAAGCGGTAACCGATTTCTCCATGGTGGCAAGCCGGTTGTAACGAGTCATATCAGCAAGGGATAGTTTCCCATCAACCGCATATTTGTCGTAGATTTTCGCCATGTCGACACGGATCTGATCGAGAGAATTACGGAGCGCGACGTTGACCTCGACCTCATAGGTGCGCATTCGTTTGAGTAATGCGTTATATGATCTATCCTCGAACGCTGAAAAGGTAGGCATTATTCCTCAGCAGGTTCTTCAATCTTCGCCATGTTACGCAAGAGTGCTTCAATCTCAGCTTGGCTGACAGACGGAAACGCTATGCCTATAAGCGGCTTGGCTGTGTCACTCGTGATATTCCCGATGGCTACTTCCTGCACGATCTCAAGCAATGACTTGATCTGCGCACCGTTCAAAGCAGTATCCTGTGTTGGTTCACCACCACCGACAACGACATTGCCATCATCATCTACTGGCACGCTGCCATCTTCGGGCACCATGCCGTCGATATCAATATCGATGATTCCCAATTCCTCACGTACCTGCCGCTCAAGCTCCGCCTCGCGATCTGGCACCACTTCGGCAGGTTGTACGCGTATAACCGTCTCACGAGAAAACCCGGATTCCTTGAGTATCTTGCCGGTCTCGGCTGACTCTTTCCAATCGCTCGGTAGGTTCCGCGTATGAGTAATGGTAATATCTTCGGGCTTTCCTTCAAGTTGTCTGCCGCCCTTTTGATAAATCATGGCCATGAGTTCAAGCCGTTCTTGCAGGCCGATGTCAAAATCAGCCTCGGCGCTCGATACCACATTCTCAAAATCGAATAGCAATCGTTGCACTGCCACCCCGGATATGTCCGAGGCAAATGTCTTGTCTGAGAAATCAGGAACGTGACTTTGTACGTGGATCTCTTGACGGATAAGGTTGGTCATGAACTCCATGAAACCGGTCGGAATGTCTTTGGTCAGAAACGAGACGGCATCTTTGTCTGGTAGGTCTTCGAATATCCGGCGCCGCTTGAGGAGCTGCAACTTCCTGTTATCCGCCCCCGGTGTTTTGTTATTTACGGGATCTGTGAGCGACATTTTCACGAGCCTGAGATATGCATGGGCGAACCGGTCGAACTCGTTGATGCTGTCCGATACAAGCAAGTCATAATCGTCTATCAGCGGCTGCACCGGCTTGATGATACCGAGCATTTCGTCACCGAAATAGTATGCGACAACCGGCACATCACCAAAGAAATTGACACGAATGTCTTTGCTCGTGAGCATCCATCCGAGTTGCGTCCCGTCCGGTTCGGCTTGTTGTGAGCGCTCCATGTCATAGGTGACGATGGTGTCTTTGTAATAGACTTCGACCTTTCGTGTGTTGCCTACGGGGTCGACATCGTAATAGCGGATAGCTATCTGTTTTTTCGGTTCGGGCGAATAGTCGTAGAACAAGATCATCTCGCGGGGATCGACCGAAAAAAACCGCGGCTCGGCTTTGACCGGTAGTGTCTCATCTGGTACGCCATCGATGTAGACGATTTCATATGCCTTGCCGAATATGGCGGTGTTCCGGCCGGCGCGTGAAGTCTTGACGTGTTCTTGGTTGAGCTTGAACGTGGCCTTGACGGTCTCTATCACATCGGTCTGGTTGGATTGATAGGTGATGTAATTGGGCCGATACGCGTAGCCGGTGAACGTGGTTACAATTTTGCGTCCGTACGGCACCGGTGTACGGTTGTCCGGGTTGTTAGGATCGGGCTTTTTCTTGGTCAATATTTTGGTGTCTTTAGCGACGTAATATTCCCATAGATTGTTGAGCTCGGGAACCTCTGTTGATTCATACGAGTTTATGAACTTGATGATTTCTTTGTCGGTCAATGTGATTTTATCGGTTCGAAGCAACATCGGCGGTCACCTCCGTATGTATATGTGATACTCTCAATGTGTCGATTTTACAAGTCGGAACATTTGCAGGCGTAGTTCTGTAGTAGCCATTTGTAAAGAGCTACTGGTTTTTTGGGTTGGATGGATAGTCGTATAATTTGTGTTGCCAATACCTGTAAAAATATGTCGTCGTATCATGCGTACTGGTTTATCAAACGACGCCTAAGCAAGTTCGCAATCAGCCATATTATTGCCCCCATTCATTTTATCCCACACTACAAAGCATTTCGTATTGTGTAAATAATCAAGAAAATAATTACCACCCCATATAATTTGATTCGTCGATACCCGACGCAACTCTATAAAATATTCAGCGATAGGGATATTATCGTCCCAATTTTTCAATAAGTGACGTACTCTCGTTGTCGTTCCGTAATTTATTTGCTTATCTCCATGCTTCCCATACGGCGGGTCAACAATCGCGAGGTCGACATAATCATCCGGCATCTCGCGCAACCCGTCCATGCAGTCAACGCAGTGGATAGTGTTAGGTTCGGTTAGATTTGGTTGATTATTCACTGCAATTACAATCCCAATTCCGAGGCGTCTACCTCGGAGACGCGGCCCTTCCATGTGTCGATAAACTCATTCGAGGCGTAGCGAAGCGAATCCAAAATATGATCATACGCATCGATCGGGACCGGCAATTTGTCGCCGTCTTTGTTCATCTTCCATGCGTAGTTCTGGAGTTCGGTCTGTGCGTTCTTTGATCGCTCGGTGACGTATATTTGTTTCCCGAGTAACCAGTCGATACCTACACGCACCGAGTCCGGGCCTTTGGTGGCACCGTGAACATTGAACCCATGAGCGCATAATTCATCGATCGATTTCGGCTCGGCACTGTCTGCGTATATCTGGATATCCCGGTCGATGAGTTTGTCCATTTCTATAGCGAGTACAGCGTTATTTATACCGGTGGAATACAAGAGCTCATCAAGCCAAATCTCATCACCGTTAAAATAGACATCAATGAGTACCGCGGGCTCAACCGAGAAACCGAAGTCAAGCCCGTACGTCCGACGCGAATGCAGTTTGACGTTCTCAGGTATCTCAGGAATCATTTTCCAGTTGTTGAAAATAACGCCCTCGGCAGCTACCCATTGCCCGAGGATACGACGGTCATACCACGCCCCCGGTGGTGTCGTACGCTTGATGTTGGCGACGTATGCCGGAGGTAGTAGCTCGTTATCTTCGAGCCTGAAGTTGAACGACTTGATAAGTAGGTTACCGTCATCGTCGGCAAGCCCTGACTTGTCGATGTAGTTTATTTTGATTGGATGGTTCGGTGCGTCGGGGTTGGTATCCCAGAACACGCGGAAGCCCTCGCCCGAGCATCGATGAAAAGCTTCGGTCAAAGTGTTGCGATGTTGCTGCGTGATCTCATTCCCATACCACCCGTGGCCGGTCATGCCCTGCATCGATTTGAAACTGTTCTGATTATCGGACCCGAAACAATTGACCTTGTGCGGGCCAAGGTCGAACCGTCCGAACTGGTCAAGTTTGATAGACACGCCAAGCATCTCGGAGAACGGCTTGATGATATTCCGCTCGATTGAGCCTATCGTGTAGCCGGTGATGATAAAATCTTTGGATGGTTTCTCGAAGCTGTAGACGTGAGAATTCCACAAGAGAAGATCCGCGTATGTTTTACCGGAGCGTACCGAGCCTTCGAGTATCAGGTGTTGCGGTTGGTGTTTGTTGTAGAACGCAATGACTTCGTGCTGCTTATCGCAGAGCGGGCCTTTCATTCTGCGCCGATGTTGTTGACCGCATTGGCAAGTTCTTTCGCTGAATCGTCAACGATGGTTACGTCAACCTGTTTCATTCGTTTCCAGTTTTCCTTGTCTCTGTTCGAAAGCCAGAAAACAATGCTTCCGTTATCAGCCTTTATCCATTTTTTGACAACCTGCATTCCCGTAACTTCGCCTTCAGCATCATATAACGTGGTTGTTTCTTCAACGTAATAACCCCTCGCTGAATTGTAGAGGGAACCGACAACCTGATCATCAGGCTCCCGTTTACCCGCCTTGATCGCCTCGGCAAACTCTTTATACTTGACTTTCCACGTAGAAAACGTGGACCGCGAAATACCAATTTCGTCTGCCATCTCTTGGTCGGTCTTACCAATACTTGCCATGAACCTTGCCAGCTTAGGCGAATGAGTTGAGTCGTACATGTACTTTGTTGGTTTCGCTGGTTTCTTGGGCGTAGCTTTCTTCGCTGCCATCGTATCCTCCTGCCTACCGGTACGTACTGCCCCGGTAGTCTCTTGTCGATTATCGCAGCGGCCGCCTATCCTGAGTACAGTATTCAGCGACCATGAGAAGGATATACTACATTTCGGTTGGGTTTACAATTGGGGAATGAGTCCGGGGTCCACTTTTGCTTCGCATTCCAGATGGCTGAGATGTTTTCCTGGCTCTTTGCGCGCAAGCACGCCTCATGCGCATCGGCGGGTGTCTTGTTTTCGAACAGCATAAACGAGGCGGCGGCGGAGTACCTCAACAGTTCGCTCAACGTGAGTTGTTTCTCTTTAGCGAGATCTTCGAGCGCCTGTTCTGTGGTGGCTTCTTCCTCGGGAGAGGGATACAGCGGGAGCATGGCTCATCGCTGGACAATGTCACCGTAGTGCGTTCCGTTTTTGCTATGCCATTCGCCATGCAGCCCAGTCATGTAAACGAATATACCTTCGTGAACTCCAGGCTCAGCCATCCTTGCCCGGAACTTTATTTCTCTGCGGCCATCTCCGCCTGCTTCTCTCTCGCCCATCCAAGATACCCCCGTATCCGTTTCATGTTCTTATCGATGTCGATCTCGTTCGCCCGTTTGAAATCGCCCTGTTTGCATCGTGGGCATTTCTCGCCGGCGTGGTCGGTTTCGTCGGGTGCGCCCATCGCCAACTGACAAACCGGACATACAAACTGACGCCGGGCGTTGACCATGTAGTTGTGTAGGTCGATCTCCGGGTCTTTGCATTCGACGAAATTTAGACCGGGCCCCTCTTCATGCCAGATGACAAACGCACCGACCGACGCCAGGTATCGCTCGGATGTTTTGATAATCCAATTTTCGGGGTACGGCGCCATATCGCCTTGCGTTTTGATGACTTTCGACATGGACACGTACGGCATTTCTCGAGCGAGTATGCCCTCTTTCGACGTGATCCATGTCTGTTGTTTCGAGAGTCGCCAACCTGATACGACGTTTTTCTTGTAGTAGAGCAGGTACCCTGACGTGAGCATACCGGAATTGCTGACAATGAGATCGTTATAGACGGGCGTGCCGTCATCCTTTTTCTCGTCCTTGTCGAACGGGTGTTCATTCGCTTCCCATTCAGGCTCAAGCTCGATCGGCGCATAGTTGCCGTTCGGCTCAATGGTGCGACCCTCTTTTTTCACGGTCCAGTTCGTGAACCGGTCTTTGTTGTCAACGAACCCGAGATCAGCACCGACCAGGAATATGTTACCGTATCCGAGTTTGTCCGCGGCAAACATCTGAGCGGGCGGGGTACAGGCTAACATCGTGATTTCCGTGCGTATGAGGAGGTCAAACTTCGGGTCGTTTCTGAAGCCCGTCCGCTCGGTAAACATATGTTTTTGCGTGGTGGCGTAGAATGAATCCTGCCGACCGATGTTCTGACGAAACAAGAGCATATCATTCGGCCAATTCTCAATGAGTGTCGGCCATACCCCAGGTTGCGTGATGAGCTTGGTGCGGGTCTTCGACCAATCCACACCCTTGATTTCATCCCATGTGCAGAACGGATCGAGTGCTACGATATGGGTCGGCTCGATCCCGTAACGCATGAGTGTGAGCGCATGGCTTGTGCTGCAAAATATCCCGCCTTTCCACTGAGGCAAGAACTTGATATCACGGTCCAGGCTACCCCCGGAGAACAGAATCAGCGCCGGTGTCTTGTCTACTTTCGGTTCATCGGCGAGATCTCGCGCGGTTCCGGCTTTGAGCCGTTGCACGATTATCGGATGGTTGTAGGCGGTGTTGTGCTCTTCGTGAATGAGCTGTTTCTGCATGGTGCCGCTGTTGTATTTGTCTGATTCGCTTCGGACCTGTGCCTCGGTCTGGATGCTGGAATCGACGTTGTGCTCTTCGTCCATCTGTACAGTCTCGGTAATTGGTCCGTCTGACATCATTGCTCCTAAAAATCATATTCTATGCCAAGTAGTATATGGCAATGGCATGTAGTTTGTAAAGGTTCGGGGTACGGAGATAGGACTACTATACAGGCGATAGGCTACCGACTGAAAATATCTTGCATTTCGTGAAAGTATTTTATCATAGCTGTTGCGTATGGTAATGACATAGGCAATACTGTATCCATGATTAACAAAGCAATGAACGAGCAAGCAAAACAAATGATTCGAGATTTCGTAGCGATGGCCGAATAGCCCGTCTGACGAGTCGCTGAAAATTGCGACGACAACGCCCATTCGTGGGCGTCACGGGATAAACCTTGGAGGGTAGAATGAAACGGCAATTTGCAGCAATGGAAGCGAGCGCACGGAGCGTAATTGAGCTTGCGAGGAAAGGCGAATCATATCAGACCGAGCTTACAAACTTCGCCGAGAGCGGGGGGCTGTGTGCCTATACGGAATCAAACAGACCGTTGTATCGATGCCGAACCGGGCAAAGGACAGTTGACCTGTTCGTGGCTGTTGAGAGCTATGCGGAGGCGGTGTGATGGTCGAAATGCATGTAACGATAACGAATCTGGACGGGTTTACCGATGGCAAAGCGTATCCAGTGTTCGAGGTATCATCTGGATACAACACCCTGTTGACTCATGACGACACCGCGTCATTGAGATGGGTTCAAATGGATTATTGCACTGTGCATCAGTTTGTGACAGCCAAACCGAACGGCGGTAGTTGCGAACCGATATGGGTAGGGCCGGAAAAACCGATATGAAGCACATCGTAATGTATAGCGGCGGTATATGCTCATGGGCAATCGCTCAGGTTTTTTTTATCCAATTATCACAGTCCAAATATGACCACACATTGATTGCATCGATACGTATGCATGACGACCCATGGTGTTTTTCCAGATTCGCGGTGACGGACAAGAGTTCGTTTATGGTGCTCACACAGGATGTCTATACTATGTCTTTTTTTGCGCTGCATACTCATCATACACCGCCGTTCCTCGACCCTTCAAAATATACAAGTCCATCAACTTCCGGCACAAGTCCAATCCCTTTTCATCGTCGATCTCGACAAGTTGCCATAGTTCACACTGCGCGTAATGGAATATTCCGTTGCCAAGTACCGTTGCATGAAACACCATATCCTGATCGGCATCGGCATCGTTTACTGCGCCATCTCCGTATAGCCATTCGGCGGTGCGATTACCAGGGAAGTACGTGTGTTCGTATGCGATATTCATGCTGGCGAACACGTCGATGGTTTCATGGCTCTTGTCGAAGTACACCCATCTACCGAGATTGTACCCCTCACCCTCGCGGTACTTGCGATACACTCCGCCCTCTTGAGTCTCGCACGCGAGAAGCGCTTGCTTGTTGATACCTGCAGGCGGATCGGGCGCTGCCATGAAAGCAGCATAGAGCCTGTCAATATCTCCAGGTTGCAGCAACGGACCTGTCGCGAGCTTGGTCATGAACGGGATTTTCTCTACGCCGTGGCCGAGCGTTTTCAAGGCGTGCTCTACAGGCACGCTCGCCGAGAACGCTTTATCGGTCAACCACTTCGGGCGCCAGATAATCTCTGCGCCGAGCGGTCCGCAGATATCGGCGATTTCCTGTGACTCGGTTGATACGTAGACCTTATCGATGCAATGCGCCGACCGTGCTTGTATGACCGACCAAGCCACAAGCGGGATGCCGCAGAGATCTTTGAATGCCTTACCGGGAAGTCGTACGCTTTTCGCGTGTTGGGGAATGATGCAAATCATTGGTGTGCTCCTCATCGTCTGATAGTTGAAATTTATCACCGTTCATTTCCCCGCTTCTCCCTCGGACGACAACGCAGCTTGCGCCAAAAAGCCTGATATGCGATTCACGAAATCTTCGTCTTCGTTGAGCTCGTTGTATTCAGCTCGCTCCAAGGCAATATGCAACACTTCGTGAAAATACGAATCTACTTGATTCTCGAATGGTATAGGCCATGCTTCGGTAGATTTCTGGATGTGTATCGTATTCGTTCTGTGGTTGACTTTACCAATACAGTTTTCCGTAAAGGTAAGATATTCATCAAGTCTTACCGTAAGCGTCTTGTGACCCATCTTGATTTGTGCCGGTATGATGAATGGTCTATCCGATGACTCTATGTATATAGGCATTATTTCTCAGGCTCCACTTTTCCCCTGAACACGAGCGATCTCATGTCGTGCAGGTTTTGAAACGAGCCTGTGAGCATGAAGTAGATTGGGAGGATGAGAAGGACCATTGCTGCTTGTACTGTTCGATATGCGACACTCGCTCAATCAACGTTCGGTCATTGTCAATACTTGCCATCAAACTATGCATGCTTTCATCTACCCACCTCCCCATCAACGAACGCTCTCAAGTCAACCTGCTTCGACATCATCGCATCCCATTGCTCAACAGTCATGTTAATCCCTTTCTTCGTAGGCAATTGCTCACCCATGGTGTTGTCAAAATACTTGCGTATATCAACGCGCTTCTTGCCGTGGAGTTCCGAAACGGTAATGTATATGTCGTCGGTTATGTTATGCATCCTCATCCTCCAAACGGGCTTGGCCTTTCGGCGACGATACCGGTGTTTGGTTTTGGCACGCCCTGAACCGCACAGCAAGCCCGGAATACCTTGAATTGAGGTGGTAAGTTGCGCATTTCCGCCTACGTCCGCTTCATGCACAACCGCCGTAGCCACCAACCTATTTATCGGCGTTTCCTGTTTGCGGCCCTCGTGCACAGAACCACGGGAAACAGAAACCCATACTGTAACTGTCATTTATCAGCCAGGTTTCCTCGGCCTCAATTACAAGGTTGACAGCGACCCGCCTTGCTTATCTGCCTTCGCTTCGGACGCCTTAGTGCACAGACGGCGGAATAGCAGGGATGGGAGTCGAACCCATATTCTCTTGATCATGAGCCAAGCATTCTACCAGTTAAATTACCCTGCGATGTACCGTGGAATAATCGCCACGGCGTCGACTATCGATCAGCCAAATACCATCGGATCAAACCTTCTCATCACCCGGGATATCTGGCGGGATCGCTACTCCATCGCATCCACTGATAGTTCGACCTTCTCAACCCATGCATTACACGACGGCAGCGAGTGCGACAGCGAGATTTGAATCAGGTTTTCGCCCTCCGCAAGCACATCCGGGACAATCGAGTATTCATACCAATTGTGTACAACGGAATTCGGATATGCAGCAAAAAATCCGTTGATCCTGACTTGTATTGCCTCGTTCTCCGAGAGTTCGATTTTCAGAGAAGCGTTCTCTGTCTTGGCCGGATCAAGCCCCACATACAAATTCAAAAATACATCCTGATCCTCGTCTGCGCTCAGATGGGCAGGAAGCTGGGCTTCGATGTTCGAGTTGATCCAGCTATCTCGGGGTGTTTTCCAGTCCCACGGATTGGCATGGAAGTTATGAAAATGTCCCCCGAGTCGACGCTGCATCACGAACGTTTTCGCCAAATCGTTTATGCCTCGGCCCATCTCTTCGTACGCTTGCTTGTGGAGCGTCCACTGCGAGTCCATCCATTCATCAACCTCTTTACTCTCGTTTCCGGGTGTCCGTGGATCACAGGTATAAAAGTTGAAGGTCGTAACGCCCTCGAATCCTTGGTGTTTCCAGTTCGTGAATACGCCCCGGAATACCTCAATCGGAGGATTCCGATAGCCATCGGTCGCATGGATATCGTCGATGCAGGGATAACATTTCACCCCGTAGCCGCTCATGAGATCGTTGAAGAATCGGTAGTCGACCTCATACGACCGACTCCCGAGCGTAAGGATATCAACGAGTCCAGAACGAGCCCATTCCTCAATGTCGATGCCGTCGCATCGGCAACCGAACAGCGTAGCCGGGATTCTGGCAGCGATGAGAATCGGATGATTTCGCACCTTCGCTTTTGCCTCGACCATCTTTCTAAGATCGGCCATGAATTCCGTCAACGTTTCCCGGAGCATCCACTGTTTCCCTGGTGGCAACACCGGACAGGCCCGAGCGTAATCGATATCGATGCCGTCGTAGTCGTAATTGTCGAGAACTTCGGCGAGGATCGCGATCTTGTGGTCCCTCACCGCTTGCTTGGAGAAATCATATTTCGGCGTCGTCAATCCCGCGATCGACTTATCGTAATGGATCAAACACTCTGGATGCGCTTCTTTGAATTTGGGCACGTCGATACAGTGGTGTCCGTCCTCGTATCGATCGTTATCGCCCCCGTTTATCCGGTACGAAAAGAACGACTCCAGACCTCGTTTCTTCGTCTCCTCATGGCACCGCCCGACGATATCGAACCCCTCTTCGGCCCAGCCAGCGAACCGTCGCGCTGTGAATGGATCTAGGATCTCCGACTTCCACGGCGCGACATTGCCTTCCCCCCAATTCCAGAATATCGACGGCCTCGGGCTTCCCGGTAGGTCTGTGCTGGCAAACATCGAATCGATCATTTCATCCCCTTCGAGATGAGTCATACAGAATGCAACTGCGTCGTAATTGAGAATCAGCGGTCGGTGTCGGTCTATTGCGTCTATCATCCTCTTAACCCTCCTGCGGTTAGTCCTTTCACGAAATATCGTCCACCTATTGCAAATAGAATAATATACGGTAAGAACAAAACCGTTCCTACCGCGAGATCGTAGCCTATGTATTCGAGTTCGATTATGTCCAACGTGCTATTCACCAGCGCGACAAGCAATGTCTGCGTCTTCGGCATCTGCAAATTCACGTTCTGCCATATGTAGTCTCCCCACGCCGAAAGTCCGAGCATGACAACACCAAGGCCGACCATCGGCCTTGACAACGGGAGCATGATCGACGCGAAAGATCGAAACTCGCTTGCGCCATCCATCCACGCGCTCTCAAGAAAGCTGTCGGGAATGGTCGCATAATAATTGCGAAACAGAAATATACCCACGGGCCAGAACATCGGCATGATAATCACCGCTGGCAATCCGTGGAGTTCGAGCTTGTTGACGATCACGAATTGCGAAATGAAAACCGTAATCCTCGTCACAAAGATCGGGGCCATTAGCGCCCAGAAGATATATTTCAATTTCTTGGATTTGCTGACCCGGAACACGTAGGCCGCGCCAGCCGATATCAGAATAGCGCCCACGATAAGCACGAACATGACAACCAGTGAGTTCATCGTCCGCATACCCAACGAGGGCAAGCTGCCGATCCTCTGGTAATTCTCAAGGGTGAACCTGTACGGCAGCAGCCGAGGTGGCAAATCGAGCATACCCTTATTCGGTGAGAATCCGTTGCTGACCATAATCCAGATCGGGAAGGCCAAAACTATTGAAATGAGAATCAAGATCCAGAGCTTTATTGTTTTGCCCATGCCTCGATCCTTTGCTTGCCCACGATGATCGTGGCAATGACAATAGCTAGGACGACGCCTTTCGCCGCCGCATATCCTTGCTCGCCGTAAATAAACGCAGTCAGAAATATTTCATAAACAGGAGATGCGACTGCGCCTTCCGGCCCTCCGCGCCTGAACAGCACGTAGGAGACTTCCCATATTTGCATCACGCCGATGACATCCAATAGCACCAACAACAATAGCGTCCGCATCAGATAAGGGCGAATGATGTACCGCCGATATGCTCTGGTGTTCGCGCCATCGATCATCGCTGCGTCCCGCAACTCTGCGGGGAGACCACATAGTATCGCCGACAGAATCAGTATGTTCCCGCCGACGGTTTGGACTACTTGAATAAGCGCCACGCCTGCTCGGGCTGGCCATGCATCTATCAGCCACGGCACGGCACCGAGGCCCACCACCGACAGGAATTGGTTTATCAATCCATCCAAAGCAAGCATCCACCGCCATATCAACGCCATTATTACTCCCGAAGTTAGGCCGGGAATGTAGAACACGAACCGGAACGCGGACTGTGTACGGTCTGAGAAATCGCTGATATGGGCTGCGACGTTGTAGGATATCATGACCATTGGCGGGACGATGAACAGCACGAGCCAGAACGAGTTCACGAAAGATTTTACGAAATATTTATCGTCGAGCATCTTGCGTCCATAATTGCCCAGCCCGATAAAGGTCGAAGTCAAGTAATCAGAATCAAACAAAGAGAGCCGTACCGCGATCACAATCGGGGCCGCGAACGTGAGACCCCAAAGAAGTATTGCCGGGGTAATCAAACTCGCGCGTATCGCGGTACGGTTCAAGGTCATGCTGTTGCCCTATTCGGCAAGAATCTCGGCAATTACGGCATTGGCCTCGACTTCAAACTGCGCGAGAAGGTCTTCGGGAGATATGTGGCCTCGCAGCCATTGCTCGGTGTACGCTCGCCATATCCGACGAACCTTATCCTTGATCGGGCCATCGGGCCATTGCTTGTAGACTCCGGCAGTCCGCGATAGCTCCGCGATGGCCTTGTAGCTCGACGTCGATGCATATCCGGTTTCGGCTCGTACCCCGGCGATCGTCGGGAAGCCGCCTGAATTGACTGCGTAGTAGTACTGGGCTTCCTCACCAGTGATTAGCCGTGTCAATTCGGCGATCATCGCGTCTGTGGCTTCGTCACCGCTCGTATGGGCAACTCCAACCGTTTGATACGCTGACACAGGCGCATGGTCCATTCCCTCAGCGTGAGGGAACTCGATGAACGTGTATTCGGGTATGGCTGTTATGTTGCCTTTCTCAAGCTCGACCGGATATCGAGGGTCGATGTGTCCGTTCTGCATCATGCCCGAGAACGATTTGTTTTGCGCGAACATCGTAATGAAATCATTATCGGTAGTCGCAAGCGGCGCCGGTGTGTATCCCTTGTCAATCAGGAGTTGGAGAAACTCAAAAGTCTTGAGGGCTTCGGGCGAGTTTATCGTCACCTTCGACCAATCGCCGGGAGCGAACATCGACGCACCGTGGGCATAGAACCATGCATCACTCCATCCGTTCAGACCGCCCTTGCCTTGAATCGCCGTGACGGTATAACCACCACGCTTGAGCGCTGCCGCGCCGAGCAAGTAGTTTTCAATCGTCCAGTCTTCATGTGCCGGCAGCTCAAGCCCGACTTCGCGGAGCATCGATACGTTGACAGCCATTCCCAGAGCGATGTTCGCAACAGGTAGCGCATACACTGCGCCGTCGATGGTGTAATCCCGTACGATGTCCTGGTCGTACACGCTCGTGTCTACGTAGTCGTTGAGCCGGATCGCGTAGTCATCATTCATGTACTTCGGGAAGTAGTGGGATGCGTCAAGCCACACCGCCGGAGGATTGCCAGCAGCCAGCATTGTGTCAAACGTCAGACTGCCTTGACTGATGTCGCGATAGACCATGTTTATGGTCGTTCCCGGATATTTGGCCATAAAATCATTGGCCAGTTTCCCGATAATACCCTCGGACCCTTGGAACTTGGCCTCGCTTTCAGAAAACCTCACAATCCCGCTAGTCAGGATAGTCCAATCGTGTGTAGGTCCGGTGGCGAGTTCTCCTTCACCACTCGCGAACGCGAACGCCCCGAGAAGTACGAAGAGAATTGAAAAGAGATATAATTTTTTCATCAGCAGTTTTCCTCCTGTGCTGACTGTTTTGGGGACGGGATTGGAATGCCGCGCGCGATGACCATTGTATATTCATCGATTGAATCAACAGAGGTTCCCGAGCTCAACAATCTATGGGAATATTACGTCGCTAAGGACACCAAAAGTTCATAAACTCGGAAATAGCTTGATGGTGCTCGATGCCGTTCTTCAGTTTTGCTATTTCAACTTCGAGCGATTCTCTTGCGTCTCTGATTTCGGCCTCTATCCAGTCGTGGTTAGACCCTCCGAGAAAGGCGATCGACTCGAAATCGACAGCGGCTACTCGTGCGAAATTATCCTCGCACATTTGCTCAGCGCCACGTTTTGTGAATGACGCATGCAATATGTCGTACACTTCGGGTGTGTCTTTTTTGCGACTCAGCGCCAAGTACATCTTCATTCACAACCTCCGTTGTCTTTTGTGGATAGGATAATGAAAGGGGCGGTGACATTTCCATAGGAGAATGTCATATTCTGGATTTCAATTCGGTGCGCTGTTTTTCTGATAGCTGTTTAAGAATCATCCGAGCAATCGAATCTACGTCGATCGGTACGGTGACAGTCTTCTTTCGGAAGCCTGCTTTTATCATTCCTGCGTTTGGTGAGAGATCACCGGCCAAGACTTCGGCGTGGATCTCCGGTGACTCTTTGCTGAGCTTGCGCAGGGCGTAGGTTGAGGTAGTACCTGCTGTCACCGTGGAAATACTTCTATTAGAAGGGTTTCCACTTTTCTTTTGGTACTGATTGCTGCCCGTAGGATTGCCCCGATTGCCGGTTGTGGCATGGGTGTAAAGGTTTTCTGCTCGTTCGTTTCCTGCTATCAACGCTTCCAGAGTATCCAAGTCGGTCCCGATCCCGGAAGGATAATCAGTTTCCACGAACTCTTTGAAATCTTTCGGCTGGACTTCTTTCCCTAGTGCGTTTTTCCAATGCGTCCATTCGTCGGACTCCATGACTCGGATGAACACCTCGGGCACTAACTTTTTACTACCTGCTCTGTGAATAAACGTAGCGAGTAAATGTATATCATCTTCTCTCGCCTTTAACGGGTCAGGAGATACAGCCATCACGCCACCATCTCTCCAATTCGACTTCCCGTTTTTTTAATTCATCGAGAGTGCAATCTGGCTTCGGCTTTCTTGTGAATCTTAACAATGCCGCATTGATTTCTTTTTTCACAATACCTATGCGTGCACCATTTTTTGGTTCATCACATAACTTATATGCAAGCTTCCCAGTTCTTATGTCCTCGTGTTTATGTGCAGATACAACCATGTCTGCCATTGGCTCATGGCTATGTGGCTCGTTTTCTTTTATCTGTTGAGCATTTGGTTCGCCCACATTTCCTAATTCAGACATAACTTTTATTACCTGTTCCACTGGAACGGATGTCCGTCGTGCCACAATTTCAGCTTCAGGATATGGGGCTTCATATACATCGCCACTTGAAATTACGCCCTTAGTCTGCACGTTATCTGTGTCTCCAGGAACGTAACCTACGTCTCTCGGTCCTTCCGTGCCTCCCCCACCTCCACCCGGTGGCAAAAAATCTTCGTCCATTACTGCGATACATTCATCTTCAATCGTCTTCGCCAAGGCGACTATATCCGGATCGTCTGGTATGCATACAAATGCTGCTACGTTTTCGGGATATGTATCCTCGATCCGTAATACTCTGGCTATTCGTTGCCTGAATATCATTTCGGTCTTTTCTACGGTTGCGTACACGGCGACCGCTAATCTTGGGATATCAACTCCCTCGCTGATTTGTTTGACTGAGACTATCCACTTTCGATCCGACTTGCTGAATTTTCGTATTATCGATTTTGATTCTTTCTTGTCTGAATACACAGCTACCGGATATTCTCCAAAAATATCCCGCACTCGCTTGTTCGTTTCAAATTCTCTGGCAACTGATTGATTTTCAACAAAGATAATGCCTGCAGTATCGGGCCTCATGTCTCGCCTTAATTCTTCAAGTTTATTATTTGCTATAGTGAGCGCTTCGTTTAACCATTCGCTCAATATGTCTTTTTCGTCATCTACGCGATACGCATTTCGTAATGCATAATTCCTTTGCGTAGGGTCGATGCCAATATCTGATATTTTTTGTTCAAAATCCGCACCTCTCAATTCCCATTCTGTATGGCAGTCTATGTGAATGAAATTGACTGTTTTTAAGATTTCCTCACGAAGCGCGTCGCTGTAATTGTATTCGAAGTCTGGAACGCTGACACCGTTAGAATACGACACATACGGAATCGGAGCTTGGTCAGTCCTGAATGGTGTGCCTGATAAAAGAATGCGGTATTTCGCATTATCGAAAGCGTGTTGCAATGACTGACCCCATGCCCCCAATCCGGCATGGTGGATTTCGTCAAATACTGCTATCGTAGGTACCCCTGTCCCGTATCTGTAAATATCAGCCCCGGATAAAACTGCGGAATATGTCGTTGCCCTGCCATCATAATCAGATGTTTCTTGTGCTCTCGTGCCATTCGGATCTATGGATATACCGAAATCGTGGGCACTGCCCATCCATTGATATTTTAAATATTCAGTAGGAACTACTATCACTACCCTTGATGCATCGCCCCTATCAAATATTGCCTTGATTAATCTCAACGCCATCTTTGTCTTGCCGCATCCGGGAGTCGCCGCTATCAGATAGTCTTGCTTGTTCTTGGATATCCAATCATTAAAACATTCCTCTTGCCATTCTCGCCATTTTTTAACGTGGGAACCTTTTTCTTGGTTACATTTAGCACACAACGCCTGACCATTAGAAACATCAGTCTTGCCGCCTTTGCTCCAAGGCACTACATGGTCAGCATGCCATCCCTCTCGCAGTTCATTGCCGCAAATTTGGCACTTCCTATTGGCTAATACATACAATGCATCCTTTTGTTTTTTACTGAAAACCCTATCCATGGAATCCCCTGAACATAAAAAAACCACCCTCGTGTATTGGCACTCAGGTGGTTAATCGGCGATCGATCGACCGCGCAAATCCAATACTTCGCGTGGTCGATCCTCTACGCGACCAATGTATCAGATAGGTTTTGTTATAGCAAGTTAACTGGTAACGAGCCTTTTCACATGTCGCACCGACAGCCCGAACTCATCAGCACACTTCCGGTAACTTGACATACAAGTAGCCCCATGGTTGCTCAGTTCCTCATCAAACAACCGCGCGATATGCTCGTTGCGGTGCGGATCTGGCACCCGCTTGGGGATGTAGATAGTCTGCCCCCCAAACTCATCGCACAATTTCTGCATGGCCTCGGTGCCGATGGTTTCGAGGATTGCTTGGGATTCTGTCATGGGCAAGCCTCTCGTATAATTAGTTCAAGCTCTTGTTTCTCGAGTTCGTCGTAGACATTACTCATGGCATCGATTACACCTGGCGAGAATACCTCTGCAAGCTCATCGCGTTCACTCGGATCAAATGCCTTTTTCATCTCTTGCACACCCTCTAATAAAGTCATTCCTTCGGGTATATTTTCGTCTGTCATGACCCCACCTTTGAGGTTGTGAAGAAATATAGGCACTGGCACATACACCTGTTCGAGCGGCAGGTTGCCGTATTCCTTTTCGAGCGATTGCAGCATCTTGATGAACGCAGACAGCGTTACTCTTTTTCGGTTTAGTGTCATTTCACCGCCTCCAAATATTCGTCCACCTCGTCCATCGCATCTGACAAGTCGGGATCGGAGTCAGGCTTTGTCTTGTATGTTGGAACCGTGGCCCTTTGTACTGTTATCGTTTTCATTCTTCCTCCTGCACCACAACCAGTGCCTATATTTCTTCACAACCTCATCGGCGCCGTAACCGTTATTCACCATCGCAGCAACGATACAACACAGCATAAGCCACGCGACGAATAGCCAGGTGAGTATGTTCATCTGCGAAACCACCTGACTTCGCCATCAATCACCCCTTTATGGTGTCCGATTTTTTGGGTGTCTTGATTCTCAAGGCTCGCCGAGACGTTATCAATCTGTTGCCGTTTTCGATCGGCAACCCACTCTTCATGAGGTTCTGACTCGCTAAACAGCGAACACCAATCGCCGCATTCCTGTGTTCTGAAATCCGGATTTGCAGCACTCGGGTCAAAAGGGCATATTTGCGCCGTCATGTTTTCGCCACGTTTGATATGTAGATAGCCTTTCTCATCAATTTTTCCGTTCATCACTCATTCCTCCCCTTGTAATCTCTCAGATAATTTCATAATTCCAGATCCTTGCGTTTTCTGTAGCCCTTTCCACCGGAACATTCAGGACATTTCCAACGTACGTATTCCCCTATGTGCTTAGTGCTACGCTGCGCGCATACGTAACAAAGCAACACCCATCGTTCTTCGCCAGGATATCCGCACCTCGGGCACACGTACGGTCCCGGTTCTCTGTTTGGAAAGGTAACGCCGTGTAGACTCATATTGCATTTCTCGCATCTCCAATAGCATTCGCAATCCGGGTCGTAATACACGAAGTCTGCAAATTGATTTTTTACCTCTATTTTCCGCCACGGCTTTCCGCAATGGGTGCATGGTCCGCCGGCTGACTCGTTTTCTATGAGGGTAAGCAATAACGAATCGCCGCCACTCTGTTTTATACGCGCCCATCTGATACGTTGAAACTCAAACATGTGGTCTTGGGTAACCACTTTCAAAACGTCATCTGGCAGCATCGCTTCGCTCCAATTCGTACTCTGCTATGTAATCGTCAAACTTCTCAGGCCCGAATAATGTAGACGGTCTCAAATAGTCGCGCATTTTTCCGTTGTCTTTCCATTTCAGCGACTTGATGACGATTACCTTTTTCATATCCTCGATGGTGTACCCTTTACGGAGAAGCCTCCCGACTTTGGCACGGTTGCCTTGAGCCTCCGGGTTGCATTTAGTCCCGCCTTTTTCGTTGAGGTATTCGATAATCTGTCTTGTAGTTTCGGCGATAGGCAGTTTAGGCTTAGTGGGTTTAGGGGCAACGTCGGGCAAGCGCCCGACAATATCCCCTTCTTTCTCTCTCTCTTCTTCTTTCTCTAACTCTGTCTCGTAACTTTTGCGTTGCATACGCGTAACGATACGCGTAACATCTGGAATTGGTAGCGCCAACCGCTCTCGGTACCGTTTCATTCGCTCCCTACTCTGTTTTCGTTGCCTGCTGATAGCCTCAAGGTTTTGATGATCTGCGAACTTGGTAACTATTATTTCGTCCCCGACAGCGCAAATCATACCCAATCGTTCAAATAGGCCGAGGCCCATATTGACGACATTGATAGGCAAATCCAAATAGGCGGCGATATCGTCCGGCGTGTAAGGCATATCATCCGCAATGTAGAGCACCTCGCTTTCGCGTTTCATAGCAAGGCACAACAAGCCGATCCACAAGACAAACAGCTTGTCACCATCTGGGTATTTACGAATGATAAGAATTTTTTCGTCATGCATGATGTTGGTATCGAGCTTGAGCCAATTAGCCATGCTTTACCTATTCGCAAGCATGTACGCTCGGCAATGTCTTTTCGCGACCTCTACTTCATTTGCAGAAAGCATCCACATTCCCGCTTGCATAACTCCAAGGCCATACTTTTTGATGAGCTTCAACGTGCCTGGTTGCGAAATGCCAAGCTCGGTAGCAAGTTCTCGCAATGTTGTATTTCGGTTTTGCATGGTATAACTGTACAGAACGGTCTATAACTTGTCAACAGAAAGGGCAAAAAGAAAGCGACCGGCAGGATTGCTGCGACGGTCGCTTTGGTGGATGAGTGGGTATCTGCTTCGCTTACTCTTCTTCACCTTCGCTTGTATCAACGTCAAACATGCTCAACAATAATTGCTTCGTTCCCTTGTCCAGTGCGTCCATCGACTGAATCATGCCTACATAATTCAACCGCGCACCTTCAGCAGAAAATCGAGCCTGCTCCAATCTATGCCTATCTTTGGTGGTCAATCCCATGACGTTCAACATCTCATGAGCGGCAGACGCCATGACCGAAAGCGAACCGGCTACACGTTTCATTCTGTGTACGATTTCTCCTTTCACCATGTGTGTTTTGTGTTTCTTGATGAGCGACTCTCCTGGAACATGGGAATACAAGCGCCATTCGGCACCCATGCGACCGGCCTTTTTATTGACTTGGATTTTCATCTTGCATCTGTGCTGAACGAAAGCCGTCCATTCATCGGTGCCTTGTTCCGGCATTTTCCCGTTTGTGTACATATCGAAATACATAGGTCCGCAGAGCTCTTCCCATGTAACGATTGCATTCGCATCTATTCCGTCTCTAACTGCGACATACGCTTCTTGGATCCGGTCTGTTTGTTCCTCTGGAGCATCATCAAACATCTTTGATATCCTCTTCTTGGTTATATCCTACGTAGAACGCAACGCGTTCTATTTCTCTCACTACATCCACAATGGCGTTGGAAAGCTCCATTACTTCTATCCCGTTCATCCGCTCCGACACGCCGAGCGATTCGAGCTTGTTTGTGTATTCTGATAGCGAACCTGACAGCTTCTTACATTGCTTCGATATTTCGCCTGTTTCATTTTTGAGCTTGGTCAACTCGTAATCGCGTAGTTTGCCAGCTTTCTCTGCTTCGTCTTTCGAGCGTGCCGCTATACGCACCGCTGCAATATCCCGGATTTTCTTCTTGATCGTCTTTACGGTCATCTCGGAACCCAACATATCGACGATACGTTTTGCAAGTTTCGTATGTTCCTTGACGTCGATAACTTGGGCTACGTCGGGATCGTTCACTTCGTCCATGAATGCTTTCGCATGACCTTGAGAAGTGAATATGGCAAGAGCGCCCTTCGATACAACCTTGTTTGGTTTTTCTTCTGGTTCATCTTCGATCTTGGTTTTTAGTCGCTCTCTGTCGAGCCTCATCTGTTCTATTTCTTCCGGGGTCGGTTCTTCACCCCAGTCATCCATAGCGATATCGGGTTCGTCGTCATCATCGTCTGACGGCGGAACATCATGTTCCGCCGTCATAGCTGCCAACATTTCAAGCGCATTCTGGATTGCATGAAAACCAATATTCCCTCCCAGAACATCAGTTAAAAAGCGCTTTCCGATACCTTCATTCACGGCTCTTGTGTAATGTCGCTTATCGGGAATCCTGGACTTGATCTCATCCGGTGCCGTGTCGTAGTCAGGATGCTTTTGTAATAGCTCGTTCCAGTATGCCGCAGCAGAACTGACCTCTTCGAGTACGACCATCTGGGGCAGATCCCGCCTTGCGTGATTCTCCTGAATCATCATGTCGAGCATGTCCAACTCCGAACGCTCAGAAACCGACACCACGACAGACTTAACACCAATCCGCTTCGCTGCCTCCAATCGATGATGTCCGAATGCGATCTCGTACATCCCGTCATTTCGTTCCCTTGCTTCCAATCCGAGCCATACATCAGTCGCATTCATCGACGCCATCAACGACTCGACCAAATCTTCGTCAAGCTCGTATTCCTCAATGTTTCGATGCGGATTCGCTACCAGTTTGTCGATTGGTATTTCCACGATACTCTTCACCTCTCTACCTCTCATAAAAAAACCGCCCTCAGTGGTATCAGCACTTTAGGCGGCTCGATTGATGTTATCGCCCGGGAAGTCTGATACCCTTCCGAGACAATACCTATAGTAGATAATACCATACCACTTTGCGCAATGCACCCAAAAAAAACCCCCGGCAGTAAGGAGTTAACCTGCCGAGGGGAAATAAAGGAGGACGTATGCGAAACGTCTTCTACAACATACAACTATTTTTCATCGTTGACAATACCATGGCGCTTTATTATGGTAATGACAGGAGGACCGATGCGATACGAGGAGTTTTTACGTCAAAAGGCCATAGAAGATGTGCCTACCGGATTATCTGAAATACCAGACATCAACGATATGCTATTCCCGTTTCAACGCGATATTACGCGCTGGGCATTGAAGCGAGGACGGGCTTGTGTATTCGCGGATTGCGGTATGGGGAAAACACCAATCCAGCTCGAATGGGCTCATCACGTACCGGGCAATGTGTTGATAGTCGCACCGCTCGCGGTATCACAACAAACAATAACCGAAGCTGAGAAATTCCACAAAGAGCCTATGGAGTATTCGCAACATGGGGAAATTCCTACCAGGGTATCAATCACCAATTACGAACGGCTCGAACATTTTAATCCCGAGAATTATAAAGGGATAGTCCTTGATGAATCATCGATTCTCAAAAGCTATACCGGCAAAATACGAAACGAAATCATAGAACGTTTCGGAATCATCCCTTTCAAGCTCGCATGTACAGCGACCCCCGCTCCAAATGATTATATGGAGCTTGGCAACCATGCCGAGTTTGTAGGCGCCATGTCTCGGACGGAAATGCTGTCTATGTTTTTCGTACACGATGGCGGAGAGACACAAAAATGGAGGCTCAAAGGACATGCCGAGAATGAATTTTGGAGATGGGTAGCTTCATGGGCTGTCATGCTACGCAAGCCTTCAGACTTCGGATATGACGATGGAGACTTTATTTTGCCACCATTGGAAATTGAACAGATAGTAATCGACACCGAAGCTATACAAGAAGGTTGTTTATTCACCATGGAAGCGCAAACATTGCAAGAACGACAACAAGCACGAAGAGCGACAGTTGGAGATCGAGCACGAAAAGCAGCAGAACTGGTAAACGGAAATAGCAATCAATGGATCGTATGGTGCAACAGGAATGATGAATCGGACGCGCTAAAAAAACTGACAACTGGATCTGTCGAGGTGAAAGGATCTGACAACCAGGACCATAAAGTCAATTCGGCGCGGGGATTCGCGAGTGGTGATATCCGTGTACTCATTTCTAAGCCATCAATGTTCGGATACGGACTCAATTTTCAGAATTGCCACAATGTAGCATTCGTCGGTTTGTCTGATTCCTATGAACAATACTATCAAGCCGTTCGTAGGTGTTGGCGATTCGGACAATCGGAAACAGTGAACGTGAAAATCATCACATCCGAACTGGAAGGCGCAGTGGTGAAAAACATCCAACGAAAAGAAAATGACGCTATGGAAATGTCAAAAAATATGGTGGAGCATATGCACACAATAAACGAGGAAAATGTAAAAGGGATCGTGAGTACGCATTCCGAATACGTAGAAGATTTCGCCAAAGGCGCCGGATGGGAAATGCATTTAGGGGATACCGTCAACTTTCACCGCAATCTCGCGGATGATTCCGTAGACTATATGATATTTTCACCTCCCTTCTCATCCCTATATACATACTCTGCGAGCGATCGCGATATGGGTAATTGCACAAATGATAAAGCGTTCTTCGATCATTATAATTTCCTGATAAAAGAACAATTCCGCACACTCCGCCCTGGTCGGTTGCTGTCATTTCATTGCATGAACATACCATCTACAATCACCCATAATGGGTATATAGGCATGCGCGACTTCCGAGGCGACATGATCAAATTGTACGTTGATGCCGGGTTCATTTATCATTCGGAAGTGGTAATCTGGAAAGATCCAGTCACAGCGATGCAACGCACAAAATCTATCGGGTTGCTACACAAGCAAGTGGTTAAAGATTCGGCGATGAGCCGTCAAGGAATACCAGATTATTTGGTTACCATGAGGAAACCAGGAAAAAACGGCAAACCGATAGCAGGAGAATTCGACCATTACGAAGGGGATGAATTGCATGGCGGCCGGCAAACAGCGAAAGCAGGAGAACGATACAGTATCGATGTATGGCAGCGATACGCGTCTCCTGTGTGGATGGATATCAACGCGTCCGAGACATTGCAGAAATCGTCTGCCCGAGAAGAAAAAGACGAAAGACATATAGCGCCATTGCAATTGCAAGTAATCCATCGTGCATTGCAATTGTGGTCACTGGAAGGCGATGTGGTAGTTTCGCCTTTCGCTGGCATAGCATCTGAGGGATTCGAAGCTGTGAAAATGGGGAGGAAATTCAAGGGGGTAGAACTGAAACCGAGTTATTGGAAGCAAGGCGTAGCGAATTTGAAAGAAGCTGAATCGATCAAGAACACGACAGAATTATTTTAGGAGAATCACATGAAGAGAAAAATCATCGAATCTGTATTTATCGCATGCGTGGTATTAGCAAATATCATAGCAAGCCGATTTGTAGCAATCGGAAAATTCATCATGCCAGGTGCGTTCGTGGTATATGCCATCACGTTTTTGGGCACTGATATAATCTCCGAATTGTACGGTCGGAAATCATCGAATCAATTAGTATGGTGCGGATTCATAGTGTCGGCTTTCGCTGTCTCGATCATCCATTTAGTAGGAATATTACCATACCCAGTATGGGCAAAGGATGGCATCGATGCATACAATCTATATTTCGCATCATCTTATAGAATAGTCATCGGATCAATGGTGGCGTATTTGATATCACAATTAATCGATGTCAGGTCGTTCCACGTGATAGGGAAATTGACCAAAGGCAAGCATAAATGGCTACGCAACAATCTATCCACAATGACAAGTCAAGCTATCGATACGATGATATTCATACTCATTGCTTTCGGTGGAGTCGTTCCGGATATCTGGAATATGATAATCGCCCAATATGTATTCAAACTAATAATCGCAGCAATCGATACTCCCATATTCTATTTGATCACTCGTGAAAAAATACTACAGCGCGATCCCAAATGACATAGAAATGGGAATGTCTATCGGTCTATTGTATGCTTTCAATAGGAAGGTACATGGATACAACCGTCCGAAATGGGCCGATAGCTTATTCATAGATTCAGGAGGGTATGTTGCATGGAAACGAGGCAAGCCAATAGACATCGAAAAATATCATGAGTTTATCAATATGAACAATGGCATCATTGATATTTACGCAGCGCTCGACGAAATAGGCGATGAGAAAAAATCGATGGAATTATTTGAGCATAGCTTGAATTGCGGGTTCAATCCGGTACCGATATACCATGAATACGACAGCATAGATACATTGAATTTCTATCTTGATAGATCAGAGCATGTAGGGATCGCTGCCATCAACAAAGGATCAAGGCCAAAGAAGTGTAATTTTATCGAGCATTGCTTCCGCCATATTCCTGACGATGTAAAGATTCACGGTTTCGGGTTTCTCGACACTCATATCATGAGCACATATGCATTCGATTCTGTTGATGGGACATACGCGTTCAGGTTGGCAAGATTCGGAATGGTAATTACGCCAATCGGCACATTGAGATTCAATGAATCTGAAATGAGGAAATGGGAGATTGACCCATTCAAACAATCCGTAATCGACTATATGCTTACCATTGGCATAGACTATGAATTGCTCAAATCATATGATCGTGATGGCATGGTCGAAAGGATAAAGGCATCAGTAGTTTTTTTTGAATCAATCGAATCACCTGATAAGCGACATTCTGAAATGGATCTATTTTCACTATGCTGACAACCGCAAACGTCGTTGACGTCCCTACGGATGCAGATAGGCCGGACCTGAGACGTAAATAATTACCGTCGTCAACCGGCCAGGTAGTAGTAATGCGCTACCGACTGATGAACACAGCCGCACCGCGCATGCGGGCGGTATGTACGAAAACAAAGGAGCTGCTGTCTTACGTTCGATAGCGTAGGGCTTCATATTTCAACTTGCGGCGTCTCGGACGGGGCGCCGCATATGGCATCGTGGCGGAATTGGATAGACGCAGTGGTTGACATCATAAATCGTGGCAGTCGCGCTTGTGGTTACATGCCAAGCTGAGGATGTCAAACGCGGAATCATGACTGCTGTCAAACTCATGCAGGTTCGAATCCTGCCGATGCCAGAGTCCGAAAATGTAAGGAGTAACCATGAACGTTGTATCGACAGAAAAGAAGCCTATCAAAATATGGGCCGAAGATATCGAAGAGGGCGCACTGCAACAAGCGAAGAACGTAGCCAATATTCCTTTCATATTCAAGCATGTAGCTGTCATGGCTGACGCACATCAGGGATACGGTTTACCCATAGGAGGTGTTATGGCAACCGAGGGTACGGTGTTACCGTTTTGCGTCGGCGTCGACATCGGGTGCGGAATGATAGCCGCGAAAACATCTATCGTGAATGTGGATGTCGAACAAATAAAGGCCACCATGGGGAAGATCCGAGAAGCGATACCGGTTGGATTTGCTCACCACGAAACCGCGCAAGAGTGGGACGGCTTTGACGACGCTCCCGATATCCGCATCATTCAGAACAAACTATCATCGGCACGAAAGCAACTCGGCACGCTCGGTGGGGGCAACCACTTTATAGAGATACAACAGGATCAGGACGGATTGATATGGATCATGGTTCATTCCGGCTCGCGTAATTTCGGCTACAAGATAGCCAAGGAATATCACGCCAAAGCAAAGGCGTTATGTGAGCGGTGGTATTCGGATATATCCGATCCTGATTTGTCGTTCCTGCCGATCGAGACACGAGAAGCGAAAGAATACTTCGAAGCGATGAACTATGCGCTATCGTTCGCATATCAGAACCGGAAACTCATGCTTGATCGCGCGTTAGAATGCTTTGAGTCGGTTGTTGGTTCTGGCGGGTTCGTCTATGACAACTATATCAACATCCACCACAACTACGCGGCATGGGAGAATCACTTCGGCAAGAACGTCATCGTGCATCGCAAAGGCGCAACGCTTGCCCGTGAAGATACCATCGGGATTATCCCTGGCTCGCAAGGAACGAAGTCGTATATCGTACAAGGCAAAGGCAATCCGCAGAGCTTCAACTCATGCTCTCACGGTGCCGGGCGCCGGATGGGCCGCAAGCAAGCAACGCGCGAACTTGACCTTGCTGCTGAAATCAAGCGACTCGACGACCAAGGCATAGTGCATGGTATTCGCAATGCAAAGGATCTTGATGAGGCATCCGGTGCATACAAAGACATCGACGCTGTCATGGTAGCACAGAGCGACCTCGTAGAAATCAAAACAGAACTCACGCCGCTTGGCGTAATCAAAGGATAAACCATGGACACAATCAACGTACTGAAATCGATGAAACTACCCGAGCGCAGAATCACCGATCTGTTCGGAGCCAATCGCGATTGGGCACCCCCGGGAGAAGTCGACCCCGACAGCCACCGTGCAGGCTGGTATCCGGGTACAGGCTACAGGCCGATTCACTATGGAGTTGACTACGGCTATGACGATGATAAGCAGGTGAGAGCGCCCGGCGACGGACTCGTAGGCTACGACGCATCGAACCAGATGATTGTGTACGTGCCGACCATCCACTCAAAAGAAGTGCCAGACTGTCTCGTGTATCTGAGGCACGTAGTCGCGGGTGACGTATTCGCTGACGATGGATGGCACTGGGTATCGCAAGGGTCGGTCATAGGGACTCCCGATACTGTGTATACCGCATTTCCGCACCTGCATTTCGAGGTCGTGATTTCAGTACAGCTCTATCTTAATTTGGTGAGTGCTGAGGTGCTGAAATGCTCCCCCGGCGAGTTCACCGTCTCTATGATGGGCGATCGTGGATCCGCGCATGGCCTTGACCGGTATCATGTAATAGCAGAATGCAACCAACAAATAGCAACCGACGATTTCCGGCTCGTGCAAGAGCATGAGATATTCAGGTTCCAATTGCCCGAATACAAGAGAACTGAGTACGGATTCATCGGACGTGACATGATATGCATCGTCGACCCGTTCTCGGTGGTAGGAGTATGATAGGTGCGACACGCACGAGTACGAAGGTCATGTTTTGGATTATTGTTATTATTGTTCTTGGCATTATCGGCGGCTCCGTGTACTGCGGCGTCGAAATCGGACGATATAAAATCGTCTTGGGCGATAGCCAAATCAAAACTGAACGACTTGAAAGCGAACTTACAAGCACAAAAGCAGCTCTCGCGGAAGCAAAAACAACTGCTATATATCTCAGAGACAGCCTTGACCGAATCCGAGCAGAGCGTGATACACTTGTCGAGAATTTTGGAATCATCCGAAATAGCCTTGACGGACTTATCTATGGAGCTACAGAGGGCGACGAACTCATTGAATCAAGCATCCGCATCCTCAACGAAATTATTGAAATCTTTGACTACTTGGAAGGTATTGACCTATTCAGCATCGATTAGCTCGCTTGTCCTTTTGGTGGTCGTGGTGATACAATTGTTGCTATGAAGGTCGCGACAAAAATAGTGTTTCTGCTCTGTCTTGTAATGCTCGTCTGTGTGCCGATCGTGCGGTGGTGCTTCGACCCCTCGATAGACCTTGCTCCAGTTGGCACGTTCGCTCTTGGCGTTGGCGTACCGATGGGCGTATTGACCGGCTCTATGGTTGCCGGCAAAATTGTTAAGAAGAATAACGAAACACCTTCATGAGTCGGACGTATAGAGGCAATCAGAAAAGAGACGGCGGCAATTTCCCGACTGTGCCAAGAGTGTGGTAAGGTCTACTCGCCATTCGTCCAACAATGATTCGATTGCAATGGCCCTCCATGCAGTATCGTCAAGAAGAACGCCGCCACTTGACATTGCCATACCACTATCATATATTTCGGGCATGGCACACACAAAGAAAAAAAGGCGGCTAAAGAAAAAAAGGCGGCTACCGTCGGGCGAACAGCGGAACCAGCGCGTTGTCGTTATGTTCACCGCTGGCGAGCTCGCTACAATCGACAAATACAAAAAGGCAAACGGCATCGCGTATCGTTCGAACCTATTCCGTGACGCGGTAATGAGTCTATGCCAAAGCCCGGGCAATTAACCGAGTCGCAGATACAGCGCAACATCGTAACCCTCCTCTCCGGCATCGCAGAACAAAACAAGTTCATGTTTTTCTCGGTGCCGAACGAAAGGTTTTTGTCGTGGATGGATCGCAAACAAGCAGCGATTACCATGAACAAACTCAAAAGCATGGGCCTAACTCCCGGCGTTAGTGACATCGTGATAGCACACGCCGACCATGCGTTCTTCGCCGAGGTCAAGAAACCTACCGGCACACAAACTGAAAATCAAAAACGATTCATGCGATGGTGCGAGGCTACGGGCTGTCGCTATGTAATCGTGCGTTCAATTCAGGACATGCTCCGGGCCCTCAAAGATTGGGAAATAATCCGCTAAACTATTGACACTGCACTTTCATGGCATTACCATATACACAGAACCTTGATGAGGCACGGCAGCGAGTGCTCCGGTGCGATAGCAAAAGGAGCCGGTAGTTGCAAGTCTCGTCGGGGTTCATTGGAGGATGCATGAGCTATTGCGCAATAATCACATTCAAAGACGGTAAAACGGATCATGAAATCCCTTGAATGGCTTGATGGGCTTGATGCATAGCATAGACGAACAGACACCGCTATGGGTTGAGCCGTTCGGTGAATATCGAGCGCCTCAATCTGGCATGAGTAATGGTTGGTCGTTGTCAGAGCGTCGATGTCCCCCATATGGTCCTTTGAATGTGGTTATCCCGCAAGAGAAGGCAAATGAATAACGGGCGTCCATGGACTTCCGAGGAAGACGCGGTTTTGCTCAAGTTGTATTTCTTGTCGCGTTTTTTGCGATGATAGTATACGGGAGGTATCGAGGGTGAAACTCTCTGACATAGTATTAATTTTCATAGTACCCATGCTCGCGCTGATCGCTGAGTATGCAGTCCTGATTTGGTTCGTCGTTGCGTTGGCGAAGGGGAAGAGATGACCGATCTATTCCCCACCCCGTCACCACAAGGCCGGAAGGTTTTGGATTATCTCAACCGCTACGGCGCCATAACACCAATGGACGCATTCCTCGAACTCGGTGTTGCTCGGCTATCTGCTCGAGTGTACGACCTCAAGGCATCGGGCTATGCAATCAAGTCGACACTCATCGAAGTGAAAACCAGATCCGGCACGGCTACGGTTGCCGAATACACGCTATAGCATTACCATATCATATGGGCAACAGAGCATACCAACTCGAAGCACGCCGAATCTGCAACATGCTACTCAACAACTCAAGGCACCCGGTCTATCTCGCACCATGCGGGACCGGCAAAACATACACCGCAGCAGCGCTCATCGATGACCGTAACTCACTGAACCGACGCGTGTATGTGATCGTACCTCAGATGGAAATATTCGCCGAATGGATGAAGGTGCTTTCTGAGCATGGCTTGAACCCGGGGTATATCAATGATGAGGGTGTACGAGGAAAAGGGCGCATGGTGTATGTGTGCATGGCGCTGTCTTTGATTAACCAACTCGGCTACATCCAAGAATCGATATACCCGGACGAAATAATCACCGATGAGTGCGTTACCGGTGACACAATGGTTGACACCGAATTCGGCCCGATCCGCATAGACGAATGGACACAACACAACCCTAAGTATATACTGACGTATGATGGAGTGCGTAAAAAATACAGTCGAGTTGTTCAGTTCATCCCTCGCGGCAAGCGAGACATTATCGAGATTACAACCGAATCCGGTAGGCGACTGCGCTGCACTCATGACCACCTTATCTACGGGGAGCACGGATGGCAGACAGCTGGAACCCTGACATCGAAAGACGAAATCTTTGTAAATGCGGATGTGGCCAACGAACAGAGCGAAACAAGAAAGGATATTCGCCGGTTTGGATACCAGGTCACCGGACATACGCGCACAGGACCGAATCAGAATGGCGAAAGATATATCAAGAGATACTTGACGAAGCACCGTTATGCCAATGCGGATGCGGTGAAAATGCACTTCCGAGATGTGGGAAGTTTGAATCATATAGAAAAATGCGAAGCTCGTGCGGATACAATAAATATCGGAAAGGGCACGACAAGCACCAACCAGGATGGAATGCCGTTTTATCCAATGAGGAAATCGGGAAAATCATTGGCACATTGCTTGGCGATTCGAGTATTGGTTTCCCCGCAGCACGTAGCAAATCTCCGCGCATTACGTGGACTCATGGGTTGCCTCAACGAGAATGGGCCGAATACAAGGCCGCAAACCTATCAACTATCGGACTTGAAACCCGTATCACCCCAAATGCTGGATATGGCAAGACTTCAATTGTTGGGCGCTCTCGGAGTCTTCCGATCTTACTGCCGATACATGAACTACTCATCAAGGGCGGGAAAAAGCGAGTTACAATCGAAGCTCTTAACAGGCTCACAATCGAAGGGTTGGCGTGGTGGTTCTGCGATGACGGATCGTGTATTTCAAATATGGTCGATTTCCACACACACGGCTATAGCTATGATGAGAACTGTACTATTAAAGATTTCTTTCAAGATCGCTACGGGCCTTGCTATATCAGAGAGGAAAAAAGGAAAGACCTCTTTTTTGTCGGTCTTCGCTCTCAGGCTTCGAGAAAGTTTCTCGACGAAATCAAAGGATTCGTTCCGGAGTGCATGCAATACAAAATACGAGCGTATAATTGGAATCTCAAAACGCGATGTCCAACAGGTTTACGACGTCGAAGTAGAGACGAACCATTGCTATTTCACGAACGGGATATTGTCTCATAACTGTCAGCATGCTCTCGCGTCAAGCTGGGAATCGATATACCGCTACTTCCCCAACGCCCTACGCCTCGGACTGACAGCCACCCTCTATCACGGCAGCTTGCGCAGCTTCGAGCACCTCTATACCGATGTCGTACAGACCATCTCGAAAAGCCAAGCTATCGAACAGGGCTTCATAACCAAACCACTCCTCGTGCTCCCCGAGCAATGGTGCCAGAACGTACCGAAAAACGGCGACGACTTCGACACGAAAGCACAGGCCGAAATACTCGGAGCGCCTACAATCGTAGGCAACGTGGTAGACTACTATACCCGCACATTCGAAGGTCGACCGGTGATCGTACCGTGTGCAACCTACGAACACGCGAAAATGATGACCGAGGCATTCGCCGAAAAAGGATGGCACTTTGAACACCTCCACTCCAATCTTGCAAAGCATGAGCGTAAAAGAATTTTGCGAGCTGTTGCCGCGGGCAAAAACAACGGTATTTGTACAGTCGGTATCGGAATCGAGGGGATGTCTATCCATGGTTTGTACGGTGTCCTTTGGCTTAGACGAACCCTTAGTCCTATCATCTGGACTCAGTTTAACGGACGTGCTGAGCGCGTTGTCGAAGGAAAAGATTTCTACATCTGCGCAGATTTCGTAGGGAACTCAGTAATCCACGGTATGCCCGATCGTGACTTTGTATGGTCGCTTGAAGGCGATGGTGGCGACGATGCGCCCGAGCCAGTGGTTGACCTCGATCCTATGCAGATGTGCGGTAGGTGCGGAGTGATGAATGCTGCGCAAAACGTGACGTGCCATTTCTGCGGCGCCGTGCTTGGCGATGATGCCGAGGGGAAGCACATGCAAAGGTTCTTGCCGGCAATGGTTGACGGTCGACTCGTGGCGGTGCGCTCGGACGGACAGGCAGCGGAGATCGAGGCCAAGGTGATGTCAGTGCAGCAAAAGCAAATCGATGAAAGGCGGAAGGCCGAGAGTACCCGTCCGATAACCGCACCGGAAAAGGCGGCGGTGTTGCATGCAGAGCTATTCAAGGGCAATCGTCGGAAGCTGTTTACCGAAGCGGTGGAGAATTTTCTGTAATGGCAAAGCAAACCACAATAGCCGAACTGGAATCAAGACTCTCGAAACTGCACCATGACTACCTGGCTATCAAGGGACGTAACACCCTACTGACTGCAAGGAATACATTGCTTTGTCGATGGGTAGAATCTCATGGTGGTGATGTTGAGAGTATCGTTGATATGTCTCGCGATGAGCCCTTGCCTGCCGACGATACCGCTGATAATTTGGAATTGTTCTGAGTGAACGCTCTCCTCGTGCCGAGCCAGATCGTAATGCCGTATATCGTCAGGAATCACTACATGCATCGTAAAGTGGGCGCGTCGTACGCGTTCGCGTTATACGTGCAGGGTGAGATAGTCGGCGCGGTTACGTTTGGCTGTCCCGCATCGAGGCATATGCAGAAGAGCGTTTGCCCTACTGACCCATCATGCGTATTGGAGTTGAGCCGATTGTGGATACGCGACGATTTGCCGCGCAATACGGCATCTCAATTTGTCGCGTCAGCATTAAGGCAAATGCCTCCACGGTTAATAGCTTCGTATGCAGACACAGCGCATGGACATTACGGGACGGTCTATAGGGCTATGAATTTCCATTATGCCGAATGGACGGACATGGACCGGAAAACGCCAAGGTATGATTATGTAGTCACCGGCAAACATAGCAGAGACGCATTCCGATCAGGCAAGTATACGAAAGTCAGGCGCAAATCGAAAATACGATATTGGATAGCGACAGGAACGAAACGAGACAGGAAGCTGCTTACATCTATGTGTGGTTGGCAATCGCGCAAATGGGATGGCGGCCCGAAACCTAATTACCCTCCTTGACTATAACACCGGCATGGCATTACCATATAAACAAGGAGTAATGTATGAAACTATTCAAAAAGCGCAGCGCAAGCGTGCCGGAACCGACGCCGAGAATATGCGCGGATTGCAGATACTCGTATATGGGCGAATATATGAGCAAGATTACCGGCAATGAGCTGAAATGTTTATCGTGTATTAGCCCATGGGGCACTATCTACAGCATGGATTTAGTACCCGGAGCGATATGTCGTCCATTCGTTCTGTGTCACTTAGAACGAAGCTTAAGCGGTGGTCCATGCGGCAGAGAAGGCAAACTCTGGGAGGCCAAATGATCTACGTAAAGTTCAACCCCGAGAACGGCTTCCATCGCGAGACATGCGGATTCGAGGAATGGGAGCCCAGATTTGACCTAGGGCTGTGCTACGGTATTAAGCTGTGTATAGCTCGTGCGGTTGGTTACACCGTTTCTTTGAACCCTTCGTTCGCTGCTGAGGATACCCGCGTCTATCTGTGCACCGAGCATTTCGAGCAATCACGCCAGCGTGAAGGTGTGCACGAGACCGAGATCAAGACTGAGAGGAAAGTGAATCAAAGATGAGATCATACTGGTTTATCACCGGCGATTTCCTCAAGGAACGCAGCGGACGTATCGGCGCATCGGACATACCCGCGCTGATACCCAATCCCGAGAAACCCACCGAGACGCTTGCAGGCTACGGACGTACGCCGATAACTGTCTGGCAAGAAAAGACAGGACGGCTTGAGCGTGAACCAGCAGGGCTGCCCGCCGAGATGGGGCACTATCTTGAGGGTAAGATTCTTGAGGTGTTCGTGCGTGAGTTCGCAGGAGCAGAAAGCGCAAATGCCATGACTGCCAACCGCCGAGCATATGAGTACATGACCGATGTGAATGCAGGTGATTACCAAGCACCGCCGTTCTTGCACTCTGTCCAAGTATATCGAGACGGCATGATAGTACACCCAGACTTGGTATTCGACCCCGCTTGCCGGCATGTCGGATGGTCGTTGTGCAATCCAGTCACTACTGAGTACACGTATCTCAAAACATCCTCTCTCGGCATCACCGTCCGATTCGACCGTCCGTTCTTGGTAGAAGCAAAAAGCGCCATATCATGGGCAGCGAAACGCCCGGAAGGTTCGATTGTCAAAGGCTATGACTTCAAGCTCGCCGAATGGCAGGGCATACCCTTGAAGCATTACATGCAGATCCAATTCCAGCTTGCGTTGATGGAAGTTGAGGACGCCTATCTCGCATTGCTGCACGATACCTCGCAGTTCCATGTATGGCACATCCGAGCGAACCGTAGCCACCAAGCCAAGCTCATTGACCTTGCCGGTAAAATGGTGTGGCACATAGCCAACGATACGCCCCCCGCCGATCTCGCGATGAACGCGAAGGATATCATGGCGTTGTATCCGGTGTTGGGAGACGACTTCGCCATCCTGAACGGCGAGGAACGTGACAGCGCTCTTGAGCTCGCAAAGAAATATCGCCAGGCCGAATCGAACGAAAAGCGATGGAAGGAAATGAAAGAGGATGCCCGGGATGGTCTCTCTGTTGTATTGCAGGACCGACCCGAGATCCGCGACGGTGAAGGTTGTATCGCAAAATGGAAAGTCGTGAAGCCGAGCGAAAAAACAATAGCGTTGTCGAAAATCAGAAACAACGACCCAGTTACGTATCGATACCTCAAACGCAAAAAATGCATCGAGGAAAAGAAAGGCAGCCGGAGCGTGAATGTGGTTTGGAAGGGGGATGAGTGATGAAAGTTATTTACCAACAAAAAGGAAAAGTATATGCATTATCATTTGGTTGTCAGTAACGGTTGATTGTCATTCATGACAGCGCAGGTGATTAACTTGCCAAACCAACCGCATAGTATTACCATGTCATAAGGAGAGAAGAATGAAAGAATATATCAGATACCTACGTGACGCATCCCGTGTGCCATACGGCGTCATAGTAGCTACTTCTTGCCGGCATGTCGGATGGTCGTTGTGCAATCCAGTTGACCATTTCGATAAGAAGCTCGGCAAGCGCATAGCGAGAAACCGGATGAAAAAAGCGGATGAAGGATTGACTGAAATTGTCGATCGGCATCGTGCCCGGTGCGATCTTAGAGATTTGCTCAGTGCGAAAAAGTATCTGCCTGCCGATCGGTTGTTTGCGATGTTACGCAACGCATTGATAACCGCTGACTATCTCGATCCACACTTGGACCTCGAACCACAAGGAGCGCCAAATGCCTAACGAACTAACCTGCTGCGGTGAACCCGTAGCCAAATCGAAATCGAAAGCGACGAACGTGTTCACCATGAGCTGCACAAAATGCAGCAACATGGGTGCAGGCAAAACAGCCGAAGAGGCCGTTGCTAACTTCGAGGCCAACCTATCCGGTGCACCGCGAGTCCCGGCGCTCGCCACGAACGCCTCGCAGTTGCCAACCTACATGGCCTCCCGCATGAACGAACTGGCAAGCATCGCCGTGCCGTTTGTGGGTCGCGACCGTCCTGCACTCACACGGCTCGTAAAGAGCAACATCCGCTACGTCATGAAGCAGGACAGCAACGCCTTTAAGGATTGTTGGAAAACCGCCGAAGGACAAGAGTCCATAGTATTCGCAATCGAGGAAGCCCTCGGCCTCGGATGCGAACTCGGCAAGATGGGCTCGCTCGTTCCATTCGGCGGTGCGGTAGAGTTTATCCCCGGTATCGAGGCGTTTACTTTCGCGTTGACCAACGGCGGGAATCCCCCGTTTAGTTGGATCGCAATCGACCTCATTTATAAGAACGACATTCGCAAGGTGTTCCGCGTTGATGGCGTGTTTCATTGCGAGGTCACCCCGGGCATTCCGCGAGGAGAACTTCAGGCCATCGCCGTCTACGGACACAACAATCGTCTCGGCCATACCGTAGGTGAGGTATACGACAAGGACAGGCTACTTGCGAAAGCCAAGATTCACTCGCAATCGTATCGGTACTATCTCGACGATGCGACCACCTTCAAGCGCATGCGAACCGAGGGCAAGCTCAAAACCGAGAACGGTAGAGAGTACGCCGTCAAGGTCATGCACAAGAAAGGCGGCGGTACCTGGGACAAGAAACTATTCCTCGACGATATCAACAACCCGTACGAGGGTGCCGACCAACCGGAAATGCTACGCAAGGCAGCGGGCAAGTCTTTCTTGATAAGCTATGCGAGAGTCCGCAACGCCGAAGCAGCCATCCAGGAATCGGCCGGCGATTCTGTAGAGGATGTGGTGGATGCGTCCATAAACGTGGCATTTGGGACATTAGACGCCGCGCCCACAGAACCTACCAACGTACAGGATGTCACTCCGGAGGACCCACCGGACGTGTTTGTCGCAGCGGTAGACGAGATTGATGACGAGGCAAAAAACATGTCGGATGCTGAGCTCGACGCGGAGATAGCGAAAGAGGTAAACGAAGCTCCGGAGCAACCAAACCTTAACAGTCTGACCGGACAGTTCAAAACCAAAGTCGACGCGAACAAAGAACACGACGCCGGCGAAGGTGAGCGGGAGTTGTTTGAGTGAGAAACCGTATTGCTACAATAGTCTATCTCACCTTGAGTTAGGCTGCGTTGTTTGTGATCGTGGTATGTAATCCATGAAACGCGTATCCTTCTCGGTACCCGAAGATCTGCACGAACCGTTGAAGGCATACGCCAAAACTCGCAAATTAACGTTGTCGCAGCTTTGCGGGGTTGCCCTCTATGCCTATATCAGACGATCGCCCACGAAGAACAAGGAAATCATGGATAAATTACAAGGTGTTTTGTAAGGAAGTGATATGCGAAGCAGATTGATTCAGATCGCAGTCAGCTTGATAATAGAAAAATGGGACGGTAGACTCCCGGAAGTTACCTCGGATGCAGATTTGCTATTTGGCCGCTAACGCTATCTACGGAAAATCTTAACGTCGATATCAACGTTAACGCGTTGCATCGATTCACGCCCCGTCGCAGTAGCGCATGGGGCGTTTTTTATACCCGTCTCAGAATTCAATCGCATCTTGCAGCTTAGATAACACGGTTTGTCAGAAAAACCCCATCAAAAACAGCGTTCTTGCTTATGCGTCGCAGTATCTTCGTCCGCGCTTTGTATCGAATGCGTAACGATGGGAACGACTTTATAGGTCGATAACCTATTGTGCTTCAGACTCGTTCCATGCGGGTTGCTGTTTCAGCATGAGAACCGCACCTATTCGCCCGCCGGGTGTTGCTGCATTGGCCTTGCGGAAATTGGGCTGGATATCCTGATACTTCTGCGGGTCTTTTTCCAAACGGTCTTTAAGCCAAGTAGTTGATACCAGCCAAGGCTTCTTTGACGGTAAATTCGCGACCTTCTTCCACTTTTTGATGCCGGAAATACTCATTGCCCCTGTCCCCTGAAATCGGATGAGAGGTCGTCTACTTTCTTCTCGATATTATCCAGCTTTGTCAGCACCATGGAATCAACCGCGTTCTGTTCTGCTACCTCGGCTCGTAACGTGACTATCGCTTGTTCGTGAGTGCCGAGACGCTCGGTAGTGTTCTTCTCGCGATACCTTGCCATCTCTCCGCGCACATTGACCCCAAGCGATGCAGACAAGCTCGCTACTAAGAGAATGACGCCCCATAAAGGGACGCTCAACGTTGCTACTTTGTCGGATGCCATGTTGCTCACTTCGTTATTTTGACAAGATGTATGATTACAAAGACACGTCTATTTTCGTTGGCGGATTGCGGTTCCATTTTGCATCCGCCGCTGTTTTGTGTTCCGCAGCCCATGTACCTATTTTCTCAGCGCAGGAATCACATACGTTGTATGTTGCTTCTACGATCGCATCGTGGCCTGCCACGTCCCGGCTTGAGAACGCTATTTCATTCTCAACGCGATTCATTTCTGCTGCGCAGAACTCGCAGTATACGCTCGTTTTTTCACCCATTGTGTGCTCCTGTTATGTTTCCCATGGTAGGGATAAGTAGTCGTTCATATTATCCTCGGTTATATACCTGCCGCGCAACCAATTATTCTCAACAGACGGTATGGCCTTCTCGAAAATATATCTCTCGAACCCGATATCCATCTGCTGCGAATAATGGTTGGCCTCATGCTCTTGAGTATCATTGAATCATGTCAGTTTGCCGCCTATGGTGATGGTCGGAACCTTCTCAAGATTCCAAGAAATGCTCCGAATCTCTGTCGACACCGTACCGAGCATGGTTGTCTGCGGTCGGTTCAACTGTGCGGCGAACACTTCGGTTATCACCACGTCGTCATAGTACGCAATCGGCACCTGTATATCAATGCTGCCGTGTACCTCGGTCGACCATGGGTAGGTCACGTTCGCCCAATTGGTAGCTGAGGTAAGCGTATTGAGATAGGTGTCGAATGTCTTTTCATTATACGTCCGGTATGCGGTGAATACTGACGTCTCGTGGCTGTCGTCAGTGTGGTAAGTATATTGGTTACTGGCAGTCACCCAATCTCGAGCGTAGCCAACACGCACGGACGACACGACATCAGCGGTATCGTATGCCACTGATTTCTGATTGAGTATGTCGTTGTTGAGAACGGTAAACGCGTCGGCTGCATCGGGATCAATTTGCCGGAATGAATAGAGGTTGTCCGGGGTGATATAGAAAACGCCTGCCGCGGCAACGCATAAGTTTTGTATCACATCAATCGCCGATTCGGGGTCCTGCATGTTCAAGCTGACAGTGAGCCCGTCGTTGTCGACATCGGTAGTCGCTACGTTCCATGCGGTCGTGTCGAAAAAGTCAGTGTCAAAGCTGGCTTGGAATGACGTTGTCAATATGTCTCGTATCATGGTGACTGGATTCTGTGCGGTGGCTGTAATCTGGATAGGCCGGGTGAGTTGCTTGCGTCGATCGCTTATGGCAAACGATATCGTTTCCTCTGATACATTTACTGAGTCTATGTACCCGGTGAACACACGTTCATAATCGCCATAGTCGAGATCAGCGAACCCGATGAATACTCGCGCCTCGTTGCCATAGACGTTGTTGTCCTGGACGAACGTATCGAACTCGCCATCCATGTTGTTGATGGATATCGAGCCACCGCCGAATCGTATCTTGCCGAAGAAAAGTGGATCTCGTGCGAGGGTTACGCGTGGAACGCCGGTCAATCGACCTTCGTATGGTTGGGGTGTAAGCATGCCTGACGGTGTGAATTCGTCGTATGAGAAGCCAAAGATAAGTCCGACCCGTACGTCATGGATGTGTGGGTCATTATAATTCTGGATGCAAACATAAAGATCCTTGTTTGCGGCATCCCATACATATTCAAGCGGCGTCAAGTTCGCCGTGTCGCTTATCCCTACAAGATTCGCACCATCTGAAAGCACGGACCCCACATTCAATAACGCAGACGAAATCCAATCAGCATCAAGTAACGAATCATCTACCCATGGATAATTGACGTCAAGATTGTAAGCCCAGATCCCAGCGCCGTTATTTACCCATTGCTCATTGACAGGTGTTATGTCTATCTCAACAAGGATTCGCGCATCGTTTACTGATTTGGCTGCTTCAGTGGCGAAGCTCATATCAATAAATACTTTATTGTGACGTAACCGCGATTGATTGACGTGTCATCGTAAGATATCGTATCGAACCGACCCGACGTGGATCTCGACAAGGAGATGCGACCGTTATATCGGTCGTAGCTGGGCGCACCGCCCAAAGACCCAGAACTATCCGTTCCTTGAAGTGTAGATGCAAATCCACCGTCGTCGTAAATAATAGCTGACAGATTTACGACGAAGCGCGTAGCCAACTCCCCTATGGTGATATGCTTTATTGCAGCGTCATTCATGTCCCATGTGCCGATCTCAATTATTTCTTCCCGGATTGCGCCCGATCCAATAACTGAGTATGTCGAGTTATAAACCAACACTGTCTTCGGACTCGACTCATGTGCTGACAACAGAAACTTTTTCTCGTATGAAGTCGCCCCTTGTTTATACACACCTCCGATATAACGGATTACCGACGTTGATGTTGAGTCGTAGAATCCCTGTTTTGCGTCGTCCCATGTTGGGGAGTCTGAACTCCATCGAGTCGTTATCGTCTGACTTCCAGCCGCCCCCGTTGGCGTGAGCGTAACATATGAAGTGTTGCCAGTAACAATTGGCGTCCAGGTAGTCGCTTGCGGTGTTTCGTCGGAAGCTGCCAGAAAAAACGCGCCGCCGATTTCGACGGTGGAACCGGAAGTGATCGTTGGTGCGCTCGCCGTATCGAATGCGGACAGACTAATCGCTTGCCAGCCTTTCAGACCGACGTTCAAAATTGACACCGATGTACTGATTTGCGTGATACTCATGCTTTCATCTCCATGTAGCCTGTTGCGAAGTTATCGATCCTCTTCCAAACTGAGAGCATATTCATACTTCGCATACTGTCGGTGCGTAAAGTCGATGTCACCCTCGATCGAACAGTACACCGGTTCGACGATGGTAAACGAGCGAATTGTGTCGAAATTTGCAAATATCAGACTCGAATACGTGCCAACCGTATCGTACATAGTCTGTATAATGTTGAGCGTAGTCGTAGCAGTCAACGGAAACTGCAACTCAAACCGGCGCCACCCTACGCCCTCGTCCGACCATTTCTGCCGGTTGATTCCGTAGATGTTTCGGTCGCTTCGTTTTTTGGTTACTTTGAAATTGTACAGCGATGACGGGTCGATGGTGACATACTCACCAACCCACATGCGCCCGATCTTGATTGCAGCGTCGTCGTTATTCGGGTCGTTGATAGAAAACTTGGCGTACTGCCGCTTGTATCGCTCAGAGAAGAAATAGAGAATCGGCGTGTTCTCGTACCATGTAAGTGTTTGCTCGATGATGGATGAACCCGAGCCGTCGGTGTAGTTCCATTCGTCGAAGTCGTTGAGCTGTACTTTGATATCAGCTTCGGCGGATATGTTGTGCCCCATGATGGCGACTGTGTTTGCGGTGAACTTGCCCTGGAATTCATTCTCATAGGTGAGCTGTTTGGTTGCGAGTTCGGCGTCGAGTGCGGCTTCGGTGGTGATGGTGTTTTCGAGGGTACCGCCGTATATGCGGAAGTAAGACATGAGACCGTCTAACTCATTGGCGTTAATGTATTCCCCAATTTCCAGCGTAGGGAACGTGGTTGACAAACCATCTATGGCCCCGCTCCACGACGTGTCATCTTCTCCGAAATAACTCCCATCTGCGGCCATTACAAACAATCTACTACCAGTAGTCACTCCGGCAGTAGAAATATCAAGCGACGCGACTATTCGCGCTTGTTGGTTCAGCTTCCTGAATGATGAACCATCGTCGTATTGCGCACTATCCATCGTGCGAGTTGTGCCCCCATCTTGCCAGACAAGCGTGTAGGTATCGGCAGTCGGAGAAAACACAACACGGAATCGTTGCGTACCGGATACATACCACGATGCTACCGCCTGATTTATAGCGGTAGTATATGGAAAATATGGAAAGAATGCACAGTCGATTATAAACTTGCCTGACGGTGGCATCCGATGGGTAACAGACGAAGCCCACGCCGCCCGCGTAGTCGCTGTGAAGGCGAGGGGGTATTCGTTGTCGACGACAATTGGTGCAGAATAAACAGATTCAGAACCTGTGGCATTATTAAAATCTGCAAATGTCCTCATCTTTAGAACATTACCAACAGACGCCCCATCAGGCGTGATAAATACTCGCACCGTGTCATCGTCTATCCATTCAGGATCAAAGGATGCCGCCCCGTCTACATAGGCAATTGTTTTCGTCGAGAACGTAATTTTTACATTCGCTATGTTACTGGCTGTTGACGCATTGTTGAGCGTCAGCTGTGCGCCAGCGTCTACGTTCCCTTTTCTTATAACCATCACGACCGATTGCTGCGAAGACGTAGTGGTCATATCATCTGATGTGGCAAAGGCTTGCCCGCTTGTCGACCTAACATTATAAGCAGCTTCACCCAATATACTATCGACCGTGGTGACAGCTGCGTTGGAAAGTGTCCAAGATGAAATGTTGAGATCCGACATAAGATTCGTGGTCGCTTGAAACATCGGCTGTCGAGCTTCGCCCTCAGTCACAGTGCCACCAGCGTTGAACACAATAGACTGGTCGGTATCGGATGACGTATTCCATTGAGTGGTCAATCGTTGGCGCTGCACGTTCACAGCTTCGTATAGAGTGACTTCGGTCGACGGTACTATCTCGGCTGAGGAAAGAGCATCTATCTGATTTGAATATGCTATACGCATTTCATATATCTCCTATGACACCACTGCGTTCGCAGATATCAATACGCGTTGATCTCGCGTCGCTGGGAATATAGTTTTCAGGATAGGTTCGGAATCCATTTGTACCACCAATTCAATGTTACCTAAATCACCTGAGCCCGTATTCGGAACCGCGGCACTCGGTATGGTTGAGAGTATATCAGAAAGTTTGTCGAGCGGTGCAATGACTTCGGGTTGTCCCGCTTCGGCTACTCGGACTATCTGCCCGCCCGGGGATGGTAAAGCGATACCGCCTTGCGCGAGTGAGGGAGGTTTCTGCGGCTTGGCAGCTATGACAGCGGCAACACCAATCGCGCCCGCAACACCAGCCAAGCCCGCAGTAATAAAACTCAAAGGTGGAGGTATTTGTAATGCGTTCAATACAGCGAGCGCAGCATCCGCAATAGCTAATACAATATTCAATTTCCATTGCACGAGAGCACCTTGGTATGCAATATCAGCTTTCTGGCTTTCGAAGTCTGATATGATGGCTTCTCTCTTTGTTGTCGAAACGATTTCCGCTCGTATAGCAGAAGCTGCTTCGGCATCATTGGCTTCCTCTGCCGCAGTAAGTTGATCTTTCAAACGATCGATAGTTGATTCCTCTGCAAGCCCGTTCGCCGCCAACTCCGCTTGAAGTTCTCTGTCTATTTCCGCAATCCGCCTGTCAGTACTTTGTTTTTGTAAATTACCGATTGCCGAGATTACATTCGAGACACTGGATAAGATGGTGGTGGCGAACGAGATGTAATACTGTCCAAGCCTTCTCTGTCTCTCTTCTATGACCCATGCGTTTACCTCGTCTTCAGCTATTCCAGCTTGACGGTACGCTTCGGCCTCGTCCTTTATGGCTTGGAGGATTTTCTCGCGTTCTGTTTTCTGACTATTGTAGAACTTTTGGCGTATTGATATTCGTGTTGCTTCCGAGTTTTGCTCTTCCCTATCAGCATTGTCTCTAATTATTTTTATCTGTGCGTCAGCCCATTTATCAACCTCTACTTTAGCAATGCCGGCATCAATGTAAGCTTCGCGACGTTCGTTTATGGCATCAATTTCTTGCTGTATCTCATCCCTATTTTCGAGGTTGAATTGGTGGTCCATTGCCCTGCGACGTACAGCCTCTGCAACATCGATCTCTGCGATTGCTGATACTGCACGATGAGTTGCAACTTCAAATACAAGAGTCGCTTCCTTCCCTGCAATTGCAAGCCGGTTTGATTCTGCGCGTGTTTTTCGTTTGTGTAATTCCGCGTCTTTAGTTGCTGCTAATAATTCCGCTTCAGCATCACTACGCGCTGTAGTACCCTCTAAAGTTGATTCTACACTTTCCGCTGCGGCACTCCGTCTCGCTTCGATCTCTTCCGCTATTATTGCCGATGTTTGTTCATGCACATCTATAGAGAGGGATACCTTATCTCTTAGCGCCTTAGATTCTGCACTAATCAATGTTGCGACTTCTGCCGCTCTTTCTTTTTCGAGTACGAGCTGATTGGCTTCTTCCACTGTAATTTCCCGCATAGCTTCAATCCTCGCCGCTATGCGTTCAGCTTCTAATCTCCCAGCTTCAGCGCGTATTTCTTCAAGTTCGGCTTCGGTCGTCCCCAGTGCAGCAAGTGATTCGAGCAAGTCTTGAATCGAGTCATCGGTTATCGTGAATGGTTCGTCTACTCCTTCGGCAGTTACCAAATCACGCATAGCGTCTCTGAGCAAATCCTTTTGTTTGCCAACCAGGTCGAAAGTTTCACCCTGAGCTATGGCAAGATTGTTTTGCTCTATGACTGCTCGTTGTTGCTCTTTTAGCGTATCTAAAACTTCGGCTTTTACCTCTTGCCATTTCGCAAACTTGGGAATAGGGTCATCCCCTTTTGACCATAACGTCCCTGAAATAAAAGCTTCTCGGTTACGTTTTAATTCAATCAGTGCCTCTTTGAGTTCTGCCAACTTCGCGATATTAGCATCGAGCTCCTGTTGGACTTCAGGAACGATGACAAATTTACTCAAAGGGTTATTTAGCAGAGATTCGATGGACGCTTCCATTGTGGCGATTAAGAACTCGGTTTGTGCGATTTCTCTGTCAACATCTTGGCGGCGTTGCTCTGAGAAAAGAGCGTTTGTCCTGTACGCATCGTTGAGTTCTTTTATGCCTCGCGTGGCATCGTCGGTATTTCTTTTAAGTTCCTCCATGCTATGCCCGAGATTGTCTTGATCTATTTTTGCTTGCTTGTATCTCTTGACCAACAACGCGACCACTGTCACTATTGCGGCTATTCCAGCAAGAACCAGAACAATCGGGTGCGCCGAAAGGAATGCCATAGCCCCGCTCAGAAACTTTACGGCAGCGGTGACTATCGGAATCGCTAACGACACAGCCTTTATACCCAATAACAACGGACCAATCGAAGCTGCCACAGCACCAATGATGATTATGGTTTCCCTTTGTTGCTCGTCGAGATCGGCAAACCAACCAATGAGCCTTTCCACATGGCCAATCAACTTCTCGACAACCGGCATCATGGTTTGCCCGAAGCTGGTAGCGATATCTTTCACACTGGCCTTGAGTATTACAAGTCTATTTTTTGCCGAATCAGCAGTTGCAGCAAAACTTCCAATCGCATCACCTGATTGTGATATAGCGAGATTAAGCGTGGCTTCAGCTTTCGCAAGCAACAGCGCCTGACCTTCGAGATCCTCTTGTCCTTGGCGAAGCAATTCCTGGTTTACCAGTTCTTCGCTTACGACAATACCAAGAGACTTCAACGCTTCGCGTTCTCCGAGCATCGCGCTCGTTAATGCCTGACTTGCTTGATCTGCACCGCCTTGTAGGTTGTTATAACTATCGAGGTCTACGGCTAATTGTTGCACTCTGTCTGATAAATCAAGCGCCTCGGATGCCGTAGCTCCAAAGCCCTTGAGCAAGTCGCCGGTACCTGACAGCAATTTCTCTGCCTGAGTCGTTGAGAGTCCGAAATTATCAGCGAGATTGCTCGCGGTCGCGTCAGCTTGATTCTCTATCCCCCGGAATGCAGTAGTAAATTTATCCCGTGTCTCCTCAGCATCGATGGCAAATTTCACCATTGCACCCGCAGCAGCGAGCAAGGGAAGTGTAACGAATGTGGTAAGTTTCTTTCCGGCTTGTTCTGCTGTCTTCGCGAACTTCGTGAACTTGTTTTTGGACTTGTCTATGGCAGCGTCGAACTCGGAGTTATCGCCAACTATCCTAACGACCATATCACCGAGGGACGAGTTAGTACCCATCAGACATCACCGTATATTTCTTTGTATGGAGCTTTCCTTTGTTCACTTAGTATACGCACCTGTGCTTCTTTCGCGATGGCGTTCTGCCGTCTCGCATCCGCGATGATGGCTTTCACTTCCGGTATGGGCTTGTCTTTCAATGATGGCTTGGCGCCGTGCGGCTTCGGATATTTGATATCGATCCCGATGTTGTGGTAGAGCACTATTTGACAAAGCGACATTTCCCATAGCAAATATTCCTTGGTGGCCCACGGATACATCAACGCCATGGAAACAAACAACTGAGCCAGGTGTATCTTGCCATCACCTGGCTCATCTGTCAGTTTTTTTGGTAGCCCTCCATGGCTTCGAGGGAAGCCACGAGGGTATCAGTTATGGCGCTTGCCAGAGGTTCGATCTGTTCGGGTGACGTATTAAGGGCAAACCAATCGGAATCCATTTCTGGATAATGGCACGAGCAGAAAATCACGCATAGCTTCACCGACAAATCATATGCCGACTTTGAGTTCTTGCCGCCGACCTTCAAGTCATCCGGGGTAATCTTTGCGAGTTCCTGCACGATTTCATCAACGTCAAACGTTATGCCGGTCGGTATAAACGACATGTCAAACTGTTTATCGTTGAGCTTGAAAATCTTTCGGCTTGGCCTCAGTACATCAAGATCTACAACTTGTGGCATTCAAATAATCCCCTTTATTATGGCACTACGGTGCGCGTTTTTTTATAGAGCTGGTCGCCTGGCGCTCTACTCGTTTCGAGCTTGCCGGTTATTGACAACGGCATCACAGCTACAGGGTCGGTGTCATTGTCACTTTTGAACGACCATTGCGGCCCGGCGTCCGGTGTCGCGTAATACACGGTGATTATGCTCTGAATGGTCGCACCGCTGATGGTTCGCGTGTTTGTCAGCCTCCACGCTTTTGGCGTAATGGTCGTATCGGCATAACCTCCAGCATGGATGGTCTCAACCGACGACGAAGTGGAGCTCGCTATGAGTCCACCTTGGATAATCGAAATTACCGAGCTGTCATACTCGATCATTTCCATGTCGGCAACACAGACCTCGTTCGCTATACCCTCGATCGGGTCGGGGGCGTTACCTGCCTGCGCGTCGTACGGAGTCGTATTGTGATTGAATGAGTTGAGAATGCCGGCACCGACGTTGACAAACGTAGCTGCGGCGCTCGCGGCAACCTCTACCGTATAGTTACCGATTATGAGCTTGTCTTGATCTACTGTTGAGTTTTGATAAATAGGCATCCTATGCCCTCCTCTAACTTACCGTCGATGACGGATATACGATTGTAACTGTAACAGGCGCATTATATAAGTCATCGGTCGGCTCTGGTATCAAGCCCCCGGTATCAGGTGTATGCGCCCTCGCAAAATCAAAGCCGTTTTGTGTTCCGTAAATACCAGTCTGCACGGAACCGTTGAACAGCGCGACGACTTCGCGCGCTATATCGTTTGCGATTCCAGGATCAGTCGATCGGCAATTTACCGAATACGGCTGGTTCTCTATGCCGTTGAATCTCAATCCTGACAACTCATAATAGTTTATGCTCGGCTCATCCGAATTCTTCGGTCGAAGCCCGTGGATGATGTTCGTCGTCGTAACCAACGCAGTTATCGCGGTGGCGTTTATCATCGACCAGCCCATGGCCTCGTACGGTTTCATTTCACGCTACCTTTCACCGCATGAACTCTTTCAGATAGAACTTCCCGTTCTTCCCGAGGATGGTCAATTTCTGACCTCTTGCCAATGCCAATGCTGGACGTAAAAACGGTTGAGCTTCCATGCGTCCGGTGCCGAACTCTTGCCATGGGGCGTAGTCTACCGGCGTACCAACGAGTACCACATTCGGGTTAGACGGCCTATCGATTTCCATCCTTGACGGTCGCCCGGGATCTGGGCCAAGTGGCGTGCCGCCTTTCTTCGGTTCATCGGGAGCAGTGCCGATATCATGCGCTTGGGTCGTGATGCTCGCAGCAAGATACCCATAGTTTACCGGCGCCAACAATTTAGCTTGCCCCTCGACTATGAGCCCGATTTCAAAGGCTGATTTGCCGGTCGCCTTTTTGCCTTGGAGTATGGCCCGGTTGCCGTACCATTTGAGCTTGACATCTACTTCAGTGCTCATGTGATGATATCCATGTTGACTATGGTGAGCTCGTTTTTCTGCGAGACATCGTCTGGCCGGCCGACAATCTTGTATCGGTCTGAATCATAGACAACGTATCGGTCGAGGCTCGTCCATGCATATCCGCTTGGCTCGGTCGCAAGCACGTGCGTTGATACACGGTTTACCTTGTCCGAGAAGAACTGACTGTGCCCATTGTTCTGCCAAATAGACGCATAGCCGAGCGTAGTCAACGTAGTCGCGGATGATATGCCGCCCATGCCGTCAGTGGTCTCTACTTCTCGAGCGACTTGCACTGTGGTTAAAGGCAGGACACTACGCAAGCTCATGACATCTTTACCACTCGGTATTCATTTAGAGGAGATACGAGATCTGTAGGGTACCCTCCACCCTGAACAGTATCATCGTAAGATTCAGACCATGGGCCAAGTCGTTTACTTTTCACGCCATCTACTCGATCCGCCCTGAAATCATAATTGTAGTACACCATCTGCGATGCGATGTACTTTAGTTCGGGCGCCCATGAGACAACGGCTACGAGTATGGACCTGCCCGAAAGCTCATCGATGACCGTTGAGCCTGTAGCAAGTGTCAACGTCTTGTCGTCGACGGTGAGTATCGTGTAGTAGCCATCGTTGCGATACGAGTAGTACACCCATATCTCATCGGCTGCGAGGAAGTTCTGATCGGCGAATGAGTTCACTGCGACGATGGTTCGAGCGGTAGCGTTGAACGTCAAGGTGTCTTGCAGGCATAGGTCTGTCGTAAAATAATTATTGGTTATGTAGTTGACCCGTTCCTGCACTATGGGGATGAGTCCGCTCGTGGTGATAGTAGCTGCCGAAGCTGAGATATCTGAGAAGACCGTCACTTCTGTCGCAGTTACTATCGGCACTATATCTCCTGATCGTAGTGAATTCTCATCGTGATAACGCTGGACGCCGCCCCGGCTGTAAACTGCATCAAATATCTATCGCTGTCGCCGATAAACCACACGCCAGCCGTGTTTATGGTATCGATTTCACCTTGAAGAAAAGGATTACTTGCCATGCGTTACTCCAAGGGGGCATTACTGCCCCCGTTAGAATTTTACTCAGTTGCTCGCGGACTTTGATACGCCTCCCACGAGGTAGGCCCACTTCCGGTCTGGGTGAAAACAACCGTCTCGGCGCTGGTCTGGAATCGTGCGCTCTCCCACGATTTTCCGCCGACGATGATAGTCGAGTTCGTCGCAAGCGAGATCGATGCAGCACCTATCCCAATCGAGGAGTATTCGGTTCCAACCCCCACAGAGAAAGTCACGCTTGACGTGCTCGAAGTGTTCTGCACCCGCACGTAACAACTGGCAAAGTCGATCGATGACTGCGCAGTCGAATTCTGGATGGTCGCAGTCTGTCCGCTCGCTACTCCGAGTATTGCGTTAGTAGCGTGTATTACGGTCGGACCTGTACCCAAAAGCGTCCCGGTAATAACCGGGGTCGTAATAGTCAGTGTTCCTGAAGCCATGTTCTACCCCCTAACCCGTGCCCTCTGACGCGTAGAGCGTGCAGAGTGCGTTGGGTCGGACCACCTTACATCCATAGACGTACAGCCCCTTGACGCCGTCGTCCCAGTAGTCCTCGCGCTGGACAGCCCGCGTTTTCGCAACCTGCCCCGCATATGAAATCGCCTGCCGAGTGCCGAACATCATACGATACTGGGTTTCATCGGTGCTGACGTTGTTCGACATCATGAGATCGAAGCCGAACGCTCGACCGACAAAGCCGTTCATGATAACACCGTCATCTCGGACTTTCGGAACCCCGGTTGATGCGATACCGCCAGTCTCGGCGATGATCAGTTTTTGATGCAGCCAAGGTGTGATGATACCGAACCGATCGCCGGTCGGTACATTCGACTCGTTTAGATACCGTTGCACGTATGAGATGGTTTCGATGACGTTCCCGGACGATACCGCGATAGACGAACTCGCCGAGCCGATGAACGTCGAAGATCCGGTTACCCCAGCCTCGGCGTACTTACCAGCGATGTACTGGTCAACGGTATCGGCAATGGCATAGGAGGCCTCGCCCATCGCGTCGTTCATGACCTTCGGTTTGCTCTGTGCGGTGTCGATGTCGTCGATGGCGAACGAGAAACTTTTGCCCTGATCGATGTTGAGAATCTTCTGCGCGGACTCAAGCTCCTGCCATGTCATCGCGCTATATTTCGTATAGTCGCTGACGGTGATCGGACCTATCTCGTTGATCCGTACCGAACTCCCGAATCCGGAAATCTCGCCTTCGTAATCCGTGTTGACGATGTTTCCAAAAACGAGCGCCTTCCGCAGTCGAACGAATAACTTCGCTGACCAGATGGAAGGAATAAAATTGTCAATAGCCATTTATGGCCCTCCTGGTTAAGTCGCCATAGCGTCGTCGAGCGTGCCCGCAATCTCCATTTGAAGAATCTCATCTGGAGAAAGACCGGCAACATCAACTTTCGGTTCCTTTTCAGAACCAGCGCCGGGCTTGAATCCGCTTGCCATCAGTTTATTTGTCGTTTCTGTGTCGTGCTCAGAAAGGAATGTTCGCAATCTCTCGGCCACAAGCGTGCCCTCTTCGGGCGTACCAATTGGATTCACAATGAAATCGGCAAACCACGAAGGTAACTCTTTGGCGGCTACCGCTTCGACGACTTGTCGCATCAACGTATCTTTCTCGCTCTTGGTTGTGACCGCATTAACCTGTTCCTTTAGCTCCCGTATCTCTTTCATCTCTACGGTTTCTTCAGGATTCAGTTTCAGCATTTCGGCTGCGATTGTGGCTTTCACCTTTTGCTCGTTTGCCTCTTGCGTTTTTACGTCGTGAGTTTGTACTGCACTGGTAACGCGCTGATCAATGCGCGGTTCTATCAGCGCTTTCCCTTCTGGCGTCTCCAGAAACGGAAGCACATTCGCTGCGGTAATCTCTGGTGCTTCCGGTGTAGGTGCGATCTCAGTGAAGAACCCTTTCACCTCTTCGGTGTCTTTGTTCTCAGTGAGCCATGTTCGGACTTCATCAAGGTTCTCTACTGGCATCGTTACCCCTTCCTCGTTCGCGTTACGCCCGAAGTAGTTGTTTTATTTTTTGCTTTCGGTTGTGCTTTGGTCACCGGTTTCGATTTTGGCTTTGGCTTGGTTTCGGGTTGCTCATAACG